>Ga0207421_10007230_pt1 | contig 11870 bp, 7 predicted proteins | sample SodLakKL_010_SED_4_FD_187542 | JGI IMG/M metagenome (GOLD analysis project Ga0207421, IMG submission 187542) | Alkaline sediment microbial communities from Lake Tanatar, Kulunda Steppe, Russia - 8KL_010_SED (SPAdes) (version 2) | ecosystem: Environmental > Aquatic > Non-marine Saline and... | reverse complement strand
TTAATAACCTGTTCAATCATCCTGGGGATGAATCAAAGAAACTGCATGGCTGTTTTCCACAAAATGTTCTTCCAGCCTGCCATTAACCTCTGAAAGGGTTATGCCCTGTAAAACTGCAGGAAAGGCAAAAAAATCAATGTCTTTAAAGCGATAACTTGAGAAGTTATTAGCAATAAATTCAAGTGAATTGAAGCGGCGCATGAACTTGCCCATGAAATTCCGGCGGTGCCTTTCCAGCTGTTCCTGGTTAATTCCATTTTTTTTCACCCGGCTGATCTCTTCCATGATTTTCTGGTAAAAAAGCTCGGGGTTCCGGGTTTCACCTCCGATAAGGGTATGAGAATACTGGGGTTCCACAGTATAAGCAGCATCAAAACCTTCATCAATCAAGCCTTCTTCGTAAAGCTCCTGGTACAAGGGTTCACTGTTTCCAAAAATGATCTCCAGCAGGAGTTCAGTAATTATTTCACGGCGAAATAGTTTTTCCCCTTTTATACCTTGAGCCAGGTTATCTTTAAAGCCAATATTAATTATGGGATCTGAAACTACCATTTTATGTTCCACCCGAGAATGGTTTATTTCTTCAGGTTCGTCCGGATAGAGATTCTTTACTCCTTTCCAGGAGGCATATTTTTTTCTGCCAAGGTTTTGTTCCACCTGGGCCGCCACTGCTTCCGGGCTAACATCGCCCACCACAAAAAGTGCCATATTGCGAGGATGATAAAAGGTATAGTAGCACTGGTAAAGCACTTCCGGAGTTATTTTACGGATGCTCTCCACGGTCCCTGCTATATCAATTCTTACTGGATGTACCTGGTATAGAGCCTCCAGCAAGTTGAAGAATACCCGCCATTGAGGATGATCCTCGTACATAAGTATTTCCTGCTCTATAATTCCCTGTTCTTTTGAGACGGATTTTTCATCAAAATAAGGCTCCTGGACAAAATCCAAAAGCAACTCCAGACTTTCAGTAAAATTTTCGGTACAGGAAAAAAGATATGAAGTCTGGTTAAAAGAAGTAAAAGCATTCGAGGAAGCTCCCAGTGCAGCAAAACGATCAAATGCGTTGCCTTCTTCGTCCTCAAAAAGTTTGTGTTCTAAAAAGTGGGCTATCCCTTCCGGTACTTCAAAGGTTTCACCATTAACCCGGAAACAGTTGTCAATGGAACCAAAACGGGTAGAAAAGATAGCAAACTTTTTTTGGTACCCCTTCTTGGGGAGTATATAGGTTTCCAAACCCGGGCCAATTACATTGTAATATAGTTGTTCTTGCAGTATCTGACTTTCTTTTTCTTTCAGGATCATCCTTATTCTCCTTTCTTCCCTCTTAACAGGTATACTGTATCCAGCTTAACCTTTTGAGCTACTTCGGCAACTTCTTCCCGGGAGACCTGCAATATCTTTTCCATAACCTCCTCAAAGGAATGATTACGTCCGCCTACATGAGCATCCAGGTAAAAACTAATTAGCTGGGAAGGACTGTCTTCTTTCACCCGGAGTTGGTGCATCAGCCCTCTACGAGTATTTTCCATCTCGGTACTGGTAATATTACCCCTGGCAATTTCTTCTACCTGCTCTTTCATAATTTCCAGGGCTTCCTGGTACCGGGAATAATCAATTCCCGCCACAGCCATCATAATACCCTTGTGCCTCTCCAGGCGGGAAAAAACAAAATAAGCCAGGCTGGATTTTTCTCTCACGTTCTGAAAGAGCTTGGAGTGGGGAAAGCCGCCCAGAATCCCGTTAAAGAAAAGCAAGGGGTAATAAAGCGCATGAGAATAATCTACGTTGGTACGGTATCCCAGTACCAGATTGGCCTGATGAACAGGTATAATTTCTTCTTTAAATTGTATGTCCCTATTCTTATCCACATAAACATCAGCAGGGGTTATTTCCTGCGCTTTCTCATTTCTCGGAAAATCCAACAACTCTTCCATCAATGAACCGGAGCCGGAGATATTTCCCGGACCTACCATATAGACATCAATAGGGTTATTCTGCAATAATCCCTGGCAATAACTGTAAAGCCCCCGGGCGTCTATTTGCTCCAAGCTGTCCAGGTTACCGTATTTGAATACCTGGTATCTTTCTCCCCGGCACATCTCCTGGATACAGCGTTCTAAAGAGTAAGAGAGCTTATCGTTAATCAGCCCGCGGATTTCCCTTGAAAGCTGCTTTTTTTCCTGTTTCACGTATTCATCACGAAATCCTCCGTTTTCTACTAAAGGTTCGCAAAGTATATTTCTCAATAGATCTACCCCCTTATGGAGAAGCGCTTCTTGGGGGAAGAAGTCGGGACGGACCAGTTCCAGGGAAATGGCTATAATATGTCTTTCCCCCTTTTTGCCAATATCAGTAGAAATTTCTGCCCCGTAGAGGTTTTCCATTTCCCGCCTCAGGCTTAAAGTGTCAGGGAATCTTTTAGTCCCTCTTTCCATTACTGCCGGAAGTAAAGCAGTTCTGGAAGCCAGTTCATGGCTTAAATCTTGATGAATATAAATATTTATGGTAATTGTCTTAAACTTGTCTCCCGGAAGGTGACAGAACTGAACCCGGTTGGTTAATTCCTTTCTCATAGTAGGTGCAGTCAATTGCTATTACCTCCTTGTATTTAAAAATACGGTGAATATCTTGCCAGGCTCAAGTACTGATTTCCATAAATAAATTGGTATTCCTTCCATGCGCTTTTGTTTTTCATAACTGTAAAGGCCAATACGCTAAGTTTAGTATACCTTTACAGCGCAAGATTATTTATCTTAAAAGCTGAACCAGTCCCCAGTACTTTTAAATTCTCTTCTTCCCTGACTTTACTTTTCATCCCCATAAGCAATAATATGTCTTCCTGCCTTCTTCTGTTTTATTCTGTTTACTTTTAAGTATTTACCGAGAGGTTTTCTTCTAGAAGAAAGATTAACAAGGGAGGCACCCCGTACAGGAGGGTGGTAGCAGCAGCCACTACCCCGGAATCGTTAACCAGCAAGGCAACTGCTGCTCCTACCACTACTGCATTCAATCCCCGGTATATAAGCACGTTATTTTCCCGGATACTTTTCATAGCCCCGGCGGGATAATAACAGAAAACTCCCAACACCCCCAAAAAGACCACTACCATCCTGGTCCAAATAGAATACCTGATCAGGCTTAGATTCATGTTTAGTTTTCTTCGTATAACTTCTTCCAGGCCTTCGCCTCCCCTTTCCCACAATTGATCCCAAAACGCCTGCAGGTGCCAGTGCCCTTGCGTAGTGAAATTCAAGTGGTACCACCAGTAAGTCACCACTACCAACAAAAAAACCCCGGCCAACAGCAAGCTTACCGGTAACCAACCACGTAGTAAACCGGCTTTACCACTATAATCAGACAGTGAAGTCAACATTACCGTTCCCAAAAAGCCCATAGCAACAGCTGCACTTATAGAACCTCCTACATTGGCGCCGTATCCAGGGGATGCCAGGACCAAAACTACCAGCAGGGAATACCCTGTCAACAGGCATAAAACCATTTTAATAAGTTTTTTTCCGTCTTTGCCTCGAAACCAATGGGGATACCTTTGATAGAAGTATCCCCACAGAGAAGAAACCCCCAGAACCGTAGCCCCCAACAACACGCCCATGTACTCATTTCCTATTCCGTAATAACGTGACCCGGCCACCAGATCATACCCCAGGAAGGAGTAAGGTTGCAGTGAAGCACCGGTTAGCAACTCTAATACCAGCGATAATGAAATTATTAATCCCAGCACTGCCCAGAAAAGCATTCTTCCACTTTGCTTTTTTTTAAGTAAATTTAATCCACCTAACCCCCCCCCTACCAGCAACAAAACTGCGAGTGCCGATAACCAGGGTGAATTAAAAGGATATCCAGGGATGAGCCCCAGCACCAAAAAAGCTGCCGGGATTAACATGGAGGCTTCCAGCATAGCTATAAAGTACTTTTTATGCCTTTGCCAAAGCCTGGTTATAAACAACAAGCCTCCCAACACCAGAATTATCTGGATCAGCACGTAAGGACGCAAAAAAAAGGGTCTTTGTTCTTTAATTCGGGCAGTAGTTTGATACATTTCAGTGAGGTACTGTTCGGGTTGCGGATGTTCTATTGTTTCCATGGAGGTTCTTCCTGCCTCTCCCGAAGAGGGTAGCTGTAAAAATTCCAAAATGGTTGGCGCCAGATCCAGGTTGGCTGCCAGCCCCTTTCTCTGAGTAGTAGAACTTTTTAATATGCCCGATGAATGATCAGGGCTACTTATTACCACGGGTAATAATAATCTCCCGCCTTTAAAATGCCTTTGAGGGGGATTAGCTGAAGCCAGGATTAACATGGTCTGGTTATCAAAAAGCCGCGATATTTTTTCCAGGAAAAGATCCAGTTCTTTGAAAATTTTTTTCTTAACTTCCTGCACTCTTTCTTCAGCCATCACCTGCCGCTTATCATCAAGCCTGACCGTATCACCCCAGTCAACAGCCAATAAAGAGGCTTGCTCCCATTTCCCTTTTACTTCTTCTGCCGTCTTCATTGCATCTACCCGCTGCCCATAAGGGAAGCTGGAGGCTTCTCTCGAGATCAATGTCTCTCCATAATTTACTGTACCGCTTTTATTCATTACCGTAAGTACAGCAGAGCGGTCCCGTTGAGCAGTATCTGCATGGCCAAAATATGCTGTCTTTAAGCCTTTCCTGTTTAAAGCTTCTCCCAGGTGCCCTGGTTCCACCTGGTGTTCCAGTTGTTTATTCTTTTCTTTAAGGTAATGAATGTAGGGATGTACTATTTCTCCTCCTGGAAAAGTACCCAGGTTGGAGTGATACCGGTTTGCGGCAGTAATATGTTGATACTTTTCCTCCCGGGTAAATGCTTTGGCACCTTTTTCTCCCGCTATCCCTCGGGCGCCAGCCCCCATGGTAAGGTGCCCACTGGCGGGATGGTCCCCGGCAGTCCTGGAATTTAGCAGCCCTATGCTTCCCTGTCGCATTATTTCCTGTAAACGGGGTCCAGCATACTCAAATAATTCTTCCGGGGTTACACCATCCATAAATAGAAGGAGAACTCTTCTATCCCTGTCATCGGTTTTTTCATAACCAGCATTACTTTCTAACGGCAAAGCAGCTTCAGGAATACGGAAAAAAGCCTCGACTTCGTTACACATAAATAATAGTATTAAAAATAAATAACTCGCTATCAACAAGCGTAACCGAAGCAAGTTAGAAAAAGTCTTTAATGGTTGGTATCCCAGTTTATCCCGAACCAAACATAAGCTTTTTATTCCTGTATGAGCCAGGAATTTTTTATTGATCTTCTATCACTCCCGGTGACAGCTCTTACTCTTCTTCAGGTGAAAAAGGTTTTAAAAATAACCGGCCTTTAATAGTAGTATTGTGTTATTATTAGCTGGTGTTTATTCTGGAAACCAAAACCTTTGCTATCAACTTAAGGGGGCAGGTAGTCGCGCTGCCGCCGATGGTGCGGCGGTAGCAGCTGAATCAGGAAAATCAGCAAGATGGGACATTTATTCTTCCTCCTCGGGGGGCTGGTCTTTAAACACACTTAAACATTTGACACCAGAAGGGTTGTGACTATTTTTAAGAGTAAGCTCTGGGCAAACATACCTTCAGGCGAATATACCTTCATTTGACACTGTCTTTTGCTCGTGCTATGATGATAATCGAAAAACAAGCGCCCGTGGTGAAAGGGATATCACGCAGGCCTCCGGAGCCTGAAGTCGGGGTTCGAATCCCTGCGGGCGTACCATTCTTATAAATTAAAATTTCCCGGTAACTACCGGGAAATTATTTTAATACTTTCATTTTGTATGCATAACAATGAAACGCAACAGCCCTGAATATGATTACTTTTTACATTTTGGGTTACAAGCTAGGGGATTATTTTGTTGAGGGAGTATTCCAGTATCCCTTCCGCACCAATTTCTTTTAGCTGGCAGATAAGTTCTTTTACTTCTTTTTCTTCTACAATAGTTTCTACCGCTACCCACCCTTCTTCGTACAAACTGGAAACAGTGGGGCGCCGCAGGGCTGGAAGCATCTCCATGGCCCTTTTCAAGTTTTCTTCACTGATATTCATCTTGAGAGCTACTTTTTTCTCCGCCTTCAAGGCACCTCTAAGCAGGGTAACCATATTTTCTATTTTCTTCTTTTTCCATGAGTTTTTCCAGCTCTCATTATTGACTACCACCCGGGGAGTAGAAGTAAGTACCGTTTCCAGTACACGAAGCCGATTGGCTTTAAGAGACTGACCAGTTTCCGTAAGCTCAGAAATGGCATCAGCCAATCGAGGAGGCTTTACCTCGGTAGATCCCCAGGAAAAAACCACCTGAGCCTTTATGCCTTTATTCATCAGGTACTGCCTGGTAACATTTACCAGTTCAGTAGCTATTTTTTTCCCTTCTAGCTCCTTTAAACTATAAATATCCGAATCAACCGGAACCGCCAGGACTAACCTGATAGGTCTCATCCCACTTCGGGAATAAGTAAGCTCGGCTACTTCTTCTAACTTTTCAGCTCCGGTTTCCTCCATCCAGTCTTTACCGGTTATCCCCACATCTAGAATACCATCTTGTATATACAAAGGTATCTCCTGGGGCTTTATAAGAGTGCACTCCATGTTTTCATCGTCTATATAGGGGAATAAAGAGCGGCTTTCCTGGCTAATCCGGTAGCCTGCTTTACGGAAGATTTCCAGGGTAGGCTCCTTCAGGCTTCCCGTAGGCAAACCAAGTTTGATAATTTCCAAGTTCGTTACCACCTCTTTTATTTTAACTTGAACAAAGTGCTTATCTTCTTACTTTACTAATACCAGGACTATTCGTCGAAATAATCCAGGGGATTAACCGGGTTGCCCAGGCCTCCCCGGTGTATCTCAAAATGCAGGTGTACCCCGGTAGTTCTCCCGGTATCTCCCATGTACGCTATCACTTCCCCCTGGCTTACTTCGTCTCCTACGCTTACCAGGTTTTCATCATTGTGCAGGTATCTGGTGTAGTAAATAGTTCCGTCAATATCATGCTTTACATGAATATAATGTCCCGCTGCGCCGGCGAACCTTTCTACTCGATCCACTGTTCCTGAATGGGCTGCTAAAATAGGAGTCCGGTGGCTGCTGGCGATATCTACGGCACGGTGCCCTGAGTGAAAACCTTGAGTAATGGTCCCTCCACCTTCCACGGGCCACTTAAAGGGTCCAGATGCAGAAGAAGGTGAAGAAGCAGTTCCCCTGGCCTCCAGCTGTCGCCGGGGATCTTTCAATACTTGTTCTTCCACCTGTTCCCGGTCCACTTCCTGCTCATTTTCCCGGGTCACCCGGTAGGTGACTTCTTTGAGGCCTTTTTCTCCAGGCTCCTTTACCCGGGTTTCTCCTCTCCAGAGTCCACTGTCACTAATCGTTTCCACCCGGTAGGGGATACTTTCCTCTACGGTTACTTTTTCCACGGTTTCCACTGTCAAGAGGGGGTCAGTATATTCCAGGTTTATCTCTTCCCCTTCCCTGATATTGTGAGGGTCAGACAAGTCTGGGTTGGCTTCATCCACTTCGGATACGGTTAGATCGTATTCGCTGGCTATACGGGAAAGATTATCTCCGCGAGACACCTGGTGTACCTCTCTTTTGTCTTTGCCACCGAGTAATGTATCCACCACCTCTTCTACCGACTCAATTTTATCGGGTTTTGCCTTGATTATTTCCGGAGATACATCTTCCTGAAAATTAGCACTCATCAACTCCCGGTCTTCGGAAACATCTATAAAATATTCTTTAACCTCCTCCAGGACTTTTTCATATTCCTCCTGGTTTCCTACCAGAGCATGCGGCTCACCCTCAACTACAATTTGACAGCCTACGGTGTAATAAGTAAGCCTGGAGAGAGCCTCTTTTATTTCTTCAGATTTATCCCTGCTCCAGGGACGGTATTCCCAGACAAAATTAACTTCTTCTTCCGATGCTACCGACATTTGGTGTTCCTCTTCTTTTTTATCTTCTTGCTCGCGGAGAAAATCCTTTATTTCTTCCTTTTCCTCAACCAGCCCGGCCTCCCGGCCATCTATTTTTACCACATAATAAAAGCTGTCATAATAATTATGGATCCATAAAGCCACTAGCAATAAGAAAGAGGAAATCAAAAGGTACCTGACAGAACATAACGTTTTTTTACGGTACCAGGAAAACAGTTTCGGTAAAAATTTAATCCCGGCTTTTACCCGGCTAACTCCAGAATGAAAGGATATTTTAACCCAGCCTTTAAACTTTTTCCAGTGTGTTTCTCCATCAGACTGCGAAGTTATCAATGTACAATTTCCTCCCGAATAAGATTTGGGTAATATTCTTGTTTAATAATCCTGGTCGACAGTCGTTTTAATTCTATAACATTTAAAAAAATCCTTCTTTTTTTACCTGTTTTAATTACAAATATCTATTTTAAACCAAATATACAGGAAATAAACCTGGTAAAATATAGATATTGCAGAAAAGGAAATTCTATGTTCTTCCGTGTTCCATGGAAGGAATAATACAGTCAATAACGAAATTACTAATAAGTAAGTAAATTTGTATATATTTTTAAATTTAAATATTTATAAAGGGAAACGGAGGATTACAGGGATGGAAAACCCCAGTGAAATGAAAAAGGCCAGAAGGCACCTGGAAACCACAAAAAAGATGAAAGATATGCTGCCCCGCTTTTTCATGCGCATGATCGAACGAAGGGAAAAAAACGAACCGGTAGCCTGGTGTATGGTTGGTGTCCCGCCTGAATTACTCAAGGCTTTCGACCTGCTCTGGGAGTGGCCTGAAAACTTTGGCACCATGTGCGCTGCCCGCATGGTTGCACCAAAGTTTATAGAAGTAGCAGAAAACGAAGGTTTTTCTCCGGAACTTTGTTCCTACGTTACCAATACCATGGGATACTGCAAGCAATTTCTTGAGCAGGGAGAGGCCCCGCCGGAATCTCCCATGATGGGAGGCATGGGCAAACCTTCACTAATGCTGGGGTCGGGGTTCGCCTGTGATCCCCGTTGGAAGTGGTTCCAGACCATAGCTACTCGCTACTTCGATGTTCCCGTTTACAGTTCCGATCCCCTGGCCCCTCCCTGGGATCTTGACCTGGAAGACCCCCGGCTGGAAGAACATTACCTGGAACAGTTGAGAAATGACCTTTACGGACAGGTGGAGTTCCTGGAAAAACAAACAGGGAAAAAGCTTGACAGGGATGCCCTGCGCCAGATCCTGGAACTTTCTCAAAAAGCGTTGTGGTACTGGTATCAGGTCCTGCAGCTACGCAAAACCGTACCCGCTCCCATGGGTTCTACCGATTACTTTTCCGCTATTATCCCCCAGATGTACATGGTAGGAGATCAGGAAGCAGTAGACTTCTACCGGGAAATGTACCAAGAAGTTAAAGAAAGAGCGGAAAATAAACAAGGACTGGTAGAAGAGGAAAAATACCGCCTGATTTGGTTTGGCCTCCCCCCCTGGTACAATTTAGGCATGTTTAACTACCTGGAATCCCTGGGCGCAGTAGTAGCTTACGAATCGACTTATAACGTGGGAACCTGGATAGAGCTGGACTTAAGCGATCCCCTGGAAGCCATGGTACAGCGCACCTGGAAGCGAACCAAAGAAGCTTTCCGTTACGGCGCTGAAACTATGCCTGAAACCTGCAACCCGGCAGTTTTTGGAGGTTTTACCGGTAGCAATTTTCTTGGTGAAGTGGCACGTGAATTCCAATTAAATGGGGCCATCATGCACCTTACTCGCTCCTGCCGGGTCATGTCCTTCGGCCAGATCCACACCAAAAACCGCCTGGCAGAGCTGGGAGTTCCCGCTTTGCTTTTTGAAAGCGATATGGCTGACCCCAGGCACTGGTCCGACGCCCAGGCTAAAAATCGTATCAACGCATTTCTGGAGACGATAGACAGGCATTAATTTTAATTAAACTAGGCCAAAAAGTTTCCTAATCTAATCATAACCTGTTTCCTCAGTAAACGGCTATAAATTACCGGTCAGCCGTTACCATAATGCAAGGCATCATATCCTGGCAACTTTAAAAAAAGGAGAGAACTTTTTATGAGTCGAGTAAAGGGTTTATCCCGGGTCAGGGAAATTATGGCAAATCCGAAGAAGCACCTTCAGGAATATAAAAAAGACGGCCGCAAGGTAATTGGTTACCTGTGTTGCTTTGCTCCACCGGAAATCATACACGCCGCCGGGGCAATTCCATATCGCCTCACCGGAACCCCGGGGGAAAGCACCTCCGAGGTAGACGGCTACCTGGAGCCATATGGGTGCCCTTACGTACGTAACATATTCTCTCAGTATCTTAAGGGGAGGCAGGATTTCCTGGACGGCCTGGTAATATCTCACAGTTGCGATATGGTACAGCGGCTTTATGGTATCTGGACTTACTACTACCCTCTTGCCTATAACCGCCTGGTGAACGTTCCTCATCAGCTCTTTCCCTGGTCCCAAGAATTTTATCGCCGGGAACTGGTTTTTTTCCAGGAAAGCCTGGAAAGGTTCTGTAATAAAGAAATTAGTATTAAATCACTTAAGGAATCCATAGAACTTTATAACCAAATCAGAAAACTATTACGGAATCTATATAAGCTGCGGGGAGGCAATAACTTGATCATAAGCAGCAGCGAACTAATGGAAGTCATGATAGCCGGAGAACTCCTGCCTCCAGAAGAGTTTCGTACCATCTTACAGGAAGTGCTGGAGGAAATTAAACCCCGATCGCCTGTAACTTACCAGGCCAGGGTGCTGGTCTGGGGAAGTATCCTGGATCACCCTCGTTTTTACCAGATTATCGAAAAGGCTGGCGGCCAGGTAGTTGCTGACGATACCTGCCTGGGGATGAGGTTCTGGAATGAAGATGTTCCCATGGAAGAAGATCCTTTCGAAGGCTTAAAAGAACATTACCTGGTTAAATTCCAGTGTCCTCGCACTGACCGGGGACCGGGGGTAAAAAGATTTGATTACCTGTTAAACATGGCTAAAGAATACCAGGCTGACGGTATCATCGGTTATACCATCTCGTTCTGTGACCCCCACAAACTGGACTACCCGGACTTACGGGACTACCTGGAGCAGCAAGGTTTCCCCATGCTGCTGATAGACGACAATTACAGTCTGCAAAGCACCGGCGCGATTTCCACAAGGGTGCAGGCTTTCCTGGAAATGCTACCAAACAAAAACGCCTTTTGAAATAATTTTGTTGACAATGCTTTTAGACTGTGCTAACTTAATAAAGTAATAGGACATATATATAGCGTATGCGCGATGATGGGAACTAGTAGGCAGGATAGGGCTGCTGCAGAGAGCCGGGGTAGCTGTAAACCGGTGTAGTCCCGCCCGACTGAATGGATCCCAAAGCGAGCTGACCGAAAGTTTATGTTTTTATAAGCGAGTAGACTCGGCCGGAACCTTTACCGTTAAAAAAAGGCAGGTATCGGAGCCTGTTTATCCTTACCAAATTACGGAACAGGGTCAAGTTACATGACATTGCTCCCGTACCTGAATCAAGTGATCCGACAGCATTTGTGCCGGATAACATGGGTGGTACCGCGAGTAACCCTCGTCCCAAGGACGAGGGTTTTTTATATTTAACGTAACTACTTAGCCTGCATTAAAAACAATTCTAAATTACAAGGAGGCCTATTTATGAAGGAACAAAAAATTTACCTGTCCCAGCGGGAAATACCAAAGCAGTGGTACAATATCCAGGCTGATATGCCTGCTCCCTTGAAACCACCCCTCAATCCGGAAACTGGAAAGCCCATCAGCCCCGAGGATCTGGCTCCCGTATTTCCCATGAACCTCATTGAACAAGAAGCTTCCACAGAAAGGTGGATTGATATCCCCGAAGAAGT
>Ga0207421_10007229_pt1 | contig 11870 bp, 7 predicted proteins | sample SodLakKL_010_SED_4_FD_187542 | JGI IMG/M metagenome (GOLD analysis project Ga0207421, IMG submission 187542) | Alkaline sediment microbial communities from Lake Tanatar, Kulunda Steppe, Russia - 8KL_010_SED (SPAdes) (version 2) | ecosystem: Environmental > Aquatic > Non-marine Saline and... | reverse complement strand
CGGCGAGCCACACCCCGGCCGAATCCCCGGCACCCGGCATCCCGATCAGTGAGCTCGCCAGTGCGGCCGCCCGATCGGGATCGCTGACCGCCAGGGTCCGTACCAGACCGATGGTCGCCGGCAGCACCGCTTGGTGGTCGGCCTGGTCCCCCGCCACCTCCAGCGCCCGGCGGTAGCGGGTCGCCGCGCGATCGAGGTCCCCTCGTTCGCGCGCGACGTCACCCAGCAGGTGGAACGCGTAGCTCGCCGTTCGTGCCCCCAGGGCCTCGAGTTCGGCCCGGGCCGTGGCGGCATCGGCCTCGGCCTCGTCGAGCCGACCGGTGCGCAGGAGGATCTCGGCGCGGTTGCATCGCGCGATGGGCCGCACGGTGGAGGCCGTGTCTGCCGAGGTCAGCCCGATCGCGCGTTCGATCTCGAACAGCGCTTCGGTGGAGCGACCCTCCGCGAGATGATGGGACCCCCGGTTGACCCGCACGCGGGCCAACTGGTCGCGGTCCCCCGCCCGGTCCGCGGCGGCGAACGCGGCCCGATGCGCCCGCTCGTAGCCGGCCGCATCGCCGTCGCCCATGGCGATCAGGCTGCGTACTGTGTGCACGAAGGCCAGGCCCCGCGGCCCACCGTCGCGTCGCGCATGGTCCTCCGCGAGTCCCAGCCGGCGCCCGGCCGGTTCCCGTTCCCCGCGCAGCCAATGCGCGGTCGCCCACCACGACCACAGCTCGATCGCCACCGGGTCCGGGTCGAGGCCCGTCCGGGCGCGGGCGAAGACCGCGATCGCCGCGTCCAGGTCGCCGCGCAGGTGGTGCAGCCGACCGATCCGCAGGGCCACCTCGGCGTCCAGCGGACCGTCACCACCGGTCGACGCGAGATAGCGCTCGAGGGCGGCGTCCCAGTCGCCGCGGGCCTGCAGCGCGTCGCCGTGGAGGAGGTCGACCATGCCCGTTCTGGCCGTGCCGTGCACGACCGCTGCGGCCGTGGCCACCACCTCGTGCTGTCCGGTCGCCAGCAGCCCGGCGGCGTGCGCCTCGAGGACCTCCGCGATCCGCTCACCGGCACCCGCGGCGGCCAGCACGCGCAGGGCGGTCGCCCGATCACCGGCGCCGAGCAGCGCGCCGGCCACCTCCGCGGCGACACCGGCCAGCGCGTCGCCCTCGGTGCCGGTGTGGACCGCGCCGTCGAGGATGGCGCTGTGCACCACCGGGAGCAACGCGCTGCGCTGGGCCTCGCGGTAGGGGCCCGCGTCGGCACCGGGTCGCGCCAGACCCCGCCGGACCAGGTCGTCCAACCGTGCCGCGGTCACCGCGCGGGGCTCCCCGCGCACCTCCGCCAGCCGATGGGCGGTGGCCGTTCCGAGCAGCGCCACCTCGGTGAGCAGCCGCCGGGTACCGGGAGCCTCCTCGGCCAGCAGCATGCTGCGGGCGGCCGCGACCACCGGTCCGTCGCCGAGCGTCAGCGACGGCAGGGCCCCCGTGCGGGGGCTCCCCAGCCGCCCGCGGAGGTGGCGACCGGCCGCGTCGACCCCGGCGGGCCACCCCCCGGTGGCTGCGGCGACCGCCTCGACCGCCGACGGCCAGCGGCTCGCGACGTCGGTGCCGAGCACCCGGGCGATGTCCTCGCGATCGAAGCTCAGGTCGCTCGCGTCGAGCTCGAGCACCCGCCCGCTGCCCCGCAGCCAGGGGTCCGCCACACCGAGGTCGACCCGGCTGCCCATGACCAGCCGGAGCGGGCTACCGGCGAGCGAGGCCAGCGCTCGAACCACCTCCAGCGCCGGGCCGGCCACCAGCGCGTCGGCCTCGTCGATCACCACCGTCGCCGGGGCATCGATCGACCTCGTCAGACGATCCACGATCGCGCGGACATCGAGCCCGACCGGCCACTTCTCGGACCCCGGGGTCGGACGCAGGGCGGCGGCCAGGGCCGCGCCGAGCACCGCTGGGACGCGATGAGCGGGCGTCGCATGCACCCACCCCGCCCGGCGTGTCCGTGCCCAGGAGCTCAGCACCGCGGTCTTGCCGTACCCGTGAGCCGCCGTGACGGTCACCAGGGGACGTGCCACGCCACGGTCGATCGCGAGGTGCAACGAACGGCGCGAGACCGCCGGCGTCCCGGGGTCGGCGACCCGGGTCGCCGACGATGAGGATGTCACGTGCCCGCCCCCGTCCGACTCGCGGCGCGCGCCGACCTCGTCGCCGCCCGTGGGCACCAGGCTAGCGGGGCCCGCCGCTCATCCCGTGAGACGTTCCAACAACTCCGCCGGGTCGGTCACGGCGTCGAGCAGGGGGCCGATCTGGGCCTTGGTGCCACGTCCCGGCTCCATCATCGGGACGCGCTGCAACGAGTCGCGGCCGACGTCGAAGATGAGCGAATCCCAACCGGCCGCCACGATCTGGCGCCGGAACCGCCGGATGCATTCGCCACGGAACCACGCCCGGGTGTCGGTGGGCGGGGTGTCGATCGCGGCGTCCACCTCGGCGTCGGTGACGATCCGCTCCACCTTGCCCCGGGCGGCCAACCGGTTGTACAGGCCCTTGTCCCGCCGGACGTCGTGGTACTGCAGGTCGACCATCTTGAGCTTGTCGTGGTCCCACGCGAGGTCGTGCCTGGCGCGGTAGTCCTCCAGCAGCTTCAGCTTGGTGGCCCAGTCCACCTGGCCCGCCAACTGCCGGGGGTCGGCCTCCGCGGTCGTCAGCAGCGTCTCCCACCGCCCCAGCACGTCGAGGGTGACGGGCTCGTCGCGGTCCTGGTCCTTGACGTAGCGCTTGCACGCCTCCAGGTAGTGCCACTGGATCTCCAGGGCGGTCATCCGCGACCCGTCGTCCATCCGCAGCGGCCGTCGGCAGCTGAGGTCGTGGCTGACCTCCTGGAACGCCTGGACCGGGTGCGCCAGGCCCGGCAGCTCGGGCAGCGCCTCGTCCTCGATGACGTCCAGCAGTAGCAGCATCGTGCCGACCTTGAGGTAGGTCGCGACCTCGCAGAGGTTGGCGTCGCCGTTGATCACGTGCAGCCGGCGGTAGAGGTCCGGGTCGGCGTGCGGTTCGTCCCGGGTGTTCATCAGCGGGCGCTTGAGCGTGGTCTCGAGACCGACCTCGACCTCGAAGAAGTCGGCCCGCTGGGACAGCTGGAAGGGCACGTCGGTCTCGAACTCGGTACCGATCCGGCCCGCGCCGACGTAGACCAGGCGCGTGACGAAGAACGGCAGCAGTTGCCGGGTCAGGCGCCCGAAGGGCACGTCCCGCGATACGAGGTAGTTCTCGTGGGTCCCGTAGGCCGCACCCTTGCCGTCGGTGTTGTTCTTGTGCACCAGCACGCGGTTGCCGGGTGGGAGGGTGATGGCCGCCCGCGCGGCGGCGTCCTCGAGGATGCGCTCGCCCGCCTTGTCCCAGATCACGAGGTCGCGGGCGTTGGAGCACTCCGGGCTCGCGTACTCCGGGTGGGCATGGTCGACGTAGAAGCGTGCCCCGTTGGTCAGCACCGTGTTGGCGAGGCCGAGCTCGTCGTCGACCACCGGTTCGTGCGGGTCGGGGTGCTCGTAGCCGCGCGCGTCACGCAACGGATGTTCGTCGGTGTGGTCCCACCGCACGTCGCGGTCGCCGGCCGCGCGATAGGCACCGACCACCAGCGACGAGGCCAGCACCGGGTTGACCTCGGTCGGGCCGTCGACGGCGATACCGAACTCGGTCTCCACCCCGACGAACTTCTTGGTGGTCACCGCGGCCTCACGTTCGTCGGCCCCGATCCGGATGGTCGCACGCTCACAGGTACTGCCCGGGGTTGAGGTTCTCGATGGAGCGGCCGGGCGCGTCCTCACCGGAGCTGATCAGGGTCCGCACGTAGACGATGCGCTCCCCCTTCTTGCCACTGATGCGAGCCCAGTCGTCGGGGTTGGTGGTGTTGGGCAGATCCTCGTTCTCCCGGAACTCCTCGCGGATCGCCACGATCAGGTCGTCGGTGGTCAGGCCGCGGGTGCCGGACTTGATCAGCCGCTTGATGGCGAGCTTCTTCGCGCGGGAGACCACCGACTCGATCATCGCCCCGGAGTTGAAGTCCTTGAAGTACAGGATCTCCTTCTCGCCGTTGGCGTAGGTGACCTCGAGGAACTCGTTGTCGCTGTCCGCGGCGTACATCTTCTCCACGGTGCGTTCGATCATCACCTGCACGGCCGCGCCGGCGGACCCGGCGTCCTCGACCTCGGACTCCGACAGCGGCAGCCGCTCGTGCAGGTAGATCTTGAAGATCTCGCCTGCAGCGGCGGCGTCCGGCCGATCGACCTTGATCTTCACGTCCAGGCGACCCGGACGGAGGATGGCCGGGTCGATCATGTCCTCGCGGTTGGACGCGCCGATGACCACCACGTCCTTGAGCGACTCGACCCCGTCGATCTCCGCGAGCAGTTGCGGCACGATCGTGGTCTCGACGTCGGAGGAGACCCCGGAACCGCGCGTGCGGAACAGCGACTCCATCTCGTCGAAGAACACGATGACGGGGAAGCCCTCCGCCGCCTTCTCCCGGGCACGCTGGAAGATCACGCGGATCTGGCGTTCGGTCTCCCCCACGTACTTGTTGAGCAGCTCGGGGCCCTTGACGTTGAGGAAGAAACTCTTCACGTCGTCGCGCCCCGTGCGCTCGGCCACGCGCTGGGCCAGCGAGTTGGCGACCGCCTTGGCGATCATGGTCTTGCCGCACCCGGGCGGGCCGTAGAGCAGGATCCCCTTGGGCGCGCGCAGCTCGTGCTCGACGAACAGCTCCGCATGCAGGTACGGCAGCTCCACCGCGTCGCGGATGGCCTCGACCTGGTCGCCCAACCCACCGATCTGCTCGTAGGTGACGTCCGGGACCTGTTCGAGGGTCAGCTGCTCGGTCTCGGCCTTGAGGATCAGCTCGAGCGCCGTGTTGGACCGCGGATCGACCAGCAGTGCCTGGCCGGCCTTGAGCGTCAGTTCCTTGAGCGGTTCGGCCAACGCGACGATGCGCTCGTCGTCGGTCTGGCCGAGCACGAGCACCCGATCCTCGTCGAGCAGCTCGGCGATGGTCATGATCTCGCCACGGTCGTCGAACCCGGCGATCGCGACCACGTTCATGGCCTCGTTGAGCCGGACCTCCTGGCCCGGCTGGAGCTCGTCCAACGCGATCTCCGGGGCGAGGTTGACCTCGAGCTTGCGTCCGGAGACCACCACGGTGACCGTCTCGCCGTCGGCGTCGGCTCCGAGGAAGGTGCCGTAGGCCTGCGGCGGTGCCCCGAGACGCTCGACCTCCTCCTTGAGTGCGCCGAGCTGTTCGCGCGCAGAACGCAACGTCTCGGCCAACTTCTCGTTCTGTGCGAGGCTCGAACCGAGCTGGCTCTTGGTCTCCAGGAGCCGTTCCTCCAACACCCGGATCCGCGTGGGCGCCGTTTCGAGCCGGCGGCGCAGAAGATCGACCTCTTCGCGCAGGAACTTGAGTTCCGCCGTCAGCTGGTCGGGGTCGTCGGCGTCCTTCGAGCCCGTCGACGGTCCCACGGTCGAGCCCACCGGGCGGTCGTAGCCTCGGACCCCCGGAGCATCCGGACCCGGCCCGGACGGTGCCTCCGAGCCCTCGTCGACTTCGTCACGGGAGCGATCGTCGTCGCCTCCCGATCCTCGCGTTCGACCCGCCACGTGGCCTCCTCGCGTCGCTCACGCGGAACCCGGATCGTGCGGTCCCGCAGCCGTCGCGAGCGTACAGCACCCTCGCGAACGGACTCGGGGCCCGCCCGCCGTCGGCGACCAGGACGCGTGTCCCATGACCGGTGGACCCGAGCGGAGGCGGTCGGACGGACGTGGTGGACAGCAGACGACGCGGCCGATAGCGGGCATGCTCCCTCCAGTGCAGTTGGAGACCGTCGATCGGTGACCGGCTCGCACGTTCGCCACCACCGGCGCATCGCCGGCGCATCACCGAGGAGCCCCCATGAGTCGCCTGGCCGAGCTCGCCACCACCGTGCTCGCCGGCGCCATCGGCTCCACGTTCGCCGTGCTCACCCTCGGCGCGAGCCTCGTGTTCATCGTCCCGGTCACGCTCGGCGTCGGCGTCATCGTCCTCGCCGCCGACCGCGAGCCCCGCTCGCGCGTCGACAAGCGCGAGCCGCAGAACGCGTCGTAGGTCCCGTCCGATCGGCCATCCGCTCCACGACGGTCGTCGATCGCCGGGCAGCTCACGCCCCCGGGTCGTGCCCCGCCTCGGCGGCGCGGCGTTCATCCGCCCCGGCCCAATCGATCGCCGCCCCCGTGTCGGCCTTGCGTCGAGGGCGCGGCGGTCCGCCCTCCTCGCGCGAGGGAACCCGCCGGGCCGTGGTCAGGAACGCGGTGTGGGCCACCATCCGGTGGGCGGGCCGCACCGCCAGGCCGTCGAGGTCCCAGGGCCGCACGAACGTCTCCGTGGTCTTGACGTCGGCGTAGCGGCCGTCGTCCCACAGGGCATCGGTGAAGCGCATGACCTGCGGCACCGTCGGCATGTAGGCCAGGATGATCGCACCGGGCGGTAGGGCCTGGCCCGCAGCTTCGACCATGGACCACGGTTCGAGCATGTCGAGCACGAGGCGGTGCGCACGCAGCTCCGCCAGGTGATCCGCGAGGTCGTCGACCATCAACTCCCAGTTGTCCGGTCGACCGCCGTGGAACCGCTCCACGTTGGTGACCGCGACGCGGGCATGCTCATCGCGTCGCTCGAACGACAACACCCGCCCGGTGGGACCGACCGCCGCGAGCAGCGCCAGGGTCAAGGCTCCCGACCCGGCCCCGGCCTCGACCACGGTGCAGCCGGGACGGATGTCCGCCGCCGCGACGATCATCGCCTGGTCCTTGGGGTAGATGACCTGCGCGCCCCGCTTCATCTTCAGCACGAAGTCCTCACGCGTCGGCCGTAACGCGGTGACCTCCATGTTGCGGTTGGTACGCACCGCCGTGCCCTCGGCGGCACCGATCAGCTCGTCGTGGGCGACCAGACCCGCATGGCTGTGCCACTCGGCGCCGACGGCGAGTTCGACGAGATAGCGCCGCCCCTTGCGATCGGTGAGCACCACCAGTTCCCCCGCGGCCAGGGGCGCGTCGGTGCCCGGCAGCACCGGTACGGCGGCGCCCGGCCGGGTGTCGGTCTGCGGGTCGGGCTGGGCATCGGTCACGTTCGGACTCCAGACCCGGCGAGCGGCAACACCGCGAGGATGGCCTCGCGCTGCCGGCAGAACGCGCAGGTGTCGGTGGTCGTGGGCATCTCGCAGCTCGTGCACGCCCGGAGTTCACGTCGCACCCCGGCGTCGTCCTGATCGACGAACCGGTCGGCGACCCGCTCGAGGAATCCGAAGACGAACTGGGCCTTCAGCCCCGGGGAGGCCGCCTCCAACAGATCGAGCGCGGCCTTGAGCTCATGCCCGGTGTTGCCGTCGACGAGCGGGCACTCCTCGACGACGTACTCGATGCCACGAACCACGCAATAGGCCGCACTCTCCCGCTCCGAGAGCCGGAACATCGGCTTGCACTTGCGCCGTTGGTTGACCGCACGGGCGGCCAGCACCGGACGCTGACGGGCGAGGAATCCCTCGTTCCACCGCAGGACGTTGCCCAGCAACGTGGCGGCCTCGTCGTCGAGGTTGTGGCCGGTGAGCAGGACGTCGTAGTCCTGCTCGACCGCGACCTGGTCGAACACGTAGCGCTTGGACAGTCCGCACACGCCACAGGTCGACCGGCCGGTGGCGTCGGACCCCGACGGGGTCGAGTAGCCGTAGCGTTCGGCGAGGTCGACCACGTGCAGCGTCAGGCCCCGTGCGGTCGCGAAGGCCTCGCAGACCCGTTGGCTGCGCGAGGAGTAGCCACCGATCCCGAGACCCACGTAGAGCCCGTCCACGTCGTAGCCCATGGCGAGCAACGCGTCCCACAGCGCGAGCGAGTCCTTCCCGCCGGAGACCGCCACGAGCAGACGCTGCCCGTAGTGGAACATCCGCTCGCCGCTCGGACGGTCCGGCGGTCGGTCGATCGCCTTGCGTACCTGGTTGTGCACGTGGTCGGCGAGGTGCGCCGAGCACCAGGCCGCACGATGCCGCGGCTCCTCGTGCACGGCGGGAGCACGACACACCACACACCTCGGCGCACCCTCGGCGCCACCCGAGATCACCGGACGGACCTCCACCTCGGCATCCGGGAGCAGCAGCCGGTCGGCGGTCAGCAGCTGCGCCCCGTCGATCACCAGCACCGTGTGCGGGAGGATGTCGAGGCCGTCGAGCAGTTCACCGACGGTGCAGGGGGCGGGGGCCTCGACGGTGCGGTCGGGGTTGCGCAGCCGGACCTGCACCGTGCCGGAGGCGGCGGACTCGGTGGTCACCGGCCGATCCCCCCGAGTTCGGGTTCCCGCGAGGTGCCGGGGGTCGCAGGCTCGGGCGGTCCGGTGGGCTCCTGCTGCTCGTCGGCGGGCACCACCACCGGCTCCCCGCTCGGCAGGTGCAGCTCGGTGCCACGGACCCGGATGGTGAGCGGCTCACCCTCGGTGACCTCGAAGGTGAAGTTCTCGTGGGTGAGATCCACGACCACCTGCCGGTCGTGGAACCGGATGTTGAAGCGCAACCGGCGCCACGACACGGGCAGGCGCGGGTCGAACGACAGATCGCCGTGGAAGTCGCGCATCCCCCCGAACCCGTAGGTCAGGGTCATCCACACCCCGCCGGTCGAGGCGATGTGGACCCCGTCGACGACGTTGCCGGCGACGTTGGCCAGGTCCATCAGCAGCGCGTACTGGAAGTACTCGAGGGCCTTCTCCTCGTAGCCGATCTCTGCGGCGAGGATGGCCTGGACGCAGGCCGAGAGCGACGAGTCCCCGGTGGTCAACGGGTCGTAGTAGTCGAAGTTGCGGCTCTTCTGTTCCTCGGAGAACTCGTCGCCGAGCAGCACCATCGCGAGCACCACATCGGCCTGCTTGATGACCTGATGGCGGTAGATCGTGAGCGGGTGGTAGTGCAGCAGCAGCGGGTAGTGGTCCCGCGGGGTGTGTTCGAAGTCCCACACCTCCTTCTCCAGGAAGTTGTCGTCCTGGGGATGGATGCCCCGCTCCGCGTCGTAGGGGATGTACATCGCGTCGGCGGCCCGCTGCCAGGCGAGGACCTCGTCGTCCTCCAGGCCCGTGTCGTGGACCAACCGCGCGTAGGCCGAGGCATCGTCCTCGCGCAGCCAGAGCACCACCTCGACGGCGTAGCGCAGGTTCGCCCGCGCCATGAGGTTGGTGAAGGCGTTGTCGTTGACCACGGTGGTGTACTCGTCGGGCCCGGTCACGCCGTGGATGTGGAAGGCGCCCGTGGTCGGCCCGTAGAACCCGAGGCTCGACCACAGACGTGCCGTTTGCACGAGGATCTCCGCCCCGACCTCCTTGAGCAGCTCCTTGTCCCCGCGCACGTCCACGTAGCGCTTGATGGCGAAGGCGATGTCGGCATCGATGTGGTACTGCGCGGTCCCCGCGGCGTAGTAGGAGGAGGCTTCCTCGCCGTTGATGGTGCGCCAGGGGAACAACGCGCCCTCGAGCGAGAGCTCGTCGGCCCGTTCGCAGGCCAGGGGCAACATCGAGTGACGGAAACGCAGCAGGTTGCGGGTGACCCGCGGCTCGGTGTAGGTCAGGAACGGGGCCACGTAGACCTCCGTGTCCCAGAAGTAGTGCCCCTCGTAGGCCTGACCGGTCAGGCCCTTGGCCGGGATACCGGCGGTCTCGGCCCGGGCGGAGGCCTGCACCAGCTGGAAGATGTTCCACCGGATCGCCTGTTGGATGCGTCGCGGGCCCTCGACCTGCACGTCCGCGCGCGACCAGAAGTCCGCGAGGAACGCCTCCTGCGACGCCTGCAGCGCGCCGTAGCCGTCCCGCATCGCGCGGTCGAGGCTTCGGGTGGCACGGTCGACCAGCTCCGGCGGTGGCACCGACCTGGACGTGTGATAGGTGAAGAACTTGGTGATGCGGATCGGGACGCCGGCCTTCGCATCGATCGTGAACACCGCCTTGCTGAGGTCCTCGGACCAGGTCCGCTGGGCGGTCCAGCTGTTGTCGGTCTCCACGACGTGGTCCATGCCGACCCCGAGCGTCATCCTCGAGTTGGTGGTGCGGTAGCCGGTCACCACCCGGTGCGCGTCGTCGTAGTGGTCGGTGGCGTTCAGGACCCGATGACCGAACGACTTCGCCCGACGCGGGTCACCGCCGCCGTTCCTGGGCTCGTCGACCGCTCGCGCGTCCTGCCGGTTGAGCAGCTGGGAGGAGATCACCACCGGGGCATCGAGGTCGACGGTGAGCTCGTAGGAGATCGCGCCCAGATGACGATGCTCGAACGAGACCATCCGCTCGGACCGGATGTGGACCTGCTTACCCCCGGGCGTGGACCAGTTCATGTCGCGCTTGAGCACGCCCTCGCGGAAATCGAGTCCGCGGTCGTAGTCGGTGATCCGTGCGGTGGGCAGGAACAAGGGTTCGTCGTCGACGTAGAGCTTCATCAACGTCGCATCCGGGGCATTGACGATCGTCTGGCCCGTGCGCGCGAAGCCGAAGGCCTCCTCGGCGTGCACGATCGGCCAGGTCTCGTGGAAGCCGTTGAGGAACGACCCCGCCTCGATCGACGGTCGGCCCTCCTCGAAGGTCCCCCGGATCCCGAGGAACCCGTTCGACAGGGTGAAGACCGTTTCGGCGTTGCCCATCCACGAGGGGGAGAAGCCCGTCTCGTGGATACGCCACTCGTGGGCGGGGAACAGGTGCTCCGGCGGTAGCCGGAGATCGCGTGGCAACATCGGGAACAGACCTCGAGGGTGCGTTGTGACGAGTGCGGGGTGCGTGAGGGCAGGATGTCCTGCTGACGCTAGTGGTCCCCGCCGTGGGTGTCGCGCCGGACCGTGCCCGGCCAGGACCGATCCGTTCGATCGATCACGCGATGATGGCACGGCCACCGCACCGGTGCCGCCCTGCAGGGCGGCACCGGCAGCTCAGTCGGCGTAGGCGACCTGGCAGAAGCCGTGGTTGCAGTAACCGCCGGGATTCTTGGCGAGGTACTGCTGGTGCTCGCCCTCGGCCCAGTACAACCCGGTCAGGGGTTCGATCGTGGTGGTGATGGTCCCGAACCCGTTCTCGCTCAGCTTCGCCTGGTAACGCTCCAGGCTGGCGCGGGCGACCGCCGCCTGTTGCTCGCTGGTGGTGAGGATGATCGAGCGGTACTGGGTCCCGATGTCGTTGCCCTGACCCATGTGTTGGGTCGGATCGTGGTTCTCCCAGTACGCGGCGAGCAGCCCGTCGAGGTCGATGACCTCCGGGTCGTAGACGACACCGGCGATCTCCGCATGCCCGGTCTGTGCGGTGCACACCTCGCGGTAGGTCGGATTGACGGTGTGACCGCCCGCGTACCCCACGAAGGTGGTCCAGACGCCTGGGAGCGACCAGTACAGCCGCTCCACGCCCCAGAAGCACCCGGCGCCCAACACGATCAGTTCGTGGCCCTCGGGCCATGGCGGCGTGATCGGGCGCCCGGTGACGTAGTGGGTCTCCGCGGTCCGTACCGGTGTCTCGCGCCCGGGCAGGGCCTCGTCGGGGCCCACCAAACGGGTCTTTCCGCGTCCGAACATCGCGTTCCTCCTGAGCCGATACGAACCCGTACCGGGTGTCGAGCCGCGTCGCACCGCAAGCGTCGTCTTCGGGCGATCGCCACCAAGGTAGGGCGCCGCCGCGAGGCCGTAGGCACCCGGCCCGGCGCCGCGCGGCGCGTGCACCCGGGGGCCACGGCCCCCGTGGTGGTGTGCCGGCACCTGACCATCGCCCCTCACGGTCCAGACCGTTGCACCGGGGACCGCGGACCACGGACCGTGTTGTGCCCTTCGGATCGGCGGCCCGCGCACACGATGATCGCACGGGTCCCC
>Ga0207421_10007228_pt1 | contig 11874 bp, 10 predicted proteins | sample SodLakKL_010_SED_4_FD_187542 | JGI IMG/M metagenome (GOLD analysis project Ga0207421, IMG submission 187542) | Alkaline sediment microbial communities from Lake Tanatar, Kulunda Steppe, Russia - 8KL_010_SED (SPAdes) (version 2) | ecosystem: Environmental > Aquatic > Non-marine Saline and... | reverse complement strand
CAGGTCAACGGTAGTGGCTTCGAGCACGGTCACGGTACTCCTGATGTCAGAAGAGGCTTTCTTCGTTCAGGAGAGTTATTCATCCTCTCCTGCCCTGACACTCTACACCAGATTGTAAAACTCGGAGCTTTCCGACATCCCGTCACTACAATATTATAAAAGCAATAAATAAAGTTTTTCTTTTGAGAGAGTTCATGTATCCTCTTCCTGAAGGAAGAGGACTTACTGCTCTCTCAAACTCTCACAAAAGTTAAAAATTACTTTTTTGATTTTCGAAGCTTGCAAGGGCATATATACTTTTAAGAATTTAATTTTTTAAAAAAAGGCAGCTAAATCTTCCCAAAAGATTGAATGAAAGAACCAAAAAAACTTTAGCGAAGGAAAAAATACCAAAATATTACCAAAAAAATAACAAATTATTATCCAAAAAACCAAAAACCTTGGTTAAAAAATGACCTTAACACCAGAAGTGATTAGAGAGATACGTAAGTTAAGATCTGAAGGTTATACACAAAAGGAAGTAGCTGAAGAAATAGGAGTAAGCCCGCCGACCGTAAGAAAGTATGAGAAAAAAGAAGCAGTAGAAGTAAAACCACAAACAAAGGCTGAAAAAGAGGTGCCCTGGGCAAAAACTTTCGAAATTTATTCCAACGGCGGAGATCCAACAGAAGCTGTAATGGAATTGGATATCGACCCAGATACAGCTAAGCAAACATTCGAAAAATTTGCAGAATTAAAGGACATCGATATCAAAAGCATAGGAGAGATAAACGAAGAGATTGAACAAATGCGCGAAAAATTAGTAGAGCATACATCAGGATGGGTGGATGACAGAGCACACTTAAACAAACTAACGGGAAACAACATCAAATGGTCATTATTGAGTCTTGCCGAATATATGACACGAAACGTTGTATGTGACAAGTGCGAAGAATTGAGCCTACCACATTTGGAGGACGAATGGCGTTGCGGAAAATGCGACGAAAAAATCTGGTTTAAATGAACAAAAATTCATCGCATACCCAAACCATCGCTCAAAGGGCTCATCTCTGGATTCTGAGCCTAATTAATCGTGCAGCAGCCAGTGCTGCACTATCCAGTTACTCAAACCTATGAAAACTTTCCTAGAATTGAACTTTCAGAAACTGAGTAGCCTCTCTATGAGGGAGGATATGCTTTTCCTTTAAATGCAAAACTAAGTCACGAAAGAATGGACCCTCGGAAACAATAAATAATTGAAAAGAGGAAAAATAGACGTAGAAGAATTTAAGGTATCCGTCTGAGCTGAACTGGCAGACGTCAGCATGTACTAGTTGATTATCTTTTCTTGTAATATAATATTGCGCACGTATGGACAATCTTGAATCCAAAACCCGATGACATAATGTCAGCACAACAAGAAACAAACTCAAACCAGACCAATTTAAACCAAACTTTTTTCTACGCCCATCATAACAGGGTGATCTAAGTGCTTTAACGCTTTATCGCTTAGTTCTTCTTCTTTATTATTCAAATTTGATATTTCTCTTCTCGGCTTCTGCCATTTTTCATATCTTACAAGCACTCTAACTAGAATAGAATCTACTCCCAGAATCTTACCAATAGAAAGTCTATGTTTTCCATTCTCAAAAATAAGGTGACCATCTCGCCCGATATTTATTAGTATCTCCTGGTTATGAGGTATGAAGTTCCCTACCTTGATGTTTGTTTTTTCTAATATACTAAAATACTTTAAAGGTTGACCTCACAATAATAAAACCAGATAGGAATGAGCAAATTTTTTCACAAAAAGAGGATTGGAGAGATAACAAAACATTGTGAGGGGAAAAAAGTCCTAGATATAGGTTGCGCTGGTAATGAGACAGACTTATATCGTGAAATTTCGAAGGTAGCAGATGAGATTGTTGGTATTGATATAAATGAGGACGTTGTTAATGATCTAAAAGATGAGGGGTTTGAAGTTTATGCTGCTGATGCTCAGGACTTTGAACTGGAGGATGAGTTTGAGGTTGTAGTTTTAGGGAACATTATAGGGTATATTCCTAACGGAGGAAAGGTGTTAGAAAACATAAATAAGCATTTAAAAGAAGAAGGGATTTTAGTTACCTCTATATTGAATCCCTTTAGTTTAGAAAAATTCTGGAATTTTGAAATATCGGATAAAGGTAACTCTCGAGTTTGTTACTATTCACCTAGGATGTTTCGTAACCTTACTTCTACTTATGGATTTAAAGAAAAAAAATTAAATATATCGTAGAAAAATGGAGTGATTATCCAACTTTAAAAAGTAAATTTTTCTTTCTTACTTCTTTTCCCATACCTGACAAATATAGAGCTCCATTTTGGATAGGCGTCTATAAAAAAAGTAAGAAATAATTTTAAACTGAACTATTTTAATGCCTCATGTAAAAACAATATTATCTAGATGTAAAAGAGCCCCATAACGAAGCTCATTAGCTAAGGTCATTTTTATACCTAGTTGGAGTATCTTACAACAATATTCACATCAATCTATACTTGGGTTCAATTTGTCCTTTCTACTAAAGGATGTTCCAATTTTAATGGTTTACCTCCAGCTTTCTCACTAACATTAGTGTGATATAAATACAAAACGGCTGGAATCTTCATGCGTGAATCAGTAATTTTTGAAAGAACCTTTAAAAGCGACAATCTTCTTCTACCATCAGCAGTTTGGATTAACCTGCCCTTTCTATCAAGAGCTATACCTATTTCTTTAGGTATTCTAAAATCACGAACGCCTATAGTATGCCTCCTAACATCTGGATCCTGGGAATGTTCGAATAAATATTTTTGAGGTTTGTAGCCATTGTTTAGAATATCTTGAAATAACCGATCTAACTTATCACATTTCTGTTCTATTTTATCCATACTTCTCACAGTTCCTGTATTCCAACCACCTAAACCGTTCTTTATCCTTTCCCTAGAATTTTCATATATTTCTGTTTCTTTCCAGTCCTTCTCTCGTAAAAATCTTTGTTTAATCGACCTGTACAATATACAAGTATCCAATGGAACTTTTTGCTTGTCCCAACTCCCTTTTCCTTCTCCAATCACAGCATTCTTGCCTTTCACCGGAAAGCTAAACAAGTAATAATAATCTACCTTTCTTGGATCTATTTCAATTAATTTCATATCAGATATTTCTGGATGTTTTGGAAACTTCCACACATTATAAATTATAAAATTATTTATCAGTCCTAAGTTGAGCTTATTTGAGGCATGGTAAACTAAATGATGTGGTCCTTGCATTTTGAATATCTTAATATATGCCAAATATAACTTCCTTTTAACTTGGTGAAAATTTTTTTTAAACATTTTTGGTTTATTATCTATTTTTAGCATTACCTTATCCGATAGATTATTATTTTAAAATATATCTTGTTATTAGTAAAAGACCTTTAAATCCATAAACGATTTTCTTCTTACTATAAAATAAAAATTTAAGTAGAATCCAAAAGTAAGATTGACCTTCTAATACATTATTTCATGAGTTAGGTCTTCCTATGCATCATCCACTAATAAAGTATACTTCAATTTTCAAGAGTATGCAATCCAAAGAAAAATGGATTTTACAATAACCAAAAAATACTAAAATAGAATTTTTAGGTTGATACAACTATTCAAAGCTTTTGGAAGAAACAACTAAAAATATTATGAAATGTTAATGAATTTTGAAAAAATAAAAAATTAAGTATAATATTCATAGATTTCAAATTACTGTTTTCCACCTTATATTTACTTTGGAGGCTCATCTGGGATATAGAAAGCTGAGTGAGGGGGAATTTTTAGGGTATTCGAGCTTCTTATGGCAGTTTGTACATCTCTCGGGCAATTCTTCATCGGTTCCACCAAATGGAATCCTCGGGAACCAGACGTATCCGCACCCGCCACATTTGGTGAGAGAGTAGTTAAATAAACAGCACTTGGCATCAGCTATTCGATGAAGGTTTTTTTGATATATGTATTCAACTAAAGGGTTTTTAAACATTCCTATCGATTCTCTTATTGGTTTTTGTCTAATCCTTCTTTTACATCTTCCATATCTGGATGGTTTAGATGTTTTAGGGCTTTTTCGCTCAGCTCCTCTAAACTATCTGCTTTAGCAGTTTCCTTTCGTATTTTATGCCATTCTTTACGACGAAATTTAACTCTAACTGGAATAAAGTTGAGATTCAATATGTGAGCTATCTTAAATCGGTGGTTTCCATTTCCAAACCTTACAATTTCTCCATCTTTTTCTATATTTACCATTATTTCATTTTTTGCAGGTATTAACGGTTTTTGAGATAATGGTATTTTTTCACTTTCTTGTTTTTCTCTATAAATTTCTTCTTGAGTTTTATATCCTTCTTCTTTTATTTTTTCGAATAGTTCATCCACTTCGTTTAGTCTTTTATTCAATTTCTCCTTTGTGCCATACCTTTCTTTAGAATCTGCTTTTCCTTCTTCAATTTCCTTTATTTTCCTTTTGTAGAAGTTAGTGAATTCCCAAGGAGTTTCGTTCTCAAAATGCTCCAAAAAGGAGTTATACATTGTAGAATCTTCAACAGGCCGATATAATTTCCTATTTAAGGGATTTTTGGCACTAGCTTTATATTTGACTCTTTTTGGATCTATATATATATATATAACTTTATACGGATCTACTCTACTTCTGAACCTTATTCTCCTTAAGTTGTATTTAAACGCATTTTTAACTTTATATCTCTTTAAAAGGTTGTATCTACAAAAACTATACATCTCACTGAATAGTCCTTCAACCCCTCTTTTATTATAGATCTCTTTTATTCGACTTAACCTAGCCTTCTGTAGTTCGGTATGTAACATTTTACACATAGAGCTTTTTTAATAAATATTATAAGTTTTGTTATTTAAACTAAAAAATATCTATAATATCTTATATTCAATATCTTTGGTTTCTTAATTAAATCTACTGTCTTTTACTTATTAGACTTGGTCTTTAAAAAAAATTAAAAGAATTTGAAGTGAAACTACAAACAACGAAAGATTTGATCATTCTAATCTAGCTTTCATAAAAAGAGAATTGGGGAGATTACAAAACATTGTGAGGGGAAAAAGGTCTTAGATATAGGTTGTGCTGGACACGGGGCAAACCTACATCGTGAAATTTCAAAGGTAGTAGATGAGGTTGTTGGTATTGATATAGATGAAGATGTTATTGAAGACCTAAAAGATGAAGGATTCGGGGTTTATAATGCTGATGCCCAAGAATTAGAACTGGAAGATAAGTTTGGAGTTGTAGTTTTAGGGAACATTATAGGGTATATTCCTAAGGGGGGAAAGTGTTGGAAAACATAAATAAGCATTTTGGAGGGGGGATTGTTGGTTGCTTCGATATTGAACCCTTTAAGCTTTGCAAATATTTGGAACCTTGAAGTCTCTGAATCAAATAGCCCTAGTGTTTGCTATTATTCTCCCAGAAGGTTTCGCAATCTTACTTCGCCTTATGATTTTAAAGAAAAGCATATTAGATGGATTGTGAAATCCTGGAAAGACCACTCAATTTTTAAAAGGAAAATTTTATTATATATTTTCCTGGCTTATACTTCCCAAACGGTTCTGGCCAATATATTGGATTGTAATTTATGAAAGAAGCACAAAAAATAAATTGCCTTTTAGAAATAAAAATAAAACTATATCTTGGAAAAAAGTATTATGAAAATTTTTTGTAAGTCTTTTCCGCCTAAACTTGGTGGAGATGGGATTCTTGTAAAAAAGTATCTTAAATATGGTAAAAGTGACGTTGAAGTTTACACTGTTGGTAAAGGTAAAAGTCCAAAAAATGTAACTTTCTTATCGGAAAATTATGATAAAGAGTATATATCAAAAAGCAGGAAATTGGCTAAAGGCAACGAACTACTTTGGGCCCATTCAACCAGTTTGGGGATTGACTTAAGGAAATCTATGAAAAGTAATGATTTTTTAACCGTTCATGGGTTATGGGGATTAACACCAAATAGAACTGATATACTGTGGAGATACTACCGAAACAAAATAGCTGAGTTTGTTTATTTTAGATTTTTGTGTAATTCTATTGTAACCACAGTATCTCCTTATTCGTCTGAGAGATTATCTCCATATGTCAAATCACTCTACTTACCTAATGGTGTGGATTTTTCAGGTTTTGAAAGTAAAAGCAGTGAAAAAGAGAAAAAAGCGATTTTTCTTGGAAGGCATCATCCGCAAAAAGATTTAAGATTTGTTACAAAAATTTCTAGGCTATTAACTCAAAATGGGTATGATGTACACATAGGTGGTAAGGTTAGTAAATATTCCTTAGAAAATAAATGGGAAAAGGTATCCAACCTATCATATGGATATCTAGAAAAAGAAGAAAAAAAAGAATGGCTTAAAAAGAGTAGATTTTTAATACTCCCTTCTAGGTGGGAGGGTTTTCCCATAACTATTCTAGAGGCTCTAAAATATAGGTGCATTCCTATAATTCGTAATTATTCAAATTTAAATCAAATAGACTTATCTAATTTTTTTATTTTTATCAATAAAAATAACTATAAGTATAAGCTAAAAAGTTGGGAGGAGTTAGATTTCAACTTTGGAGCACTAGAATCATTATTGATGACAAAATATCATTGGAAAAATATAATATCAAGATATGATGTGTTATTTAAAAAGTTTCAAGATAAGAAATGACTACTAATATCACAATAAGGAAATTAAACAGATCGTTTCATTATTTTTTTAATTTTCTCTTAGCTTACCCATAACGTCTTCCATATCTGGGTGGTTAAAATGTTTCAAAGCTCTATCACTTAGTTCTTTCTTGCTATCTACATTTGCTATTTCTTCCCTAAGTTCCTGCCATTTTTTATGTCTTACTAACACCCTAACTGGAATGGAGTCTAATTCTAGAATTTTAGCAATACAAAGTCTATGTCGCCCTTCTTCAAATATTAACTTACCATCTCTAGCAATGTTTACCATAACTTCGTGTAAAGAGGGGACTAATAACCCTTGTTGGAGTAATACCTCTCTATTACCTTCTTCTAACTCACTTTTAATTTCTTTTTGGGTTTTGTATCCCTGTTCTCTTATTTTTTTGAATAACTCATCTAACTCTTTTAATCGATTTTCAAGTTTCTCTTTTGTTCCATATCTCTTACTGGGCTTTATTTCACCATTTTTAATAGCTTTTAGCTTTACTTGATATAATCGTGTTTTTTTCCATGGCAAGCCCTCATTAAAATGTTCTTTAAATGATTCATAAAAGTAGAAATTATCAAAAGGTATAATAAAACGCTCATTTTTCTTTCTCCTATTCTTTGATTCCAAAAAAGAAAGATTTCTTATTTCGTTGTCCCATGCACCATCTTTGATATAAGCATAACCTATAAACACACTTCTTTTAAATTGAGGAATCTGCATATAATTTATTTTACTTGGATTCACATAGATAACTTTTAGAAGGTAATGACATAGAATTTCTATATCTAATTCTCCAATAGAGATATGCAGGTAAATCTCTTATCTGTTTCTTGCCCTCCTTCTTAAGGTAATTAAAGACTTTTGGTAATGTGGCTTTAGTTCCTTCTTTACTATGGATTTCACGAATTCTGCGTAGGTAAGCTTTTAAAATACCACTAAAAAGCATGTTAGCAGCTCTCTATCTCTAATTTATCTTTAAATCTTAATACGCTTTTACTAATTTATTCAAATAAAAAATCCAAAAAATATCACACCTAGACATAAAAAAAATCTAGAGGTGAAAAACTGAGATAGTATATTTACCATTGTACTATTATTTGATCTTTATATACAAGTTTTCTGTTATTTTCTCTAATAATCGTAATAATCCGTCAATGAACATTTTTATTTTCATTTAAAATAAACCAAAAAATTTAAAGATAAAGATACTTGCTAAGTAGTTTTTTTCATAATTTACTTTTAACCACTTTTTTAATTTTATTTTTAAACTCTTCTATATCAAAATCCGAAGCCCTACTTAAACAATTCTCTTTGTACTTTTCTAAATTATCCATATCTTTTATCTCATCAACGAACTCGTCTACACAAGAATCCAGCAAAATACCCGTATCCTCTGTTATACTCTCTTTGAAACCTCCTTCATCTACTGCCAAAATTGGCTTACCTGAAGCCATAGCTTCTAAAGGAGCCATGCCAAAGTCTTCATCTTTAGCCGTAGCTATCAATCCTTTACACCTACTATAAAGCTCTACTAGCTCTTTTTCTTCTATCTCTCCTAAGAACTCTACATTTTCTGGAGCTTTAGATTTCAGGCTTTTAACATAGTTATCAGACGCATCAGAACTGCCCACAATTTTTAATTTTTCCTCAGGTAACCTTTCAAAAATCCTTATTTGAAGTTCGATCCTCTTTTCCGGATACAGTCTATTGACCGATAACCAAAAATTTCCGTATTCTGAAAAATAATACTTTTTAGTTTTTATAGGTGGATAAATGACTTTACTATCCTTGCCATAGTATTTTTTAACTCTTTTTCTTGTATTTTCAGAATTCACTACGATGTCATCAATTTTTTTTACAGATTTTTTATCTAACTTTCTGTGAAAATAAGACCAAATTTTAAAGGGCATTTTCCCATAGAGAGGTAAATTTTCGTAAATAAACTCGTGATTATCGTAAAAGGCCCTAGTTGGTGTATGGCAGTACCATATGTTTGGTACACTTTTATCGGCAAAATGGGCCCAGTTTCCACTGTATATCACTAAATCGTATTTAGATTTGAGGTCAAGCCTAGAAAATTTAAACGTAGATTGTATCTGTTTTAAAGGGGATTTTTGTAGTAAATTTCCTAGGGATTTAACCTTAGGATCCGTATCCAATTTTTTCAATGCTTCCTTAGAAAAATCAGTAGTTATTAGGTGGGCGCTAAACATATCTGCTAACTCTACAGCGACTTTTTCGGCTCCTCCTACCTGGGAAATGTAGTCATGGAGTACAGCTATTTCCAAGTTTTCAAATTTATTCAATTACAATACCTCTAATTTACCAGGTTTCCCAAATCTTTTTCTTAACAGTACCATAGTATTATGTTCTTAAATCAGAATTTATATTGACTAATATTTAAACAGCTTGCTAGATTTTTTATTCTGATATAACTTTCAAAACTCAAAATGAATTTAATCCTTATTTGACCTGCTTAATTAGTTCATCAAACTTCTTTAATTCTAATAAATAATCCTTGTCTCTCGCATTTTCATATGCAATTTTTGAATACCTATCATAATCATTCTCTACTTCTCTAATTTTTTTTATATAATGTGCAGGAAGTTTTTTTTCAACAATTAACTCTTTACTTCCTATTGATTCCTTTAATCCACCCTTGCCTGAAGAAATAGTCGGTATCCCACTGATACCAGCCTCAATAGGTACCCTACCAAAAGGTTCAGGCCATCTAGATGGCATAAGGGCTATTCTTGTTTTTCTGTAAATTTCCTTCATATTTTCAACATAACCTAAGAAATCGACATTTGGCAAATCCATCATTTTGTTCATTATTTTTCTGGATGGATTGGATCCTACTATAATAAAATTCCAGTTTTCAAGTCTTTCAGCTATCTTAAGAGTGATATCGATTCCTTTGTGAAAAGATGGATTAACATGCAATATATTTTCTCCAGTATTTTCTACGAAGTATTTTTTTGTATCTACTAGAGGATATATCACTTTTGAATCGATATCCCAAAATCTATCATACTTATTTGACACATAATTACTATTGGCCACAATAAAATCAGAACCATTTAACATCCTTCGAACTATAAAGGAGTTTATATATGATACTAAATAGTTAATAGGTTTAGTTACAAGTGAGCTTCCACGTAATCTATTATCATATATGTAAAAATAATCCCGAAGAATATGGATATGGGGTACCTCAAGTAAACTCCCTACAAAACCTAACTCATGTTGGGAAATTATTAGCTGTGGATTAAATTTCTTAATACTTTTATTAAACCTAGTAAAAGATTCAAAAAATTTTGATAGTATAAAAACTTCCATTGGAATTTTATTTTGGAAATAATCTACTTTCTTTTTTTTAGACTTATCTATAACATCTCTAGGTATCTCATCATTCCTTACGTTTCCATCTGATACACTAAATAATGCGATTTCATGACCCTTTGAAGATAGATATTCGCACAACTTAAGAATCGATTCTTCAGCTCCACCAGTCCTATATAATCTTCGAATCAAAACTGCTATTTTAATATTTTCCACCAAAAGTTATACTACTTTTCTATGCATTTTAGTTAAAAGTTTGTAAACTTAAAAAATGCATTTAATAATATTTTGGTTGTCTTAAGGAAATTGATCTAAATACGTTTTAATATTTTATTTCCTCAAATTATTAAACATAACTTTTTAACTTTCTGCTCTAAAAAGTAAATCAGCTTTAAATAAACTTTACCCTTTAATTTAGTGTTAGTTTATTGTTAGATAACGATAAAAAATTACAAAATATGGCTATTAAATCTTTTAAAATTCAACCAATAAGCCCATACTTCAAAAGGATTAACTTAACTCTCTTCTTTACCTGGTGACTCATTCTAAAAAATCTTTTACCTAGTATTGAAGAAAAGAAGTGATAATAATAATTCCAATTAAATGGATACTTCTTAATTGCACTATAAAAATGTCTCGCGGCCTTTCGCATATTACCTAAATCGACAGCTATAAACCCAAGCATATAATCATGATTGGCCAACCTTTTATCTGTAAGATGTTTCCAGTGTTTTTGTTCAATTCTATTAAGACCTTCAATTTTTCTTTCAGGATTGGTAGATATGCGGTCAGAAGGATCGAAATAGATTTTAGTTAAAACATCTTTTAATCCAATCATGTATCGGTCATCTTTTAAAACTCTTAGATATAATTCATAATCTTGATCCGATTTTAGTTCTTCATCAAGCATCTCAACATCCACAATTGAATCTTTTTTAAACATGGTAGTAGATAAAGGGCCAATTACATTTTCTTCTATCACATCCTCGAATACTACCTTTTCTTTAGCAATACTAACAAAATCTGTACTTGAATCTTTCTTAATTTCAAAAGAGGTATATACTCCTACACAATCATCCGAAGTATTTTTAAAAGCTTTAAAGCATTTTTCAAGATTTTTAGGATTTAATTCGTCATCAGAATCTAAAAAAGAGATGTATTTACCTTTGCTTTCCTCTATACCTTTATTTCGAGCTACGTTGGGCCCCTTTATTTTCTTCAAATTTTATGGGCCTAATCCTATCGTCTTTAAATTCTTTTATAACATCTTCAGTATTATCTGTGGATCCATCATCGATTATTATTACTTCAAAATCTGAAAAACTCTGTTTGAGTATGCTTTCAATAGCTCTACCAATAGTTTCAGATCTATTATACGTAGGTACTACTACACTTATCTCGAGCCCATCTCCTAAGTTTTTGATAGGATTTTTTGCATCCATATAAGTCCTCTAAGGTTAATTCATAAATATTTAGTTTATTTTTAAATGATATTTTTTATTATTCCATATTTAATTCTTTATTTGAGCTGTTAAAAAGTCCTAAGATATTAGTTAGTAAAAATATGCTTTAAAACAAAAATTAAATATACAAAAACTAAAAAACCTAAGACTTGTGTATTTCAGCTACATAAATATTAATCTTCTAAAAAGTACTAATACGGTCTTTCAATAACTAACAAATCAAAAATGCTATATTAATCCCTGAAAAAAGCTAATTAAAATGTATTTTTACTTTTGTAAAATAAAGAGGGTTTGATAAACTTTTAACTTCACTTAACATTTGAGTTAATTGGTGTACTTTAACTATAAATAAATCTATAATAAA
>Ga0207421_10007227_pt1 | contig 11874 bp, 8 predicted proteins | sample SodLakKL_010_SED_4_FD_187542 | JGI IMG/M metagenome (GOLD analysis project Ga0207421, IMG submission 187542) | Alkaline sediment microbial communities from Lake Tanatar, Kulunda Steppe, Russia - 8KL_010_SED (SPAdes) (version 2) | ecosystem: Environmental > Aquatic > Non-marine Saline and... | reverse complement strand
TTCAGCTGTAACTGTTTTTTTCTGTTTAAAGTCTATCTCTCCAGTTACTGTAACTGTTTCTAAAGCTCTACCTGCAGCTGCCACAGCAACTTTATTTATTTTGAGACCAGATTCTTCTTCTATTTCAGCTATCAGTGAGCTACAACGGCTTGCCACTTCTTGAATATTATGGATCTGGCCATCCATCATTGCCCTGGTTGAATGATAAATTACTTTAGATGTCAATACTTCATACTCTTCATCTTCTTTTACCATTAAAACTCCTATCAAAGTCCTGGTGCCTATATCTAAAGCAAAAATATAATCTTCCTGCTCCTGCTGGGCTGTCAATTCAATCATTCCTCCTTGAAATTCATCGATTTATAATTTGATTTTTAAAATACTAAGAAACCAATGAAATTATAGTAATATAATAAAATAATAAAAGCTGATCCTACAAAAATTAGAATTAATTGAGATATAAATCTTTTTGAAAGTGGACCAAATTTTATTAACTGATAGACCATTAATAATAATAACAAAATCATTAAAACTGGAACTAAGCTTAATAAACCTGTATATTCTGGCCAGCTAAAAGGATTCTCCATTAAATATAGAAAAGTTCTTGTCTGGGTAATACTATAGGCTAAACCTATCACTGAAAGAATAATCCCTGGCCACGCTGGTATTTTATCTCTTTCACCAAAAGACGATACCTTTTCATTTTTAAATAGCAAAATTAAATTAGAGATAGGAGTGATTAAAAATACCAGTAAAGCAAACCCTAAAATTGATAAGTGGAGACGACTTGATTCTAACAAAGAAACCTTTGTAAAAACATTTGTAGGATTATTTTTATATGCAAAATAATCTATTGAGCCATCTTCATCCCTATAAAATTTAATTTCTGCATCACCTGATTGATTAATAAACCTGTCTTCTTCTAACTTGTAGTACTTATCCTTTTGATGACCATCCACAATTAGATGATTATCAACGACAGAAATTCTAATCTGAGAAAACCGGGAAATTAACTTCTCAGGAGTTGAATAATTTCTTCTTGATGGTAAATATTCTCCCTGATAATCATTGCTGTCTATTTCTTCACCACCGACAACTGGTTGATAGCTTTCACTGGCAAAATACTGTCTATCAAGTGCATTTATTAGATCGAGCCTGGCCATAGTTCCACCTGGACCATTATAAGCAACGAAAATTGCTTTTTCCTCTTCAGGTATAAAAAATATTCCTGTATGGAATTGGAGGGTATCTCCTCCATGCCAGTAAATTGTCTGATTTTTAAGATTAAATTCCATTAAGCCATGGGTCCAGCCTGCCATCTCTTCATCAATTGAAAAGACTCTCTCAAATAATTTATCATTATATTCCTGGCTTAAAAACCTCCAGCCCAGTAACTCTCCATCATTTAAAATGCCAAACATAAGATTGGCCATATCATATCCTGTTACAGTATGGCCACCTGCTGGATATTCCTGAAATATCTCAAATTCTCCTGGCTGTAAAAACCTATTATCACTAAAATAGCCAGTAGAGATATTTGATGCAATCTCTGAATCTGTAAAAATATCCTGGCGGGAACTTGCATTATTCATTCTTAGTGGTCTAAAAATATTTCTCTCTAAATATTCATGATAACTGAGCCCGGTTACTCTCTCAATAATATAACCTGCCAGAGTAGTTCCATAATTAGAATAAGCTGGAACTTCTCCTGGATTTCTAACGATTTCTGGCCTTGTATCCCCTAGATAATCTTCTAAACTAACTAGATCTTCTATTGAGGAAACCAGAATGCCCAGTTGAATATCTTCAAAACCTGGGGTATGGGTCATAAGGTCGATTACTCTAATTGGTTCATTTTCATCATAATCAAATTGAAGATTTTCCGGTAAGTAATAGTTAATATCTTCTTCTAGGTCAATATTTCCTGCTTCAGCCTGCTGTAATAAAGCTAACCAGGTAAATATTTTGCCAGTCGAGCCTGTTCTCATAAGTGTCTCACCTGGATCTAACTCTTTATTTTCTGCAAGATCAGCATGGCCAAAACTATTGCTGTATATCAAACCATCTGTATCTACTGCAACAGCTATAATTCCAGGTATATCAGAGTCTTCCAGTTGTTGCTGGAAGACTCCATCTAAAAAATCCTGAAACCCATTATTATGAGAATTAGCTTCTAATATTTCTGAGCCACTAAATAATAATAGCAAAGCTAGAATTATAATGAATGATATTTTCAGATTCTTATTTTGCACATATATCTCCACCTGACTAATTTTTTTCAGAACTACTCTTCTAGGTTATCTTTTATATCTGCAACTATATTGTCAACTGAAAAACCATAATCTTTTCCTACTTCCTCACCTGGAGCACTCTTACCAAAGGTTTCAACAGTATAAAGCAGATCCTGAGAGCCCAGGAACTTAAACCAGCCCTGACCAACACCGGCTTCAAGGACAACTCTAAGAGCTGTTTCTGGTTCAAGGAGAGAGCTGTCTTCTGAGAGAGTTTCAGTGAACTTCTCTCTATCTGGAACTGAAATAACCCTGGAAGAGATCATATCCTGTTCTAATTGATGAGCAACATTAACAGCTAGTGAAACTTCACTCCCACTGGCCATCAGAATTACATCTGGATCATTTGAATCTTCAACAGGGTAGCCCCCCTTTTTATAGCCCTCTGGATTTGATTCATCTAACTGTTCTAAACCCTGTCTGGTTAGAACAAGTGCTGTTGGACCAGATTTATTTTCAAGGGCCTGCTGCCAGGCTAAGGCTGTTTCCCTGCCATCTGCAGGTCTTAAGACAGTTAGGTTAGGAATTAACCTTAATGACTCAAGGTGTTCCACAGGTTGATGGGTTGGACCATCTTCACCAAGATAAATAGAGTCATGGGTAAAGACATAAATAACTGGCTGTCCCATTAATGCTGCCAGTCGGATTGCCGGACGCATATAATCAGAAAACACAAGGAAGGTAGCTGTAAATGGTCTTAATCCTCCATGTAAGGCAAGGCCGTTAGCAATAGAACCCATTGCATGTTCCCGGACGCCAAAGCGGAGATTTTGTCCATCATAACTGTCTTCCTGAACTTCTCCATACTCTTCAAAATAAGTCTTAGTAGAAGGAGCTAGATCTGCTGAGCCACCTACTAAATAATCTATCTCTGCAAATAATTTTTTAAGAACTTTACCACTGGCTTTCCGGGTAGCCTCTTTGCCAGTGAAATCAAAATCAGCTATTAGTTTATCAAAATCAGCTGGAAGATTACCTTCATAGGCTTCATCCCACTTCTTTGCAAGCTCAGGGAATTCATCTCTCCATTCTGAATATAATTCTACCCAGTTATCATAGGCTTCCTCTTTTGCAGCAACCTGTTGTTGCCAGAATTCTTTAACTTCATCTGAAATATAAAATTCCTGGTCGACTGGAAGACCGATATTTTCCTTTAAACCTTTAACTTCATCTGGTCCTAAAGGAGCTCCATGGGATGAAGCTTTACCTTCCTTTGTAGGAGAACCATGGGCAATTTTTGTTTTAGCTACAATTAAGGTAGGTCTATCCTGATCTGCCTTTGCTTTTCTAATAGCATCTCTAACTTGATCAAAACTATGACCATCGACATCATCTATAACCTGCCAGTCATAGCTCTTAAATCTTTCAGCAACATCTTCAGTAAAGGCCAGTTCCGTACTGCCTTCAATTGAAATCTGATTGGAATCATAAAATGCAATTAGTTTGCCAAGTCCAAGATGGCCTGCCAGGGAAGCAGCTTCACTACTTACACCCTCCATCATACAGCCATCACCAGCAATGGTATAAGTATAATGATCTACTATTTCATAACCTGGACGATTGAATTTTGTTGCCAGCATTTCTTCAGCTAGAGCCATTCCTACAGCATTGGCAATACCCTGGCCTAATGGACCGGTAGTTGTTTCAATACCAGGGGCATGGCCATATTCTGGATGACCAGCAGTAGGTGAATTGAGCTGTCTAAAATTCTTTAAATCATCAAGGCTAAGATCATAGCCACTTAAATGCAAAATACTATATAATAACATCGAACCATGACCTGCTGAGAGAACAAATCTATCTCTATCTGGCCAATCTGGATCCTGGGGATTATGTTCCATTACCTCTGTATATAAGAGTGTTCCAATTTCAGCACAACCAACTGGCATTCCAGGATGGCCGGACTGAGCTTTTTCTACAGCATCAACAGCTAAACCTTTAACTATGTTTGCAGATTTCTGTAACATAAATTATCTTACCTCCTATTAAATTATATCTAACTTTCTTCGTTCATTATATCATTAATTTCATTTTCATCAAAACTATATGATTGATTGCAGAAGTGACATTGAATTTCAACTTCTCCCAGTTCTTCTAGCACAGAATCTATCTCTTCCCTGGATAAACTTCTTACAATTGATGAAATTCTATCTTCACTACAGCGGCAGTGATATTTTACATCTGTCTTTTCTAATATCCGATAATAAATATCTCCCATCACTAAATCTAAAATTTCTTCTGGACTCTTACCTTTACTGATATGACGACTTAAAGAACCTATATTTGCTATATTTTCTTCAAGTAAATCTATATCTTCATCAGCAGCATCTGGCATTACCTGAAGCAGAAAACCCCCGGCTGCTTTAACAGATGAATCTTTATCAACTAAAACTCCAAGTCCAACTGAGGATGGGATCTGTTCTGAGACAGTAAAATAATAAGTCAGGTCTTCCCCAATCTCGCCACTAATAAGCTTTGTACTACCTTCATAGGGTTTCCCATCAGCAAGCATTTTTCTAACAGTTAATTCACCCTGGCCAACTCCACTGGCGACATCTAATTTCCCATCTTTAAGGGGGAGATTGGCACCTGGATTCTTTAAATAGCCCCTTACCTCTCCTTTATAATTTGCTTCTGCTACAATTTTACCTAAAGGGCCATTTCCATCTATAGAAAGGGATACTTCATGGCCTGACTTTAAAAGTGAAGCAACAAGCAAAGCGCCTGTAAGAGTTCTACCAAGTGCTGCAGTAGCAAGGGGTGAAGTTTGATGTAATTTTCTTGCCTCTTCAACTAAATCAGTCGTTCTGGCAGTCAAAATTCTGATCTGTCGGTCTTTAGTTATTGCTCTAACTAATCGGTCTTGATTATCTTTCATTCTATCACCTACTTATTTTGGGTTTGCTAACTTCTTATTCTGTTTATTTCTGCGCATAGTATATAATAGTCCATAAATTATAAAAGTACCACCAACTATTGTTAGAGGTGGAATTTTATCTCCTAATAAGATCCAGGCCAATAAACTGGTTAATACAGGCTCTCCGATTATTGTCGTTGAGACTAAAGTAGCCGGCACATATCTTACAGCTAAATTTAAAACTGAATGTCCAATTACTGTCGGCCCTAAAGCAAGACCAATAAATAATAGCCAGTTTGTCTGACTGTAGCCTGTAAAACTATAGCCGCTAAAGATAACTGCAATTAATAAAAAGGCTGTAGCATAGGTATAGACAGTATAAATATAAGGAAAATAATCCAGTTTCTTTCTTAAGCTCCTACCTGAAAATAGATAGAGACCAGCAAAGAAAGCAGCCATAATAGCCAGAGTATCTCCTCTTATACTGGCAAAAAGATTATTAAGGTCTCCAGCACCAACAATTATACTGCCTGTGATTGCAATAAATAACCCTCTATAAATACCTGGCCTCAGGTCTTCTTTAGCCCATAACCTTTCAAATAACAGGGTGAAAAGTGGCTGGAGGGCTATAAAGATTACTGCATTGGCCACAGCAGTATATTCAAAGGCTGTTACCCAGAGAATAAAATGAATAGCCAGAAAAAAACCAATAATAACCGGCCTTCTATCAAAGAACAATTCAAGTCTGCAGTCTTTACGATAGATAAAAACAGGTGTAAGAACTGCAATAGTAAAAAACATTCTATAGAAAGCAATAATGATTGCCGGTGCATCTGCCATTGCTACAAACACACCTGCAAATGAAATTACAAGGATTCCTGCTGCCAGTATTAGATAAATTCTCTTTTCTATAGATTTATTTATCATCTTTATTCCCGCCAGGGCAACTGGCTAAAGTCCCTATTATCAAAATTATATTCTCTACCTGGTTCTAGATCATACCTTTCGCCGCAATGATGGATATAAAGAGGTTGATCAGAATAAAGTCGATAACTGGTCTTTTCTGGTCCTACTTTTACTCTTAAATGCCTGCCTTTAAAGAAGATTGTAAATTGATATCCCTTTAGTTTTTCTGGCAAATAGGGGTTAAACTGAATCTCGCCATCATAATTTCTCATTCCTGCAAAACCGTAGACCAGAACCATCCAGGCACTCCCCATGCCTGCAGTATGAAGTCCCTGATGGGCATTTTCATTGAAGTCATCAAGGTCAAGCCGGGCTGTCTGGATAAAGTAATTATATGCTTCATTTAAATAACCGACCTCAGAAGCTATAATACTATAAACTGATGGTGATAGTGATGAATCATGGGTAGTCTTTGGTTCATAATAATCATAGTTTGCCTTCTTTTCTTCCAGACTGAATTTATTGCCCATCATCAACATCAATAATATTACATCAGCCTGCTTAATTACCTGGTATCTCCAGATAGTAAGCGGGTGCCAGTGTGCTACTAGAGGCATTTCTGAATGGGGTATATCCCTATCTATATCAATTGGATCCTTTTCCATAAAGGAATCATCCTGGGGATGAACACCTAATTCTTCATTAAAGGGAAGAAAAACCTTACTGGCTGCCTGTTGCCATTGATCTGGCTCTTTGTCATCTAAATTAATTTTATTCTTTAAGTTTTCATATCTTTCTGGTGCATCTTCCTGCATCTCTTTTAGTGTCCTGGCAGCATACTCAAGATTGAATTTAGCCATATAATTATTATAGCAATTATTATTGACACCTGGTTTATATTCATCTGGTCCAGAAACTTCATTAAAACAGAATTTACCACCGTTTTCATGGATATAATTGCCTCTACTACACCACATTCTGGCTGTTTCAGCAAGAATTTCTACTCCTTCTTTATAAAGAAAGTCCATATCCTCAGTAGCTGTAACGTATAGATAAATTGCGTAAGCTATATCAGCATCAATATGAAATTGAACTGTTGAGCCCATAAAAAAGCCAGAAGCCTCTTCACCATTAATTGTTCTCCATGGGAAAAGGGCACCTTCAAGTCTAACTCTACCTGCATTCTTTCTTGCCTGTTCTAAAGTATTATATCTATATTTCAATAATTTTCTAGCCATTTCAGGACGGTTAAAGATATAAAAAGGGATAATGTAAGTCTCAGTATCCCAAAAATAATGACCTTCATAGAATTCTCCTGTTAAACCCTTTGCTGCAACATTATTATATTCATCCTGGCCAGTTGACTGCAGTAGCTGAAAAGCATTATAACGGATGGCCTGCTGCAGTGAACTATCTCCATATAATTTTACATCAAAATCTTCCCAGAAATCCTCCAGGTAGGTTTTTTGATCCCTTAAAAACTTGACCAGTCCATCTTCAGCTGCCAGATTGACATCAGTCAAAACCTGACCAACCAGCCTGTCAGCATCAAGTGTTCTAGATGTTTTTATAGAAAAGAATTTAGTTAATTTGCACCAGCGTTCTGCTCTGGCATTAATCACAATCTCTTCATGAAGACAATTATCTATCTCATATGTATCCCTTCTATAATTAAGATCTGCCTTTGAATCTATTATATTTTTAACAGCAGCAGCAACTTCCAGGCCACTTTCTTTAGTTGCCTGATGTAGATAAGATCTACCATTAGTAAAGCCAGAGTTTTTCGTTCTAAGAACAGATTTATCCCTGAAATGATGGTGATTTTGAACATTTCCATTTAAGGTTGAAACAACTCGAATTTCACCTTTAAAGTTCAGAGGTCTAAAACGATAGTTAATCAGGCCCTGATGTTTTCTTTTAAAAGATAAAAGACGGATTATTTCAACTTCTATCCTCTTACCTGAAAGGCTCTGCCAGATAAAGTTTCTCTCTAAAATGCCTTTGCGCATATCTAGCTCTCTATTATATTCTAAGACTTCTCCCTTTAGAAGATCCAGTTTTTCATCACCGAGATAGAGATTAATCCCTGTCCAATCCATTAGATTGACTATAGTCTGGCTTTTTGTAGGTAATTGAGGGGCATCTTCGCCATAAATAATCTCTTCACTATCATAAAACCCGTTGATATAAAACCCTGGTGTTGTGGTATTTTCAGGGCCAGAATAATCTTCTTCAAGCGTTCCTCTAACTCCCATATAACCATTGCCAATACAGAAAATAGATTCATGGTGATGATTATTTTCAATATTAAATTCTTCTTCTATTATCTTCCATGGATGAATTTTAAACTGTGGTTCTTTACTTAATTTTTTTGCATGAAAATCTCTCATGAAATCCCCCCTGAACAACCATATTATTGTTTTCTAATATTTTATTTTAACCGCCTCCAAGAAGTGGAAAGATACTGATTGTTTCTCCTCCAGAGAGTTGGTAATCCTTTTTAACATGCCTGCCATTTAGAAGAATTACCCGGGCCTCATCATCAGGAATCTGATAATAATCAATAATATCCTGAACAGTATTTACTTCTTTAAGCACTATCCTATTGCCTTTTCTAATCTTTTCTGGTGAATACTCTTCTAAACCTCCATATAGGTTGACATAAATATAATCTTCTCTGGATTTATTTGATAGATCTTGCTTGGACATTATAAACATTCCTCCAAAATTTACTGGATATCTAACTCTATTTTATGGGCAATCTCTCTTAAATTCAAATTGGCAATTATTTTTTCTCCAGGTCTACCTGATCTACTCCAGCCTCTAAGATCATAGTATTCATCTAAAAGCTTATCCTGGTCTACCAGGCTATCTTTACTGGGGCCAGAGCCTCCCTGACTGCTAAATCTTTCAGGCAGATAGTCATCTCCTCTATTAAAACCTGCTTTTACATTAATCATTCTCTCTAAATTCCAGATTCGAGAACCTATCTCAAAAAATTTCCCATCAAAATTTTCACCTGTAACAGATTCAAGCATCTCCTGATAAAACCCGGCAGCTAAAGCTAACATCGTAAATTTACAGACAATTAATGAATCTAAAATTGCATTGAAATCCTGCTGTTCAATCAGGAGTGCAGCTTTTCCTTCCTCTGAATACCGGTCTATTTTTTCCTGGTCGGCAAAAATTTCTAGATTCATCATATTGGCTCTAATATGACAGGCGCCTCTATTAGATGTCATATAGCCAAGAGCCTGGCCCTTCATACCTCTAGGATCAAAAGCAGGAAGGTCAAGGCCTTTTACCTGCATGGCAAGTTCTGGATGGCCCTTTGAGATTGCAAATTCTTTTGCTCCTTCTGCCAGTTCATTCCCGATTCCTTCTCTAGAGCCTATCATATTAATAAGGTCTTCAATTTTTTTACCATCACCAAAGCTTATATCTGCATCTATTAAAGATTTTTCTGCCATTTCAATATAGGCAGCTATTACTGAAGAAGTTGAAATAGTATCAAGGCCTAGCTGATTACAGAGATGATTGAGTTCATTTACTTTATCTAAATCATCTATACCTAAGTTGGCTCCAAGAAGTCCCAGTGATTCATATTCAGGACTTGATTTATCCTGGCCATCTGAAGTTTTGAGTTTTCGAGAACAGATTATTGGACAGTTATAGCAACTGGACTTACTGGAAACTGTCTTGCTTTCAAGTGATTCTCCAGAAATTTTATCAGCACTGGCAAACTGGGTCTCCTGAAAATTTCTAGTAGGCAAAACACCTGCCTCATTAATTAAATTTAGTAAGATTGAGGTGCCATACCTATTCATACTATTTGAGGTTACAGGATTTTCTTCCAGCCAGTCTGCTGCTTTGTCTCTAATTTTTAAAGCCTGCTCCTGGTTATAGATTCTGACTTCTTTATCTCCTTTAATGGAAATAGCTTTTATATTCTTACTGCCTAAAATTGAGCCAAGGCCACCCCGGCCAAAATTTCTGCTCTTACCAACAGTTATTGATGAAAACCGGACTAGGTTTTCACCGGCAGGCCCAATATATATATGGCGATATTCTGGAATCGTTTTATTGAGATAATCCCAGGTTAAACCGGCTTTGTTATTTTTTAACTCTGTAGCTTCGATAAACCGAACTCCATCAGAATCGATTTCCAGCCGGCTAAGTTGATCAAGTTCACCCTGAATAACGACCCCATCATAGCCAGCTTTTTTTAATTCTGCTCCCCAGAATCCTCCGGCATTTGAATCAAAGATAGTTCCAGTCTGTGGCGACTTTGATATGACTGCAAGCCGACCTGAGGATGGAATGACAGTCCCTGTTAATGGTCCTGCTGCAAAAATCACTGGATTTTCAGCAGCTAAAGGCTGGACTTCTGGATCTGCCTGCTCTAAAAAGAGCCTGACTCCAAGCCCTCTGCCTCCTAGATATTTAAGATAATAACTTTTACTGAGATTTTTCTCCTGATATGATTTATCATTTAATGAGATCTCTAATATCTTGCCTGTCCAACCATACATAATTATCTGCCACCATTCCTGTAGTAATTATTCATGTTCTGTAATTTCGCCCTGGAGTACTTTGATTCCATGGGGAATTATACCGATAACCTCTTTTAAGCACTGGGAAACAGCCTTAGGACTGCCTGGTAGATTAACTATTAACGAATATTTTCTGATACCAGACCTGGCCCTGGATAAGTAACTAAGTTCTGTAAACCTGGAAGTCCCAGAGCGCATCTTCTCTGCAATACCAGGTACTTCCTTTTCTATTGAATCCAGAGTGGCTTCCGGGGTATGATCTCTAGCAGCAAAGCCTGTTCCACCAGTTGTTAAAATAAGATCGGCCTGATTATTATCTGCAAATTGGTTTAAGAGCTCTGTGATTTCTGCCTTTTCGTCAGGAACAATCTTATAATCTACGACCTTCCAGTCTTCAGCTTCAACTATATCTCTAATCGTTTGACCGCTAATATCTTCTCGCTGGCCCTTTGAGCCTTTATCACTGACTGTTATGATAGCAACTCTAATCATTGGAGACCAGCTCTACTTTATAGGTATCTCCTGGCTTGATTTTTCCGCCATTGAGAACCTTTGCAAAAATTCCTTCCTTTGGCATAACACAGTCACCAACCTGCTGAGCAATTGCACAGCCTGTATGGCATTCTTTGCCTATCTGGGTTACTTCCAGCTTAACGCCTCGCTGGAATGTGATAAGATCACCTGGATGAAGGCTGCCAATATCTACCCCTCTAGTTGTTATATTTTCAGCAAAATCACCATACCCGATTCTGATTTCCTGATCAGTCGAGTCTAGCATTTTCTGGATACTTTCTTCTGCTAAAAGACTAACCTGGCGATGCCAGTTCCCTGCATGGGCATCTTCAATTATTCCGTGACCTTCCTTTAAATTTATTTCTAGAAGAGGCTTCTTTTTAGTACCCTTTTCAATGCTTGTTGAAACTGCAACTACCTGCCCCTTTAGCTCTTCAGAAGCTATAAATTCACCTGAGCTTCCCCCTCTTTTTTCCAAGAGTTTTATCTCTCCTATATTCATTGTTTTATCTACTGCTTTAGACATATCGTAAATTGTTAGGGCTGCTGAACTTACACCCTGTAAGGCTTCCATTTCAACCCCAGTCTGGCCAGAGGTCTTAACCTTACAGATAATTTTGATACTTGCAGGTTCAATTATTTCAAATTTTATTTTAACTGATGAAATAAATAGAGGATGGCAGAGCGGAATAAGATCTGAAGTCTTTTTAGCTGCCATTATCCCCGCCAGCCTCGCTGTCTCAAGAACTGCTCC
>Ga0207421_10007226_pt1 | contig 11877 bp, 10 predicted proteins | sample SodLakKL_010_SED_4_FD_187542 | JGI IMG/M metagenome (GOLD analysis project Ga0207421, IMG submission 187542) | Alkaline sediment microbial communities from Lake Tanatar, Kulunda Steppe, Russia - 8KL_010_SED (SPAdes) (version 2) | ecosystem: Environmental > Aquatic > Non-marine Saline and... | reverse complement strand
CCCTCTCCCGCTTGCGGACAAATCCGCCGGGAGCGGATTTCGAACCGCCGAAGGCGGGCCCGAAGGGCGGAGGGCAGGATGCCCGGAGTAACGGGGCCGGGGGTGAGGGCCGGGCCCGACGCCGCGCCCCCACCCCAACCCTCCCCCACAGGTGGGGGAGGGAGCTTTCATCGTCGGAGGTGGCGCAGTGCCATGAGAGTTAGGCGCTGCCCCCCCCCGTGGGAGGCGGGCCCCCTCGCCGATTCGCCGCCGGGGAAGGTCGGCCAGAGGCTGGCCTCCTATCGGGAGGCGCGGGCGGAGGGCAGCTCCGTCAGGTGCTCGCGGGCACGGGCCACCAGCGCCGCCGGCAGGCCGTTCTTCTCGGCGATCGTCAGGCCGAAGGAAATCCCCGGCTCGCCCGGCACCAGCCGATAAGTGGGCGCCAGCCGCTCGGAATCGAACTGCATCGACGCGTTCTGGATTCCGGGATGACGGCCCGCGTAGTCCTTCAGGGGCGCCAGGTGAGTGTTCACGATGCCGAAGACCCCGCGCGAACGGAGTTCGTCGAGCACCGCCATCGCCAGCGCGGCGCCCTCGTCCGGATCGGTGCCCGTACCCAGCTCGTCCAGCAGGATCAGGCTCTCGCCTCCCGCGTGCTCGAGGACGCGCTTGAGCACCTCGACATGCCCGGCGAAGGTCGACAGGTGGTGCAGCAGGCTCTGGTGATCGCCGACATCGACCATCACGCGGTCGAACGCGCCGACGCTGCAGTCGCCCTCGGCGGGGATGTGCAGGCCGCACCACGCCATGGTCACCAGCAGTCCGACGGTCTTCAGTGCAACGGTTTTCCCGCCGGTGTTGGGACCGGTAATCAGGAGCAGCGGATGCCCCGGCGCGAGTTCGAGACTCAGCGGCACCGGCCGCGGCCCGCTGCCCTCCGCATACTGGAGCAGCAGCAGCGGATGGTAGCCTTCGACCAGGCTGACCCGGGGCTCGTCGAGCAGCTCCGGGGCATGCGCGTTCATCTGCTGGGACATGCGCCCGGCGGCAAAGGCCAGGTCGATCCAGGTGAGCACGCCCAGCATCCGCTGCAGGTCCTCGCCGTGTTCGCGTACGCGGTCGGTCAGCTCGCGCAGCAGTCGCTGCTGCTCATTGCCGATGCGATCGTTCAGCGTATCAAGGCGATTGTTCAGCGGAACCGCCTCGATCGGCTCGATGATCTGGTCGCGCCCGCCGAGGGCCGATCCCCGGCGAACACCCTTTACCGACGACGCCAGCTCGGCATTGAGCACCAGCACCGCCCGCTCCTGGTGCCACTGGACCCGCCGCGACGCCACATCGGAACCGAGGGATTCGAGGCGCTTGCGCACCACCTGCTCGACCTCTGCGCGCAACCGCCCGCGTTCGGCGGAAGCCTCCGCCAGCGCGGGGCTGGCATCGTCGCGCAACGTCCCGCCCGGGTGCAGCGCCTCCCCAAGCCGCTCCATCAGTGCCTCCGGAGGCAGCAGGTCGCCGAGATTTCCGGGGTAGATGCCGGGTGCATCGGTCAGCGACCGGGCAAGCCGTCCAGCCTCCTGCATGATGACCTGAAGATTGTTCATTGCCTGGCTGGACAGCGCCGCACCCGGGTTCGAGGCCTGCCGCAACGCCGGCCGCACGTCGGGGAGAGCCCCGATCTCCGGGAGCACGCCCGCCTCGAGGCGCTGCCGCGCGGTCGTCACTGCTGCCTGCAGCGAGCGGGCCACCGCAACATCCGGCGCCGGTTCCAGCGCGCGCGCGGCGTCGGCGCCATAAGGGGTTGCGGCCAGGCGTTCCAGCATCCGCTGGATCGCCGGAAATTCCAGGGGTTTCAGGTCGGCTTCCATCACTCCGCCTTCTGGTACATGCCAAGGTAGTCCTTGCGCTCCAGCGGCGGCCGCGCCGCCACCGCCAGCAGGTCATCGAGGTGTTCCGGGTCGCTGATCCCGACCAGCGAGGTGCCGAGCCCCGGCGTGGAGCGGTTGAACTGCAGCGCCCGCTGGGCGGCATTCGGGTAGTCTGCTAGCCGCTCCGCGACCACGTCCACCGACTGCCTGCCGAGGTGCCCCTTCAGCAGCGTGTGCGAGGCCATCATGAAGACCTCGAGCTGGTGCGCCGCCTGCAGCGCAGAGGCGACGTTGCCCTTGCCGGTGGCCGTGTTGAAGCGGGTGAAGCCTTCCAGCATCACCTGGTTGAAGGGCAGCATCGCCAGCTTGAAGTGATGCCGCGCGGCGTCGTCTCCGGTGACCTCCTGCGCGGCCCGCTCCGCGAGGCCCTGCATCGAAGTCAGCGACTGGAACATCTTCGCATCGGTCTCGACCCGAAGGCCCTCGAAGGTGCTGATCCCGTAGGCGCGGATGCGTTTCTCGCGGACCGCCCGCTCGAGCAGCCCGAACACCGGCTCGAGCTTGCGGTTGGTCATTTCCTTGCCGATTTCCGGGATGTGCACCTCCGGCTGATCGACCACGAAGGCGTCCAGGGTCTCGACCCCCATCAGGCTCCGGGACAATTCGATCTGATAATTGATGTACTCCGGTGTCAGCAGGTGCGCACCCTTCGCCAGGTCTTCGCGCGTGCCGAGCCCCTGCGCCACGATCTCGCGCTCGAACCACGCGTTCATGTCCTCCGGGGGGCCGCCCCGCAGGGTGAGAAAGCCACCCTTGCTGATCAGGAACATCGCCTCGCGCGGCACCCCTTCGGCCAGCGCCGCACGCACGCCCGCACCGACCGCGGCCAGCGACCGGCCATAGCGGTAGTGCGCGCCGGTGTCGATGACATTGATGCCCAGCTTCAGGGCACGGGCCACGATGGCACTGATGCGTGCATCCACCTCGGGAGTCGCGGCACCGCCGAAGGTCCCCACACCCAGGCTCGACAGGCGCATCTTGGCGCGCAAATACTCGGAGTAGTGTCCCTCCGCGGCGCGGCCGGCGGCCATGTGCTCCTCGGCGTAGGCGCGGGTCGCCTTCGCGTTCGCGTAGCCCGGAATCAGACTGGTTGAAGCCTCCATAAGCGTCCTCGAACAGAATCGGCGCATCCTACGCGAGCCCCGTGCCCGGGAAAAATGCGCCCTCGTGAAGGTGGGGTCAGCGGCGCAGGCGCAGGTAGATCTCCGGAAGCCGGCGGGGCAGTTCGTCAACCCGGTCGATGATGGTGTAGTGACCGGGCCCGAAGATCGCCGGCAGGTAATCCTGACCGCTGGGGTCCAGGGTGATACAGAAGGGATGCACCCCGGCGTCCAGCGCCTCCTTCATCGCCATGCGCGTGTCCTCGTGCAGATAGCGCGCGTCACCCCCGTCGTCATAGTCGGCGGGACGCCCGTCGGACAGGATCAGCAACAGGCGGTGCTGGCTGGTCACCCGGCGCATCGCCCGGCTGGAGTGCCGGATGGCCGCGCCCATGCGCGATGCGAGCCGTCCGGAGATGCCGGCGATGCGTCCGCGGACGGTCTCGTCCAGCGGCTCCGTGAAATCCTTAAGCCAGTAGTAGTGCACCTGATCGCGCTGCCGGGACGCAAAGCCCGAGATCGCGAAGGGGTCCCCGATGCGGTCGATCGCCTCTGCAAACAGCATCATGCCGGATCGGACCCGCTCGACGACCTTGCCCTGACCACTCGGATGACGGGCCATGATCGAAGTCGACATGTCCGCGAGCAACAGCACCGCGGTATCCCGGTGCTGGACCGTTCGGCGACGGTAGATGAAGGCCTTCGGTGACAGCCCGGCACGCTTGTCGGCGACGAAGTCGGTGACGGACTCGGTGTCGAGCTCGTCGCCGTCGAGCTGCCGCCGCAGCGGCGCCATCCGCGTCGGCCGCTGCATCTCGAGGCCGCGCGTCAGCCGCTTCAGGGTGGCGGCGTGCTCGGCCAGGATCGCCTCGGCCGCGGCCGCATTCTGCTCGTCCAGCACCCGCTCGTTCAGGTTTACCCAGTCGCTGATCATGCGCTGCTCGCGGTAGTCCCACTCCGGGTACGGAATACCCCCGGTACGGGGTTGCCAGGCCACGCCGCGCTTCGCGACCTGGGCCGGCTGCGGGATGCCCACGCCGATGCGCCCGCCGGATCCGGAGGTCTCCTCGCGCGGCAGCTGGATATCCGCGTCGGGATCCTTCTGGGCCCCCTCGGGCGTCTGCTCCGGGGCCTCCTCCTGCTTCTCGCGCACGAAACGGTGTTCCTCGTAGGCGTCCCCGACGTCGCGGAAGTCGCTGAGATCGCCGTCGCGAAGCCGCTGCGGGTAGACAGGCCGCGCGGCGTTCAGCGACAGGCCGGGCAGGTAGGCCTCCTTGCGCGCGTCGATCCCGATCTCGGGGAACGCCGGATCCTCGAACAGCCGCTCCGCGGCCTCCCAGGCGTCGATGACGGTGGCGTCCGGCTCCAGCATGCGCCGCAGCCGGGGATCGATGCCGCTCCCGGTTTCCGGCGTATCCGTGCCGGCGGACGCGTCGGGGCTCCGATCGCCCGAGGCGGCCAGCGCGGCCCTGTGGGCCTCAAGCGCGAAGCGATAGTAGGGGCCCGCAGGTCTCTCGGGGACCGGGTGCGCCGCCGCGATGCGCAGCAGGCGGCTCATAAAACCGGGAATCAGGCGGGCGATCCGCAGATTCACACGCAGGTCCTCGGCCAGGTCGAAGAGGATCTGGAAACGGAACATCCGCTCGGCGAACGGGGCAAAGAGCGGGCGCCAGGTGATCCGGTTCTGGTCGTCGAGCGGCGGGTGCTCGGTTCCCGCACGCCGGAACAGCGCCTCGATGTGCTCGCGCGCGTAGCTGTCGAAGGCAAGGTGCGCCGCGCCGTGCTGGACGGCGACGATCGCCTCGTCGCGTCCGCCGAAGACCGCGGGCAGATAGAGACGTCGCCCGTCGGTCTCGAGCATCGGGCGCCCTTCGCCGGGCTTCCAGTTGCCGTCCGCGATCGGGATTTCCGCCTCGAGCCAGGCGCGCAGCAGGAGCTGCAGGAAGCGCCCGTGCGAGCGGGCCCGGTAGCCCGGCAGGGCCTCCAGCAGCAGCTTCATCCCCTCGTCGCTCTCCATGCGGAAGTAGGCCTCGCCCCGCGCACGGCCGGCGGCCAGCAGGTCGGCGCCGCGGCGTGCCCAGCTCAGCAGTCCGGCATCGCCGACCATGTTGCGGGCCATCGGCGCCCCGGCAAGGTAGCAGTCGAGGGTGAGCCCCCGCTCGTCGTACAGGCGTTCGGCCGGCTCGATCAGGGTTTTGAGTCCGGCCGGACCCTTGCCCCCGTCGAGGCGGTCGAAGGGGGTCTCGAAGAAGGCGCGTGCATCGGCCAGGCTGCGGCCGCACCAGCGCAGGCCGATCGCAAACCACTCCCGCTCACCGGCCTCGCCCCAGGCCGCCCAGACCCGGTCGGCCTGGTCCAGAAACCCCTCCAGCGCGTAATTCGAGTTCACCCACTGGAGGAATTCCCGGGACTGGGCGGTCCAGGGCTCGACCACGCCGGTTTCTTCCGCCAGGCGTTCGGAGTGGCGCATGAAGCTCTTGCCCGACTCACGGTCGTGCTGGAACAGGTCGCGGGCGGTCTCGATCCAGGCGCGCGTGGTGGCGGCGCCAAAGGGGCGGATCGCCGGCAGCGCCGCCCGGGCATCACGTTGCGCGACAAAGCTGATCTGCTCGAGCTGCTGCAGGACCTCCTCGACCGCGACGAGGTCGTCCGCTTCAGCCATGGGCGGCCGTCGGCGAACCGGTCTCGGGGAAGTGTGCGGCCATGATCTCCTCCAGCGCCTCGACCAGTTCCGGGTCGTCGGTGATCGGCGCGATCATCGCTGCGCGGCACGCGGTGAGCGGCGACAGCCCGGCCTGCATCAGTTCGCCCGCATAGGCCAGCGCCCGCGTCGAGGTGGCTTCCTCGAGGCCGTGATCCTTCAGCGCGCGCGCCCTGCGCCCGGCCGCGACCAGACGCTCGACCCGCTCGTCATCCAGCCCCCCGGATTCCTTCGCGACGATGCGTCGCTCCACGTCCTCCGCAGGGTAGTCGAAGGCGATGCCCACGAAGCGCTGCTTGGTCGAGGGTTTCAGGTCCTTCAGCACCGTCTGGTAACCGGGGTTGTAGGAAATCACCAGCATGAAGTCTTCGTGCGCTTCGATGATCTTCGCACGCTTGTCCAGCGGCAGCTGGCGCCGGTGGTCGGTCAGCGGGTGAATCACCACGGTCGTGTCGGTGCGCGCCTCGACGATTTCGTCGAGATAGCAGATCGCACCCTCCTTCACCGAGCGGGTCAGCGGCCCGTCCTGCCAGACCGTCTCCTCGCCCTCGAGCAGAAACCGGCCGACCAGATCGGAACTGGTCAGATCCTCGTGGCAGGCAACGGTGACCAGCGGCCTGCCCAGCACGTGCGCCATATGTTCGAGGAACCGCGTCTTGCCGCAGCCCGTGGGTCCCTTCAGCATCACCGGAAGCCGGCGATTCCACGCGGCCCGAAAGATCTCGATCTCGTCGGCCTGCGGCTCGTAGAACGGCGCATCCGCGTCGGTGGGTGATTCGAGCACGTCGCGCTCCACGCCGCGCAGGCGATTCAGCAACTTCTTCATCAGGTCTCCGTGGTCCGTGGGGATGGCCCGTTTGCCGTTGCCCCTACTCCCGGCATAAGGATCTTGGGTCACAGCACAAATGTTGTATCATTTCAGGATTTGCTAATACCTACCATTACACTCGGAATGAGTGCGTTTGTGGAGCCGGAATGAAACTCGTGAAACTGATCAAGCTGAACAACCTGCAGTACAACGTCAACCGCGACCCGGCCTTCTACCGGCGCCCCGTGAACGAGGAATTCCGGCTCCAGGCGATGCTGGGCGGGTCCGGAGAGGCCAGGGCCCGTTTCTCGGTGGATGACGAGGTGCTCTGCGAGAGTACGGTCAAGCTGCCCGGAAGCTTCGACTGCAAGTTCAGCTATGACACCCCCGGCACCCGCCTCGGCGTGCTGACCATCGACGGCGCCGGCGAGCAGTTCCGCGAGACGATCCGGATCGACGTGCTGGAACACGCACCGATCGGCTAACCCGCCTGCACAGGTCGGGGTATTGTTCCAGGCAGGAGGCGAGCCCTCTCGCCGATTCCGGCGCCGGGGAGGATCGGCCAGAGGCTGGCCTCCTACGGCGTTCTCCCGATCCCCTTGTGAGAGGCGAGCCCTCTCGCCGATCCGGCGCCGGGGACGATCGGCAAGGGGCTGGCCTCCTGCATATCCTTCTCTGGGCTGCCTACCAGTCGTACTGGCGCAGGAACTCGGGGAGGCGCTCGATCATCTCCTCGCGACTGAAGAAACGATCGGCGCGTGACAGGCGCATCTCGTTCTGGATCTCGGCGTCGCCACCGAAGCAGAAGACCGGCAGGTTGATCTGGTATTCCATCCGCAGGACCCGGATCACGTCCAGCGGATCGAAGGCATCGATCTCGTCGAGATCCAGCAGCAGGAAGCGGTAGAGCAGGATCTCGTTCCACTCTCCCAGCTCCTCGAGATCCGTGACGGTCGCCAGTTCCCACGGCGGTTCCAGGCACGACTGCACCTGCCGGATCATCTCCTCGTCCTGCGTCATCAGAATGATGCGGCGCTCAAGCCGCCGCGCGATCGTCGGTTCGGTCATGGCCATGCACTCGAATGGTTGCGGATGGGGTAAATCGGCGTGCGCTGCAACCGGTTCGCGTCAGGGAGACCGGATGCCACGGTACAGCGCATCGACCCGACAGCTGATCTCGTCGGCAAGCGAGGGGGAGAGCGCGCGGCTCAGGTTCGAACGCAATACCAGGCGTTCCGGCACGAGGCCGAGCGCGCGCTGCTGGAGCACGGAGTTGATCTTCGGCTCCTCGCACCAGATGCGGCGTATCTCGTTCCCGCACAGTTGCAGCCGAAGCCGTCCGCAGCGCGAGCGTGTCTCGAAGACGTAGCTCTCGCGGTTGATGCGGATGCCCGAGGGGACCGCGGCATGGGTATCGCCCTGCTCCAGATCCTCGAGCTCCTCCTGCCCGCGGGCGATCCACTCCTGCCGTGCCTCCGGCTGAAGCGGCTCCCTGACGGGCTCGACCCCGAAGCGCTGGTGCAACGCCTCGAACAGTGCCTCGCGGAACACCTCGTTGTCCGGGGTATCGGCGAGTTCCCGCTCGCAATCGGTGATGCCTTCCTCAAGGGCCTGCAGAACCCAGTCGCGGTAACCTTCGCTGGGGGCATGGATGCATTCGAGAAAGCGCCGGGCCGGAAAACGGCGCAGGAAACTCGCGCCAAACACGCAGCCCTTTTCCATCGTCGCCGCGCCGGTGCCCATGATCTTGCGGCCACCCACCCAGATGTCCTGGCTGCGCATCTCGACATCCTCGAATCCGAGCTGCCGCAGCACCGCGACGACCAGACCCATCCCCAGGGAGAACAGGTGCCGGTGACCGCGCGCGAAGGCACGCCGCGGCAGCACCAGAAAGAAAAACGGCTGGTCGGCGTCGATCCACACCGCCCCGCCACCGAGCGGCCGGCGCAGCACGTCCACGCCCTGCTCCCGGCAGCCGGCCAGATCCAGGTCGGCGGCCGGATTCTGCCCTGCGCCGATCGACACGTGCGCCTCCGCGCTCGTAAGCCACATCACCCGGATCGGGTCGTCCGCCCCGGTGCACACGGTCATTCCCGTGTACAGCGCATGCATTTCCCGCGCAGCGACACGCCCCCCGTCCAGCCAGACGGGCGCCTCGGAAGTCGCCAAGTTCAGTCCTCGCCGCGACCCTGCGGATTGGCGGCCGTGTCCCTGGCACCCGCTTCATCCTTCGGCTGGTAGAAATAGCGGAAGTAGAAGTCGCTGCTTGAGAGGTCCTTGTACAGCTTCGCCCGTTCCTCCACGCCACTGCGCAGCACCTGGATCAGGGCCTCGGCCTGTTCGCCGTCGACGATGTGCATCGCCCCGGTCAGTTCCTGATCGGTGTTCAGGAAATGCGCGGCCAGCTCCTCGGGCTCCTGTACATACACCAGGAACGACTTGCACTCGGCGTCCTGGGGATCGAGCGGCTGCATCACCACCTTGCCCAGCCACGCGAGGCGGGCAATCTGGTTGAACTGGTGAATGTCGAATTTCTTGCCCTTCTTGTACTTGTTGAGCTCGTTTCGGATGTTGCCAATGTTGGTGATCTTCGGAGCCGCCATGTTCGCCTCTGACATCGGAAATCTGCACCGAGGATACAAAACCGGCACCGGTGCGGGGAAATGGCCTCGGGAAACGGGGGTAGTACGCGCCGGGTCTGGCGCGCCGCACGATCCGCGGAGCGGAGCCCTGGGGGGAGCGCTGAATAAAGCCATCCTGGCTTTGTCAGCGCACGCTGCGCTGCACAGAGGATTTGCGGCCTGCCTCAGGACCAACCACCTGCGGTGATCGCTCCTGGCGTCCCTTCCGAACGCCGCAGAGAAAAGCTGATAAACCAGCGTTTTTTAGCTGTCCCTGCGCCAGACCTCGTGACCGCAGCTCGCGCAGCTCCAGAGTACCTCGTCGGCGCCGTCGGACCCGGTACGGACCTCCTCGGGAACGATGTGCAGGCTGCGGATGGTGCAGCGCGGACACTTCTCGACATCGGGCAGCTTGCGCCTGGCCTTGCGGGATCGCTGCGGCGACGGGGGCTGCGGCAGATCCGCGATCAACCGCTCGAGCTCCCCGGCGAGCGACTGCAGCCGCCCGGCCGCCTCGGTCTGCGAAGCGCCAGCCAGTTGCGTGGCCACTTCGGCCAGCTGATCACGAATCGACTCCAGCCGCGATGCGATATCACTCATGCGTCACCTCAGAGGGCGGATTGCCGGAAAGGCCGGCGCTCCGACTGCGCCGCGGCCGGACGCGCCGCGACAGTGTGCAGTGCGAAAGATCAGCCCCCGGCCACTGCGGCGAGGGCCTGCTCGACCGCCGCGGGCGAGCGCCGCAGCTGCAGGAAGCTATTGTCCCCCATCATGCTGAGATCCGGAAAGTGCAGCGCCATGCGAAAGCGCATGTGCAGCGCCTCGACACGGCCGCCGTCGACCAGGATCTCATACGGAAGATACGGACTGTGGCGATGCTCGCCCACGTCGACGGTACTCATCTTGAACACATCGGAGGCGCTGCGCTCCGCACCGGCATCCTCACGGATCGCCACTCCGATAAGGGTTGCGTCCCGCCCCGGGATGGCGACGCGGTAGACCTCGCGCACGCCGCCCTTGCCGGCGCGCAGGCTGGCATCCAGCGTCGCCAGCGCCCGCTCGCTGCTCGGATGGCGGGCGAGCTCGTAGGGATCGCCGAAGCGTTCCATGCCGAAGGCGTAGCGGTAACGCGCGAGGGTTTCCGGCCGCAGCCCCTCGGCGCCGAAAGTCTTCTGTACCCCGATCGCGGATCCGACGCGGGCCATCACTCCGGACAGTGAATGGTCGACGTGGTAGGCATGCGCGAAATACTCGACGTTGTTGTAGCTGACCTGAACCTGGCCGTTCACCCGGGTGACCGCCACCCGCAGGGGAGCGATGTAGGCGGCGCGGTCGGAACTCGCGGCGGCCTCGAGCAGTTCTTCGGAGGTGAAGACCAGCACCGTCACGTCGCCGTCGACATCGTACCGGCCGAGCGTCTCGAATCCCGCTTCGGTCAGCCGCTCGCGCACGCCCTCCGCCTCTGCACCGACGTCGCTCCCGGCCGTGGTGTAGGCAAGGACCATCGGCTTGAGCAATTCCGCCTGAGCCGTGGCGGCCAGGCCGTACAGCGCGAGTCCGACGAGAGTTCGGAGGAGTACGGACATGAACATGGGCGTTTCCCCGTTTGCGGAAGTATGGCTGGAAGGATCGGATCGACTGGCGAGTGCCCGGGAGACCCACCCTCGGGCGGACATGCTGCGGGCTGAGAAAAACTCCGGCGACCGACAGACAAAGGCCCCGCGGTGGTGGCGGGGCCTCGGCGCGAGCTTCGTCATGAGCGGGAATCTATGCGCTTTTCGACACGGCGTCAAAACCTGCCCCTCGAGGACGACTCGTGCGGGTAACCACATTCTTATATTATCAGCCGCCGCTCCTGTTCGGCACGCACAGCCTCGATGCCATTCCGCAGGGCAGACACTACCCCGGCTCGCCGGCGAGGCCGCTGCAGCCATACTGCAGGCGGTAGCAGGCGATCGGGGTGATCCCATAACAGCACGATGAATTAATCGAAGGGGATGCAGATGAACAGAGTTACCGCCACCGCCGCCGTCAGCCTGGCCGCCGCCGTCGCGACGGCCGTGACGCATGCGGACGAGACTGTCCTGCTGGCGCCGGTCACCGTCACTGCGAAGGGCTACGAGGCACTGATCGAGGAGACGCCAAGGTCGGTGAACGTGATCGAGGCGGACACCATCCAGCGGACGCAGGCGCGCAGCCTCGGCGATCTGCTGCGGGGCGAGCCCGGGCTCGCGGTCGCGGTGGACGGTTCGGTCGGCCTCGACCCGATCATCCGCGGGCTGAAGCGCGACCAGGTGCTGGTATTGGTCGACGGGGTACGCATCAACGCCCTGCAGCCGCCTGGCCGCGGCTCGCTCGCTTCCTACGTCAACGTCGACCTGATCGAGCGCATCGAGGTGATTCGCGGCCCGAGTTCGGTGCTGTACGGCTCGGGAGCGATGGGCGGCGTGATCAACATCATCACGCGCGGCGGCGACTTCACCGACGAACCGGAGGTCAACGGCTGGTCACGGCTCGGCTTCACCTCGGTGGACGACGGCGTCCGCGCAGCGGTCGGCGTGTCGCTCTCGGATCCGCGCAACGTGCTCGACCTCTCGATCGCGCGTCTCGATACCGACGACTACCGCATGGGCGACGGCGAACGCCTCGATGACTCCGCGACGGAGCAGACGGCACTGAGCCTGCGCTATCGCCGGCAGCTGGCCGAGGGCCACGAGATCCAGTTCCAGGCCCAGCGGGACCG
>Ga0207421_10007225_pt1 | contig 11878 bp, 13 predicted proteins | sample SodLakKL_010_SED_4_FD_187542 | JGI IMG/M metagenome (GOLD analysis project Ga0207421, IMG submission 187542) | Alkaline sediment microbial communities from Lake Tanatar, Kulunda Steppe, Russia - 8KL_010_SED (SPAdes) (version 2) | ecosystem: Environmental > Aquatic > Non-marine Saline and... | reverse complement strand
AAGGAGAACGTACTAAGCAGCCCTCCGGGTGACTTACGTAGAACAACTCCTCTAGAGGCTCGTAGAGGCAGACGATAGGTTGGTCTGTGTCTAGATCCTCGAGGTGTTCTTTGAGCCCTAGAGGCACCACTCGATACTCTCCTCGAGCGTCTGGCTCGAAGACATAGAGTCTATTCTTTGAGACCCAGAGAGTCGCCTGTCCCATCTCAGCAGGGCTAGTACAAGAGGCGCCTCTGTTCCTGAGACCAGCACGAGCTAGCCGAGTCAGCTGCCTGCCTTCTCCACGAGTCCATAGAGTCTCATGGCTGGTGAACACTAGGAGGCGTCCAGCGCAGCTTTCGAGACCTAGGATAGGGGAGTCACTATAGACTGGCATCAGCTCGACTGCCCCAGCCCTGATGTTATCTAAGAGAAACCCAGGTGCTTTGTTATAGAGCCAGTCCGGCGCTGCACCAGCGAGGGCTAGGTCCGCTAAGAGTGGATAGTCAATATCACTACCTAGAGGTCTAGTGAAGAGTAGCCAAGAGACGTCTGTTGGATCGTCTGGTACTAGTTGTTGGTTAGCGGCGGTTGTCTTCCACTCTTCATAGACTTTTTGTCCGAACACACTAGTTTTGAAATAGGAGCCAGGCACATCCAAGACCAGTCGGTTGTTATGTAGAGCAACCGCCTTACCTCCATAGCTGAACTCTAGTGGTAGTGGGTACGCAGGTGTCTGCACCAACAGAGTCTCTCCGTTGACAGCTGCCCAAGCATCGAGGCCAAGGCCCGCTATATCCCACACACCTCCAGCCTCTATGAAGCCGCTTTCCTCAGGTGCAGTACCATAGATAGGCTCGACTAGAGACAGCTGGTTGTCTTGACCTAGTTCATAGAGAGAAGTCTTGCCTAGGACAACACCATGCTCCTGTGCTATTTGTGGGAAGGGCCAGTCAGCTGCCAAGGATAGTTTGTTTGCAAAGACGATCTCCGGCACTATAGAACCCAAAGGCCCTGGAACTAGGTTGAGCGAGCGTACTAGGTAGCCTCCACCCTTACCTGCCTCAGGACGAGGCCGGAGGCCGTTGGTGAAGGTCTCGCTTAGAGGTAAGTAGAACTCTCTCACTTTAGTTCTCCTATCTTGCTTCTGTTCCCAATCAGCTGATACCCTAGTCTGATAGCATCTATTGAACAGACCTCCGAATCAACAGCAGCCAGGCTAATCTGGAGCTCACAGAATTGGAGGTTTACTGGCACGAATCCTCGACCTTCAACAACAAGAGTATCGTATTGGTGCCAGGTGTCTTGGGTTGGACTACTGGTATAGAGGATATCCACCTCGACCTCATCGAGACCCTGGGTTAATAGCTCGATGTACATTAGGGCCTTCTGCATCTTAGTGCCGAAGTCATAGATATTGGTCTCCAAGTAGAGGCCCTCCACCGGACCCTCTGTCTCTATGAGAGGCGCTATCTGCTCATCGAACTCGATTAGGTTTGTCTGATCGTACCAAATACTGGTTGGAGCCTGCCTAGTGCTGGTCAAGCCAGACTCCGTCAAGAGGAAGGTCATAGAGCCGTCTGATATGTAGAATTCGTCGTCGCGCTGACTATAAGAGACAACGATGTCCTCTGCGAGTAGGCTGTTCATCTGCCTAAAGTAGCCTAGCTTCTCGAGGCCCTCCGTAGAGTAGCGCCAAAGGGTAGAGTCGTTCCGTACAAACACAACCTGCCTGTTACTGGTGGCGAAGGCACCTCGGCTGGGTATCCCTGGACCATCTAGCTCTTGGAGGCCAAAGGTCGGCGTTGGACTATTATGCTGGTGTAACAAGGCACAGCCCTCAGACCCTAGTACTAGCACGGAGGTCTCTATAGAGGCTAGCCCTAGTACTGTATCGCCGACAGGTAGCTTGGCCAAGCCGGCCTCATTTCGTTGCCAGAGCTCAGATAGGTGAAACATATCAGTGTCAGTAGAGCCATACTGACTATAAAGTGGGCTAACGGTGTCCATAGCGTACCAGACGTCTCCGCCTCCTATAGTGCTCCACCATACCCAAGCACCTTCCTCAGCCCTGGACTCACTGGGGCCAGGGGCGAAGAGGCGACTAGAGTCGTCTGGGTCTCCCAGCTCAGGGTACTCTCTTTGTAACAGAGCCTCTCGGTAGTTGGAGACTTCTTGCCAATTCCAACCAGTGTTAGCTAACAATACCCTGCCTCGATGATAGAGGCCAGCTATAGGGGCTCCACCTGTTCCTATAAAATACAGGTTACCGTCTGGATGCGTAAAGAGGCAGCCCTCGTCGCTGATAGCTATCCAGTAGCGGCCCATATCAACGAACTGCCAAGGACTGGAGACAGAGAAGGTAGCTGGGCTAGTGTCGAAGGGCCTCACCGAGACTCTATAGACCTGCGCGTCTGTACCATGCAGAGCTAGAGTTGGGCTAACATCTGCATCAAATACTAGACGCTTACTCTGTTTGCCTATAGGTAACTGATATGTTCCTCCAGCTGTCTCTACAGAGATAGCATAGCTAGTATAGTACTTTATGTCCAAGACATACGTAGAGCCCTCGACTAGGCCGAGGTCCTGTTCAGCCCAACCTTCAAGAAAGAGAACTCCGTCGGATACTGTTGAGTACCCAGTTAGGTTCCACTGTGCTGCCTCAAACGGATGACCGCCTTGTACTAAGTTGTCCTCCAGGTGCCATTTAGGCCACTCCAAGACATCTAAGGCGGCTGAGTCACCTTCGTCTCCAACCGTATAAACAGCATCCTTGGCGAAGGCTAGGAGGCCATCTTCCTGCGAGTAGTGTAGTTGGGGAAAGGGCCAGTCGAGAGTCAGGGTATTGAAGGAGGTCAGGCGGCTAGGGGCCTCCAGGTGGCTTCGCATAGCCCGGACTCCGTCTGCCTCCAAGAGGGTATCAGTGTTACTAGGGGTCCTCTTTAGAGGCGATACTCCTTGTCCAAGGGCCTGCCCTTCTATTGTGTGTTGTTCTAACTCATCCCAGGCCACTGCCATTTCTCCCATCTAGTAGGCCAGACTTCAGACGGGTCATCGCCTGGCTTCAAGTGTCCAGTCCTACGCTCAGAGTAGGCTTCCTCGAGGCCTCTAATAAGTGGCTCCAACGCAGTCAGCCAATCTCGTTGCCCCTCAGTGTTCCTAAAGTAGCACTCCATCACATAGAGAGTTGCTAGAGTCAAGAGGTCAGGATAGTGCGTTGTCCAGAAGCTAGCGCTCTCTTTGCTATCGAGGCGAGCAGCATAGGCCCGGCCCAGGATAGCGAAGTTAGTATCAACTTTCACTCTAGGTCCTACCAACACACGGAGGCGATCTCCTTGCTCTGGTATAGCTTTGTTAGCCGGATGCCCAGAGGTAATGCCGATAGCAACACTGCTACTAACGGTGTACTCGGCGGGCGAAGACTTATCTCCGTCTTCGAGGTCATACTTGCGTATGAAACCCAGGGTGTTGTCAACCCTCTTGAGCTCATACGGCACACTAGAGCCCTCTTCGAGGGCCTGCACAGCCTCTACGGTGATAGCTCTGGGGAGGTCTATCGAGGCTTCTCCAGAGGCTAGTTGTGCGAAGGATATCGAAGGGTCCTTCTCGGTAGGTACGTGGAGGTCTAACCACCTCTGTGCTTGGTTAACGTAGAGGTAGAAGCTAGGCAGAGTGAGCTGCACCTGCCCTGACTGCGCTACCACCTGATTGTAGATTTCTTCTGCTGTCACCTTGTTGTCCTCCACAATAGAGATAGTTGCACCGTGCAACTATCTTGGTCTAGTTAGTGCCCAGATGCTGCTCTACCTACACAGTAGAGGGTGCACCAGCAGAGCTGGGCACTAACAAACTAGCTGTTAGTCTTGGTCTACCCCGACACTGTGCAGGATGCCCATAGACTCCATGTGCTTGTGAGCCAAGCCACACTCGGTCACGTACTCTTCGGCGAGACCATCGACTCGCACTGGACCACCTTGCCTGTAGTTGTTGGCGTTGGGATCCTTGCAATAGAAGGTATCGTCGATGTACCTGTACTCGAAGTTCTCGGGCTCGAGCACAACGATCGAGTTGGACATCAGCTTGTTCCGAGTGAACAGGGCGTGTGTACGGAGATCCAAGGTTCCAAAAGGGCCGTACCACCGCAGGATATCCATACCGAACTCATTGGTGGTCCTCTGGATGTTGTATTGGGCAATCTGCGAGGTATGCACCAGCTCCTGGATACCCAACAGAGCCTTGCGGCCACAAACACCCATCTTACGCTCACCGCCCCACCTGAAGAGAACCTCTAGAGCTTCATCGAGCCACTTCCGACCACCAGACGCCCACGAAACCGTCTGATCATCGAAGTCGATAATGTTCTCGGAGGGCGAGTAGGCGTTGATGCTCCTGACGATCCCTCGAGTGGTTCCTTCAGGCTGTCCGGAGGCGTTGTCGGAGTTCTCCGTCTGGATACCGAACCAGAAAGCCATTTCGATATCAGCATAGTGAAGTTCGAGGGCCTCCCTTTTGGCCTCCCTGTAGTCGTCACCAGTCCTGAGGCGAGTCCGCAGGGCTGTACGAGTACGGAGCAACGGATAGCGGAAGATCTGCGTCCGGTTGGTCAGCCTCTTCTCAGCGTACGACACTGTATCGGGCATTTGAGCACCCTCAGCATTGATAGAGCCGCTGACAGTAATCTCAATGTCATCCTTGTTGCTGTTGTAGTGGACTCCGATACCATTGTCATCTTCGAGGAGCCTGATAGTGATCACGCTGTTATCGCCCAGGTCTTGCACAGACAACACCTTGGCAATAGTATGCTCGGCGAAGTCAGTAGCACTGTCCTCCTTGATGGTAAGTAGGGCCTGTTGCCCAGAACGGAAATGTTGCGAGACATCCGTCTTGACAATCACCCTCCACTCATCACCATTAGAGCCATTGCTGCTGATCTCGGTGCCACCTGCGTCCTCGAGGGTCTCGACAGTACCAGAGCGCCTAGGATAGATTTTCTCGAACCAATGAAAGAGCGGGTCATCAACCTTCTTGCTCTTCATTTTCGGAGTCATACCCACGACAGGAATCTGGCCATTTGGCCACAGGTGGCTTACTAGCTCCCTGTAGCTCTCAGGCCTCTTTCCTTCAGGGGTCCTGTAATTCTCTGTACCAATCAGAGAACGGTGTGCAGTAGTGCTATCAGCCATTGTTCTTTCCTTCTATTATACTCGGCAGTTGCACCTACTGCCAACCTTAGCCTAGGCCTTAATCCCATTCGTTAAAGGCCACCTCATGCCATTGTAACCCATCCGAGTAGACAAGCAACTGAAACGCATTAGTAGTGCCCATTACCTTCTCGTACGTTCCGAGGAGGCCAACGCCCGACACTGTGACGTTATCGTCGCCTTCATCGTCTACCAAGATACTGTAAAACTTACCTTCTGCACTCATCACGCCAGGAAGAGTGATAGTGTAAGCACCATCGTCACTAGAGGCCAATACAACCTGCTCGTGTACCTTGAGCGTAGTTGCCTCATCAACCTCTTTGACGCCCTTCCTGGCAATGTGTGCGTCGAGAAACCTATAGTCTCGACCAGCCATAACAATTTCCTCCAGTAGTCAAGCTAGACTCAGGCAGCCGCTGCACCTTCAGTGTGAGCTAGCTCATGCCAAACCATACCGTCCGAGTATACCAGTAGCATCTCCTCCTTTACATCTCCTTCGCCTTCAGTAGCATCTAGCACCTTTGTGTATTTCCCGAAGAGGGTCTCACCCTCAACAGTCACATCATCTGTGCCTTCATTGTCCTTGAAGATAGTATAGCGCCTACCTTCAGCATCGGACACATTAGGCAAGGTGATAGTGTAGTCCGCGACTTCACCATCGCTGGTGGCGTAGATGATCTGCTCATGCACCTTGAGCGTAACGCCGTTGTCTACCTTCTTGCCACCTTTCCTAGAGATATGTGCGTCTAGGAACCTTGGGTTCAATCCAGGCATCTGTTGTTCCTCCTAGCTCCTCTAATAGAGAAGCTCTTCAAACTCACTCACGGGTTGTTTATTGCCCTTACCAGGCTTGTTCGTACCCTTGGCCTTGGGCGGTTTGCCTTTAGGCTGCGCAGGCCCCTTCTTCTTGGTGAGCCCCAGTTCTTTCCGAGCCCTCTTTTCAGTCTCAGAGTACATCTGATCGATAGTCATTGTCGGGTTCTCTTGAACCACCTTCTGAGCCACGTGTCCTACAAACTGCCGATGCTTGGCCAGATCTTGGTTCTTCTGGTAGAACTCGTCAGCCTTCTGCCTCATATGAATCTGCTGACCAACATACTGCTGTAAGGCAGGCATCTGTTGCTGCAAAGCAACCTGTGAGGCGTCTTGGATAGCCTTCTCGTAGACCTTCCGAAGAGCATTGTTGAAGACCTTAGGATCACTATAAGCCTTCTCGATATCCTCTTCAGTGAGGATATCCTCAAGCGGAGTAATAGCAGGTGCTTGCTGCTGTACCTGCTGCTGTCCCTCCATCACATCTTGCCTGGTCTGGCCGGTCTGCTCAGCTAGCTGGTCGAGCCTCTGAAGGAGCATATCGTTTTGGCGTTTGAGGGCCGCTAGATCCGTCTCTTCGGATTCCTCCTGCTCCTCATCTTCACCTTCGTCTCCCTCAGAGTCCTCGGACTCCTCTTCTTCAGACTCGGCATACTCGGCTTGTTCGTCTTGCTCCTCCGAGCTATCATCCTGCTCCTCTTCAGGGCCATAGAAAGGCTCGTTGGCCTCCTTGTAAGGCCCTTCGACTGCCTTAGAGCTACCAGCTGCTTGTAGTAGCTCGTCTAGCATAGCCGCTTGCTCAGCAACACTTTCATTGTTCTGAGGCCTCTCTTCAACTGCCATTGTCTATCTCCTCTTCTATCGGTTCTTGTTCCTCCTCTAGTTCTCCTACCAACACAGAGGGAAGCTCTAGGAGGACACCAATCTCCTTAACTCTACCAGCCGTTATCAACGGCTGCTCCTCAACATTGTCGCTGCCGAGGTCCATAGAGAGTCTCTTGGCTAGTGAGTTCTGTCTGTCAACCAAGAAGCTCGACAACACTTTCCAGCCCTCGTGTCTCATCATCGCTCTGAGGGCTCTCTTTTCTCTTTTAGAGAAATCTTCCATCACCACCTCCTTCTCCCATAGGCACTATATCACCTTGCTCAGCCATAGCAACCGCTTGCTCATCAGGAACAACCTGCTGCTGCATTGGCGCTTGCTGTTGAATGAAAAAGTCGTCTATGTTCTCAACGCCTAGCTCACTAGCTATCGCCTCAAAGAACCTTGTATGGTCAAACGATTGGGCCAACATCTCATTATTAGAGACCATTTCCCACAACCTCAAGAGAACCTCGACATTCTTCCTACCAGGTACCTTAGCTGGATGAGGCTCAACGTCCCAAGCTCCTAGGACAGCTAACGGCGACGTTAACAGCTGGTCTTGTTGACCAAACCTCTCCTGCAGCCGGCTTTGCCAACGACCAAAGGTAGTGATATACTCCTCTTGTGTCATAAACTGTTGTGTATGAGCAGCAAACATAACTCCGAGGTCCTGCATATGCTGCTCATTGGCTATCCTAGCTATTTGCTCAATCCTGTTCATAGCACTCTGGAAGATACTAGAGAACTCTTGAGCCGTCACTCGCTCGCTACTCTGCCTCTGGATACCTTGCGTTGGGTCAGTCACACCAGATACTCTATGGAGCATATCCATGACGTTGCGCATATCTTCAACGTTACTCCGAGTCACATCTTGGTTATCTATTCTCCGATATACCTTGTCGATATCTCTACCTAGAGCACCCTGCCTAAGTGGTAGCATCTTGGACACATCAGACTTAGCGAGCTCAGCTGGGTCAATAGCAGTGGGATCGAATATCTGAATGCCGTTTACGTTCTTCCTTACGTCAGCTATACGGCTATTCATAAACCAATCAATCAGCATCTGGAGGCCATAAACCATCTCTACCCGGCTAGTTGGGAACATCGAATAGCCATCGCAGCCTGGAGCAAACACAGTTACTGGGAACAACCCATGATCTAGGTCCACTTTCTCCGCACTGATAACAACCGAGTCGGCTGCCACCGCCAAGTACCACTTCTCAGGGTTCTCAGAAGAGCCTAGGTCCCACTCAGCTGGAATCAGGCGAACGTACATATGAACGATATCCACTGGATGTCCTACATTAGGCCCAGTAGCATCCCGCCTAAAGATACCCCTATCTGTCTCGTGCGTTGACTCCTCGAAAAGGCTACTATTACCTGAGACGTGCCGAAGATATTTGACGTTAAAGAGGCTGTCGTCCTTCTCATAGACCTCTTTCTCCAAAAGCCTTTGTAGATTAGTACGTTCAATCCAACCTACAAACTCCCCTCGCTGTATATCAGTAGCACTGACCTCCGGATCAGGTAAGTAGTTATACGGACTGATGTTCCTCAGGGCGTTTCCTTCATACACCAGCTCATATAGCTCCGAGCTATCGTCGCTGCTCTCCCCGAGCATATTTGCTAAGAGGCCAGCAGCAGTCGGCCGTCTCCTCTGTGTTATATGGCTTTCCCAAGTTGGTACTGATGCCCCGACTCCATAGATGAGCCCATCACGCCACTGCGTACGAAGGTTCGCATTCACCTTAAAGCGATGCATATGGAGATCAATAATACGCTCGAGCATAGCCACCGGAATAGTATCCTCCGGAGCCAGCGGCTGATAGTGGAAGATAGTATCAGAGAGGAAGATATTACTCAGGTTAGTAAGCATCACATCAAGCATCGCGGAGGTCACTGGAACCACCACTGACCTAGGCTCCTTCGGATCGTACTTGGTGAAGGTCCGCTCAGCCTGATCCGCTGGAACATACGAGGTAGTTATCCTGTCAAGCTCTTCCCAAGTCTCGTAGCGGCTCCGAACTACACTCTGGCTCATCCGAGCTAGTTCCATCACCTTAGAGACCATAGCGTCGTGCTCTTTAGACAACGGCTCTAGATTAAGGTCCTCAGGATAGCTATACTCGTAGTGGACACTACCCAGCGCCTCTTTCTTGCTCCTATTCATCACCTATTACCTTCCACAAAAGTGTTGCTTTCTACCTCTGGTGGCCTAGACCATATCATACGCAGATAAATTGTGTTCTCTCGAATAACTTGACTATTCTGAACTATAACTTCTCTAGAATCAGCAATCTCACTTAACAATACCTCCTGATACCACCTCTCAAGACTCTCTACTCTGTCAGCCATAGCATCAGCTCTTGTATGAAGTACAAATGACTGATAGATAAAGAGACCAAAGAATATCAAGGCCACTACACCAACAAACCCTTGCTCAAAGAACTGGTCTGTTATCCTACGCAGCTGCTTCAGACTCTCTAGAGTTTTTTGCACGGTGCAACTATCTCCTACTTCTGTTAGTTGTGGCTAGTCTTTGTAGGCTCTAAGAACACCTCAGTGCCTTGGAGGACCACACCACCCTCTACTCCGAACACAATCCTTAGTTCGTGATACATCCAGCCCCTTCGACCATCAGTGTCTCCCGGCAACAGATAGACTCGTACGAAGTTATCTCCTAGCGCCGAGGGTATCTCTATCTGACTACTAGCACTAGTAAGCTCTAAGAACGGCTCAGCCTCGAAGCTAGTAGACAGGATATATTTCGCGGAGGCCCCAGACAGATCAGAGACATCAGATATCTCCAGATCAATCCTGACACTAGAGCCTGCTGGGAATCTAATAAGCATCCTAGCTCTCCTGAACCTTGAGCCCACCTGGCTCAATTACCAACTGATCGTCTACACCGATAGTCTTAGGTACTACTAGTGCGTCGGAGGCCTTATACAAGATATTGCTACCCGACAAAGAGTCCGCTACCAAACCACCAGTGACCTCGCCCCAATCACCTGTCGCTTTAGGAAAGGTAATAGTGTTCTTGTTGACAATCCAATTGCCGTCCCACTCCCACTCAACAATACCAGTCGGTACGGATTGCCTAGCATAGGCACCACCACTCAGCTCAGTCCCACCAAAGTCAGTCAGGCCAACATACACCGTCGCTGGAGCCGTAAAAGAGTCCACGTCAAACACATGCTTGACGAGCCACTCCGCTAGGTAGTCGCTCTTGTGTCCCATCACCTCTTCCTCCTCTGTCGCCACCTCGGAGGCGCCAGTCTCTTGTTCACAACAAACCTCTTAAAGGTATAGCCAAACCAACCCAGACTCTTCGTGGCCACTATTACTATCTGTGACAGGCCCACCAAAGCAGCCCGAACATACCGAATCCGCCTGCTCTCTATAGCTACTTCTGAGAGGCCCTCCAAGACCATTCGAGCTATCTTCGCAACCCTACCCTCTACCTCTATCTGGCTCTCACCGACTAGCTCCAGGCCGGCATACCTAGTCCGATTGCCTTCTACCTCTAACTGGCTCTCGCCGGTTAGCTCCACCGAGGCTGTCTTGACTCTCTTTGCAGCAACTTCCAACTCCGACGAGCCAACTAGATCTAGCTCTGCCTCAGTTGTGTCAGTCTGTTCTGCGACAATCCCAGCCTCATTTTCTAAAACAAACCAGTTATACAACAGACCATAAGGATCTTCGTTATCTGAATCATTATCATAATAACAGCGAGCACCATCAGCATCATTTGACCAGGCGGTATCATCCGTTATTTCAGGTATATCTGTGCCATCGGCATACTTGGTCTCGGCAAGATTTTCTGATAAAACCTTGAACGGACCCACCTTGACTGCATCATAAGTCTTGCCATCGTTGCCGGTATAGGCATTTGCGTAAACGGTACCATTAGGATCCCCACTTATATCGTCTCGAATAAGCCTAAGTGCGAAACCTCCTGCCTTATCAGAGGCAGACCTCTCAACATTTGTATAGATATAAGATAAGTAGCGCCTAAAAGCATTGCTTGAAATAGGACCTGTTGTGGTTGACCATAAGAAAGCTCTACCATCAATACCAGTGAAAGTTCCTGTTGTGGCACGCCTACCACTCGGTAAGATATCAATGCCTGAAACACCAAACCTAGCATGATTTCTTAGCCCTGTAGTATAATTAGTCCACAAGTCAAACTCACCAGCCATAGCAGAGCCTGCGTCATCTCCACGCCAGCCGGTTTCGTCCCACTCCTCGTGCCCAACACCATAAGTGCTATCGACGGTTCCTTCAATGACCTTCCAGTCGTCGTCTGTTGGGACTCGCCACTCTGCCACAGCTTGTTTCCTTTACAATCCAGATAGTTGCACCGTGCAACTATCTCTATCGATCCATCACCACTTCTATCGAGAACTCAGCCACCAGAGGTACTTGACCCTTTGCCTCCTTGTACATCTGCACCTTGTACTCGAAGCGGTAATAGAAGGCCTCCAGATCAAACTCCACATCCGGAGCAGCTACACCACCCATCCACCTGCGAAGCATCCCTCGCAGGCCACCAGGCTCCCCTACTGGAGCAGCGGCTCCACCGAGCCACCGCTTCAGTAGGCCTCGAAAGCCGCCTTGGTTAGCCATTCACACCTCCTACGACCGGATGAGCCTGTGCATCAGTCTCGATAGTGTGTGTCCAAGCAACTGTCACACCATCTTCTTCATAGACACTATAGGTAGTTTCGTCAACCTTCCAGCGGTTCCTTAGAGCCCTAAGAGCCTGCAAGGTACAGCGGTCTGGTACAATACCACTAACCTCTTGCCAATCCCTAATAAGATACTCATCAGCTATATCCTGAGCACTAGGAATATCATCTGGCGTCGCGAACCCAGTCGCCTTACTCGCCTCACGGCTGTCGCTGTCCGTCGTGACAGTGAATCCAAAGGCGGTCAGGGTACGCGCTGCAACGCTCCACACCGCGTCGAACGCGCCGGAGGCAAACTTGGCAGCGGTGAGTGCTCCCGTGGCGATCTT
>Ga0207421_10007224_pt1 | contig 11879 bp, 7 predicted proteins | sample SodLakKL_010_SED_4_FD_187542 | JGI IMG/M metagenome (GOLD analysis project Ga0207421, IMG submission 187542) | Alkaline sediment microbial communities from Lake Tanatar, Kulunda Steppe, Russia - 8KL_010_SED (SPAdes) (version 2) | ecosystem: Environmental > Aquatic > Non-marine Saline and... | reverse complement strand
ACATTTCACTCGGGAAATCGTAGTCTTTTTCAAAAATAGTGCGGTTCGGCAGGGAAAGTTCTTGTTTCACAGCCTCAATCAAAGAGGCTTCGCTCGGTTGAACGTTTACCTGGTAGGTTCTTGTCTCGCTGTGTTCACCGCTGGTGAATGTGGCGGTCAATACCACATCGTGCGGGTCCATGCCGGGAAGGCTCACTTCACCGGATGGAGGAATGATGCCTTGTTTATCGGACGACCATTCGATGGTGACGCCCTCTATGGAAGTCGGCAGGTCGATGGTATCGCCGTCAATGACGGCTTCAGGAATGGAGATGGTGTTGATCGCTTCTTCCAAAGCGACTTTGTCGGGATCGACGGGGTCACTTTCCTCTGTACACCCCACAAGGGCGATGGAAAGGAAAAGCCCGGTGGTCAGTAAAAGTTTTTTCATTATGTTGCCTCCTTGATATGGTTTGCGGCTTCTTCGTCAAGAAGCACAGTCACGTGATCGTGGTTTCTGAGTGCGCTCGCGGGACACGCGGGTGTCACAGGGCCTTCAAGCATGGCCTTGATGGCAGCCGCTTTTGCTTTGCCTGAAGCGATCAGAAGGATGTGTTTGGCTTTCATGATGCTCTTGATGCCCATGGTAATCGCTTCTTTGGGAACATCGGATAGCGTACTAAAGTACCGGGCGTTATCGTGTCGGGTCTTCTCATCGAGCATGATGCGGTGCGTGAGGGAATCGAAGGACGTGGCCGGTTCGTTGAACCCGATGTGACCGTTGCGCCCAATGCCGAGAATTTGGATATCCGCGGGGTTGGTGTCAATGATGTCTTCGTAATCGAGGCATTCGCGGTCCGCATCATCCGTCATGCCGTCCGGGATAAAACACTGCGACGGCTCAATGTCGATATGGTCGAAAAGGGTGCGTTTCATGTATGTCTTATAGGAAGTCTCGTGCTCGGCGGGAATCCCCAGATATTCATCCAGATTGTAGGCGGTGACGGATTGATAGCTGGTCCCGTTTTTCCGGTGGTCCTCAACCAGAAGTTCATAAGTGCGCTTCGGTGTCCCGCCTGTCGCAAGACCGAGAACGGCCGAAGGATTCTGGGTGAGTATATCGATGATGAGCTTGGCCGCATGGCGGCTAAGCGCTTCATGTGTAGGGTGTATGTGGATATTCATAAGGTCAGCTCCTTGGGGTTCATATGCGTTTGATTCCGATGAATGCCACAATGCCGCCTAAGGCGATGAGGATAAACACGCCACTGACCATCATGATGGTTTCTAACGTTGAGGAATCAATACCCTCGTCGGTGTCCTGACCGTCATTATCTGAAACATCGTTTGATCCTTCGTCTTCATCGGACCCATAGTCGAATCCCATCGGATCGGGACGTTCGGGGTCTTCACCCGGATTCCATAGATTGCGATGGACAAGATCACGGGTGATGCGGACATCGAGGAGTCGCATCATTCGTGAAGCATCTTCGCTTAGACGCTCAGCGGCCGCCCCATCCAAATATACCGTCGCGTAGGCTCTTAGCACGTCAAACTGTTCATACGCATCCATGATCTCCATGGCGTTTGTGAGAGGCATCTCATTTAAGCCGTCCAAGGCATCGCGCAAGGCGGTTTCATCGTTCACGGCATCGGCAGGGATATAAAGTGCATCGAGTCTGCGATGCTGTCCCTCAACAAAAACGTTCATGATGTCTGAGAGGTTCCCGTGCGGTGTGATTGCGGATCGCCGGTAGGTGCTGATTCTAAGCGCGTCTTCAAACTCGGTGTATCCATTGACGTTATGCGCGGCGAAAATGGCGTTGCCAAAGGCTCCACGTTCATATACTTCCTCAATCTGAAGCTGATTGTCAAGGACCGTATAACCGAAATATACGGGCGCAATCCCGGTGTATTGAAGGGAAAGACCGTCTGAGATGTTTTCGACAACCATCGCTCTATCACCCACAACAGAGGCGTCGCCATGATAAATCATGGGGGCTATGTGGTCGATGAGACCGGCTTCAATCCACTCGGGCCACGGTTGGAGGTAACGGGTTCGCGCTTCGTTTGGTCTTGGGGCGATGGCCATCGAGATTTCCGTGCCGGCCCGTGCTTCAAGCACGGCATCGCGAATGGCGATGAGGCTGTCTGTGACTTGTTGGCGACGGAATTCGCTGAATTTCTCGAGGATGTCAGAATCGGAATCCACGAGCGTTTTCACATCGCCGGTGATGCCGTATTCCTCTTTGAATCGGCTCATAGCCGCTTCCGTATAGCCTGAATCACTTCTCACGCCCGGATGATTCTCAGCGTTTAATGACGGATAGCGGATATAGTCGAACTGCATGCCGTCCAGATCGTAGTTGCTGAAGAGTTCGGTGTGATAATCAACCAGATATTGACGCAGTTCAAGGTTGGCGGGATCGGAGAATTTCGTGCTGTTTTGCACGTCTGTGCCATCGTGGTTGAGCATACGCCATTCGGGGTTGTCCCTGAGCAGGTTCGAAAGTGGGCGGGCTGTGGACCCCGAAAAGAAAATCTCATTCCAGGCATGGACTTCAATGCCTCTTTTGTGCGCTTCTGTAATGAACGCTTTGAGATAATCCGAGCTGTATTCGCCGTAGGTATTCCCTTTGATGTCGGGATGCATCTCGAGGTATTCGCTCGGATGGTTGGCATACCCGGTCCAAAGGGTTTCGACATAAAGGATGTTGAAGCCGAGGTCGGCCCAAAGATCCATGTTTTCTTTTATCTGGGTAAGGTTGCTTTCGTTGGGACGATGCCAAAGGCCGCGTCCTTCAATTTCATAAGACACCATGAGCGCATATCTCAGGGAGACAAGCTCACGATCAAGCTGACCGTAACGTTGCGATATACGTGTCGCAAGACGCATGGCTTCTTCCGGTTCGTTTTCAAGGTCCATCGCCTCAAGCCATTGTTGCATGAGTGCAAAACTTTCGTCCGCTTGGTCCATCATCGTCTTGGCTTGGGCTCTGTCGACGTCATAAAGCCCATCCATCCGCATCTCATAACGTGTGCGCATGGCATCGATGTCGTTTTCCGCCGAAGAAATGGCGAGACGAGTCGATTCATTGTGAACGTGAATGGTTGACCCGTCGATGTCGATGATCGAGCCAAAACGAACGTGATCCCTCAGGAATGCTGCAGCGACGCCATGGCCTGAAAGAACGTATCCATTCTCGGGAATGACGACGTTGGTATCCATGGCGATGACTTCACCATGGGCGTTGATTGCAACCTCGTGTCCGTATTCGTTGGTACCGGTGTGTCCAGTGGCGGTTTGCATGGACCATTGGTCCGTGTAGACAATCATTTGGTCTGCGCCACGCAGGGCGCGCCCGCCATCGCCTCCAGGGTTGGATTCGGGCGTGGGGTCGGTGTCCGAAATTGGATGGGTATGTGTTTGTGACTCCAGTATTGTCGTATCGATGTAATCCACGATATCACCTTTTCCAAAAGCATAATCTTCATTCAGCATGAACTGATACGGCGTTCCGGCCGCTGAGAGGACGAAACCGTCATAAGGGATTTCACTGCCTTCATCATCCCCCGTAACAAGGGGTCTGAAAGCCTCGACAACATAGCGGCCGTCCGTATCGATGCGGACGGTCATCTCTGTCCCTAGACGTCCCGCACCGGTCTTGAGTCCGTAAGAAGCATCGAAATAGATCATGTCACGTGTGCCGCGCGGACGATTGGCTCCCGTGATCGGAACACGGACCCCATTGTCGCCTTCAAGGGCGCGGTCGATAAAACGGATACGGGTCGGATCACTTGGGGTGAGCGTATCACCGATGGTGAATGTGCCGCTTGCGCCGTGTGAATCGGGAATAGCTAGCACCATGCCATCCAGCGCGATCGGGGCCTTGTCTCGTGCAATGTCGGTGATAATGAAATGTGCGTCGATGACAAGCAGGTCCGCATCCTCCATTTCAGCGTTCACATAGAACCATTCGGGCGTGAACAAAGTCACTTTACCCGAGGTATCGTCAAACTCGGGGCCACCCGAGGAATGCGATACCGGATTGATGTGCTCGACGGGGATGACGGTGTCGTCATGGGTGAATGACAAAGCGTCCGAAGCGTTCACCGAAAGGCCGGTGAAGCTTATAAATGCCATGATAAACAGGGTGAAAATCATTGATTTATTCAGCATAAAAGGTACATCCTTTGAAAAGTTTAGGTTTCCATGTGCAGAGTGGTGAACGTATGACACACAGTGAAGCCGATTTTTTCATAAAATCGCGTCAGGCCGGTCCAATCGACCAGCACATCGCTCGCGCCGCGTTCGAAGAGTATGGCAACGCCTTCTTTGATGAGGGCGCGGGCGAGTCCTCGGTGGCGATACGCCGGTGCGGTGCCTAGCGGACCGATACCACCGATGGTCTCATAGCGTGTCTGATAGTTGATGTTGTGCATGAGGGGGTCACCTTCAATGTTGATGCGTGTGAAGGCGATGATGTCCTTGCCGTCCATGAGGGTCAGGTAGTTCTTTCCCTTGTGGTCGGATTCGATCAGTTCCTGGCATTCACGCGCCCAACGGGGCGAGAAATGCCGACGGATGAAGGCATAGAGCGCGGGCAGTTCGTTTTTCGAGGGAAGATGGAAGCGATACGGTTCGACGGATTGTCTTCCGAGGGGTTTTTTCGTAATCAGATTGAACGCTTTTCCGGTGTTAATGAATCCCCGGCGTTCAAAATACCCTTGATCCATCCCTTCAGGCACCCCGGGAAACAGCGGATGCATGTCGGTTCCGATATCGATGCGTGTGATGCCTAAGTCCCTAAAGGCATTAAGGGCGTGGTCCAATAGCGTTTTTCCGTAGCCTTTTTTACGGTGCTTAGGAAAGACATACATGAACGCGATTTGTCCCTTGGTCGCCTTATATGGGTCTTTCTTGTCGAGTTTGGCGACAATGCAGCCGATGAGCTCACCTTTTTTACGCAAGGCGTGGCTCGCTCTCTCGTAAATATAAGGGGATGTTTCACACGCGTGTTCATAAAGCGCTTTAAAAAGCGGATAGTTCGGACATTCGCGGTTCCATGATTCGATGAGGGATTCCTTTTCACTGAGAGAAAGCATGCGTGTCACCTTCTTATAGATAATGAGAAAGCCAACCCGAAGGTTGGCTTTGTATTACTCTGAAAAGCGGTCTTCGATCAGCGATTCCAGTATGGGGTGGATGGCTTCCAGGGTAGAGCGCACTTCGTTGTCTTTGATGGCGCCTTCAAGCTGGATCATCACACTGCCTTCGACATGGCCATGCACATCGGTGCCAAGCGCATAGAAAAGGTCGTTGTTGATTTTTTGAAGCACCGATACGTGGGCGTCGACGGATGCGTCATTCGCATAGTACTGATACAGTTCGAACTGGAAGTCGAGATAGGTCTCGTCGATATTGCCGAAATATTGCATCTCGCTCCAAATTTGGAAGATCAGTTCGTCATGGATGAAGAAGTCTTCGTAACCAGCGGGAATGTTCTCTTTTTCATACCCGCGGCTTACAAGATAGGTACGCGGACCAAACGTCAGCATGTTTCCGTAGTTGCTCAGGTCTTCTTCGGTGTTGTCACCGGTCGGATACGGCACAAAGCCGATATCGCCCCAGGAACGGTTTCCGAAGCGGGATTCATTGAACGTATGCCAGTATGAGCCGTTATGGAAGACGATGCGTCCTTCGACAAACTCCTGTTCGACGGTGTTGGAAAGTGAGCTTTCGCTACGCCATGCGACGTCTTCATAGAGGTCGGCGATGAACTGGATGGTGTTGAAGGCCGGGCTTTCAAGCAGGCCGATTTCGAGCTGGTCGTTGATGAGGTGACCGCCGTTGGCGTGAACCATGCCGTACGCCCAGTTGTAAGTACGTCCGCCGATGACATAATGGTCGTCACGGTCGGCGATGGCTGCGTCAATATCTTTGGCGAGGGTTTCAAATGCGGTCCAGTCCCATTCGCCATCGAGCCACATCTGGGTAGGGAGGTCATTTTCAAACCCGAGATCCGCAAGCAGTTCCATGTTGTAGAAAATGCCGTTTTCATTCATCGGGACATAGTCGTCATAGGTATAAAATCCATCAAGGAAACGTCCGAACTCTTTTTTCGTTTCAGGGAAGTCCGGGCTTCCGTAGATGTCCATGTACTCAGACAAATCGAGAATCGCGCCCGCATCCGCAAGTTCGGGGATGGAGGTGGATGGCATCTCGTAGATATGTCCTTGTGGTGAGCCACTCACGACATTGTTGACGATCCAGCGGTTTCTCGCGCCGCCCCAGGTTGCGTTTGAAGGATAGGCACGGTAGACAACTTGAATGTTGTAACGCGCTTCTACTTCTTCGATCAGGGCCGCTTTCGCGGATTGGTTCAAACCGTTGTAACGATCGTCACGAGGGTCGGTGGTGTTCGGTGAGTCAACGAAAATGATGAACTCCTGACCTTGCAGGTCATAGGTCTGTTCAACGTCGTTGTCGCCGTTGCCATTGTCCCCATTGTCGCCGTTGTTGCCGTTGCTTCCGTTGCTTCCGTTATCGTCTGAAGGGTCGGTGTCGCCGCCACAGGCAGCGAGAGTGAAGACCAGAGAGACCATAAGGATTAAGCTGAATATCTTTTTCATAGTATTATCTCCTCATTATAAAAGTGGATGGTGTCTATACACGACATTATTATAAGCGTTTTCATTTGTCTAGTCAAGTTAACATTGTGAAAAAGCAAAATTTGGTTTTTTGTTGCATCACTGACCGGTGATTCCGGTACGTTCGATCCCTTCGACGAAGAGACGCTGTACAAACAGGTACATGATCAGAAGGGGGGCCATGACCAGGATCCCGGCGGTGTTCAGGATGAGGGAAACGAAGAGTGGGTTCTCCGTCACGTTCTGTCCGATAAGGGACCAGATCCCGAGGCTTGTGAGGGTGCCCTGAAGTCCGTGGACCAAGGTGGTCAGACGGTGCGCGAGGATCGGGAAATCGACGTTCGTGCCACTGATGAACAGTCCTGAGAAGTACGAATCATTCCACTGCCATACGAAGGCGAAGAGGGCCACGGTGATGATTGCGCCTTTGGCATTCGGCATGATGACCTGGTAGAATATTCTGAAGGCGCCCGCACCATCCACCTGAGCCGCTTCTTCCAGTTCGTAGGGAATGCTTTTGAAAAATTGTCTGAACAGGAAGATGAAGATACCGGACTTGATGCCCATCCCGAGTGCGCTCATCAGGAAGATCGAGCTCGGGTTCCCGAGCATGCCGAGTTGGCGGAAATAGAGAAACTGCGGGAAGGCAAGCGTTGCCGGCGGCACGATGATGGTCAGAAGCACAAGGGCGAACAAAAGGTTTTTGAGCGGGAAGGTGAACCGTGCGAAGGCATAGCCCACAATCGAGGTCGAAACGACCTGCAGGACCATGGCCACGACACTGATGAACAGTGTGTTTCTAAGGGCGTTCCAATAATCGAGCGCCTGAAAGGCGATCCTGAAGTTTTCAAGCGAGAAGGTCTCGGGAATCCAGACCACCGAGACGTTGTTGATGTCGGTCGGCGCCCTGAAGGCGACGGAAATCTGCTGAAGGATCGGATAGATAATCACGAAGGAGAGCCCGAATAGGATGACGAAACGCAACACCTTGAGAAAGACGTGCTGGCCTTCCTGGGCGGCCATGCGTCGGTTGTGGGGATCCTTTGACCATTCCTTGGCGGAATCCAGTCTCGCTTTGATGATTGCTTTTTTATTTTGGACTGTCTCTGTCTTATCAGTCATCATAACTGAACACCGCCTTTCTGATCATCAGGTAGATCAAGAGGAGTATGATGAAGTTGAGCAGGAAGAAAATCATCGAAAGCGCCGAACTCATGCCATAGGCATAGCGGTCGCTGATGGATGTGATGAAGCGTGAGACCGGTGAACCGACAAACGTATCGACCACCGTATAGACGATGACCATGAGGAACATCGGGCTTACCATCGGGAAGGTGATTTTCCAGAAGGCTTCGTATTTGGTGACGCCCTCGATTTCGGCCGCTTCGTAAAGATGTCTTGGAATGGACTGCAAGGCGGCGAGGAAAATGAGGATCTGCACACCGGAAATGTTCACGATGACGAAGATGCGTTCCACCGAAAGGATGAGGAAGGCGATCAGATCGCGGCCAAGCCCCATCTCAAGCAGGAAATCCTGGAACTGCAAGGCTTCAAGAAAGCCACCCGCCTGAGCTTGTGCGTCCATATACCCGGCGAACTGGCCGCTCATCGCGATATCGATGGCCGCGGCGTTGAAGATGACCGGGATGAAGAATATGGCTCTTACCCAGCCGCGCGCCTTGAATGCGGTATTGAGAAGCACCGCGATAAAAAGGGAGAAAATAAGGACGACGGGGAGGTTGATGAGCAGATTCTGGGTGGATTCGGCGAGGACCTGGGTGAAGGTCTGCCCATCCAACACCAGTGAAGTGAAGGCGTTGATGTAGTTGTCAAAACCGACAAAGGTCGTGAGAATCTCACCGCGGAGTTCGATTTCATGGAAACTGTAATAAACTGTGAGGACGAACGGATAGGCAAAGAAAATCAGGAATCCGACGACCCAAGGAAGCACAAAGATGGTTCCCCATATCTTCTTTTGGGTCTCATAAGGCATGTTTTTGAACCATTGACGAATTCTCATGTAGAGGGACTTGACGTTATCAAGTGTCTTTTCCATTTTATTCGTCCCCCTTCGTCACAAGATAGCCCATGGAAGGGATGGTGTGGCCTTCGTGGTCAAAGGCGCTGCCACGGTAGTTGATCAGTATGGTAGTCCCGTTATCATAAGCGACTTCGACGATGTCGCGTGCGATGTGTTCGTGATGGGTAAGCCTGGCGCCATGGATCGATAGCGCGTCCAGTTCATGATACATCGTCACGGCGATGTCGAACCAGTTTTCATACTGGGTCGAATAGAGATAGTTGTATTCCGTGTGCATCAAGTCGTAGGTGTCGCGGTAGGTCCAGGTGAAGTTGAGGTGTGAGCCGGTTTCGATGGCTTTGAGTTTGTGCCAGTCCATCGAACGGTTGTCGTAGATGTTGAAGGATTGTCCCGCGTAATCGATGAGCCCCGACAAGGCGAGTTGATAGAAAGGGACACTCCGGTCGATGATGTTGAACTCGCTGCCTCGGACCGGCAGGTCGATGATGGAATCGGCGTGGGGAAGGGCGAAACTCAGAGGGTTTCTGAGCATGGTGCGCCCACTCGATTCCCTGAGACGCTCGATGGCGTCGATTTGGAGCGCTTCGGCTTGATAGCGGAAAAAGAAATCCTGGTTGTTGTATGAACCGCTGATGCGTCCGCTTATGTCATTGAGAGCGATGTTGTCGAATGCGAAGGTGCGGTATTCATCCAAAAAGTCATCAATGACGCCACTCAGCACACCGGGATTGAGCACATGTTCGGCCTTGGTGTCGCGGTTCGGCAGAAGCGTTGCGGGGTTGTATTTGTAATGGATCGCCAAATCGCCCGCGATGGTGCGTGAGGTATACTGGCTTGAATTCAAGTTGCGGTCGGTGGATGGACGGATGAAGTTCACTTCGGGGAAAAGCTCAATGCCGTTATCCCGGGCGAAAGCTTGCAATGTATACAGGTCACTCGCTCGACCGATGGAGCGGTGGGTGTCGATGTCGTTGGGCAGATAATGTTCGATGCCTCCGTTCATCCATCCGCTATAGATCATGTTCATATTGGTGACGCCTTCGTCGAGCAAGGCTGAAAGGATGCGTTCGGCTTCTTCGGTCGAAGTGAGGGCCTCGACGGTGGTGTAGGGCACCCCGAGGAAATGATTCTGTTTTTCATAGCCGCCCAGAAGCGTCAGGTTGAGCTGCAGGCTGTTTGAGCGTGAAGCCGGGTCAAGCCCGCTTTCCAGCAGATACTCGCGGTAAAGCTCGGCCATGCCGAGATAATCGGCTTGGTCTGAACCGGTGAACCGGTAGGAGACCGTATAATCCGATTCCGAATAGAAGCGGGTCCATACGGTACGGAAAAGCTGGCTTTGTTCGCCGCTTGTGACACCGGGAATGCGGATGCGATCCGATTCCTTGTAGTTGAAACTCGGGTAAACCCGGTTGTATGAATCACGTGAACCGCTCACACGGGCGTGAATGGAACCCATGGATGCGCCTTCGGTGATGATGGCCAGGAAGGCCAGGTCATCTTTTTTCATGCCGAAGACCGGCATGGCTGTCTTTTCTCCCGATGTTGGTTTCGACATCGGGACTTTGGCGTCATCGGCACCGAACAGACGACGGTTGTACTCTCGGGTGGTCTGCCCGTTGTTCAGATCGATAAGCGCGCCGGACCCTTCGGGAACAAGGAGATACCCTTTGTTATGAATGGAGGCCTCACCGAAGTTCGGCAGCAAATCGATGCTCGATAATGGATAATCACTGCTTTCCTGGATGGATTCGTTGATGATGCGGGCATCAAAACCTTGATCGGTGAGCGTGTAACGCACCGCGACTTTGATCATCGGTTTGGTATCGGGCAGTTCGACGCCTTGTTCGAGATGGTCTTCAATCATGTCTTCCGCCGTGTAAGGCGTCAGTTCGAATATGGCGTGATAAAGACGGTTGATGGCGTTTTGTGAGAAGCTGCTCGCGTTGTTGAGGGAATAGACCTGGTGTTCGGTGACGAAGGTATAGGCGTTTTCCACAAAACGGTATTCGACCGGATGTTCCTCTTGGTCGATGTTGGCGAGGATGAGGGTCTCGAAACGCTCTTTGCTGAGACGTTGCGGGAGGTCGGTGTAGTCGATGTCCATGTTGCCGATCTCATAGTAGACTTCCAGGCTTGTATCATCAAGGTAGCGTACATAGAACTGGTTGCGATCAATCGCCTCGGTGTAGTTTTGGAGACGCCGTTCGACACCGGAATCATCGACATACCGTACGACCAGGGAGTTTTGTTGGGCGTTCCGGCTGGAAAGGGTGATGCCGGGATGTGTGTCGTGTTCGGTCACGTTCGAGTTCCAGGCGTGTCCGGTAAGGCTGTCATGAAGCGAAAAATGGGTGGTCGTCTCATCGAACTCAAGCGTGAAACGCCCGTTAGAGAGTGTGACGATGTCACCGGCAAGCTCATCGGCATGGACGAAACCGTCCATGTTGTATGATTCGCGTTCACCCACGACAATCATGTTGGCACGGATGAAGAGCACCAGTCCGCCGATCAGCAGCAAAAAGATGCCCAGGACGATCATTTGTGAGAGCGGGAAGCTGGCGTTGCGGATTTTGTCTTTGATGCCGATATAAAGACCATAGAAGAATCGTTTGAAAGGATTCCACAGATAAAAATCCATCGGCGGTTCGCTGACGTGTATGACTTTGGTGTTTTTCTTCTTGCGGTTGCGTTTGGTCATGGTCAACCCTCCTAGAAGTATCTGAGCGCCAGTTCACGGTAGATGCCGTAGACAAACGCGCCGAATTGTTGGATTAGACTGAAAAAGAGCAGGAATATGAACAACATGACCCCGATCGCCACAACGGTGACGAGCGAGGTGAGGAGTGTTTTCTTGACGGAGTATTCGTGGATGTTGATCATGCCGAAGAAAAGCATGTAGCCGCTCAGAAAAACTCCCACCCCTTGGATCATGTGATAGAATTGCGCTTCTTCAAGCGTGATGAAGTTGCTTAATATCATGTTGGGGAAAGCCAGTACGATGAAAGGGAAAAGCGAATATCCGAGCATCATGAAGATGTTCTTGATGGTGCCTTTTCCTTCAAAAAGCGTGGTGACCGACCAGTTCCCGACCGTGAAAAGGAACACGGGGATAAGGACGAAAAGAATCTGCTTGAGGCTGTTGAAATCGTTTGGATTATTGGGATTGACGATCAAACCGAGCGCATTGAAACTGAGGACGGAGTAAAGC
>Ga0207421_10007223_pt1 | contig 11880 bp, 7 predicted proteins | sample SodLakKL_010_SED_4_FD_187542 | JGI IMG/M metagenome (GOLD analysis project Ga0207421, IMG submission 187542) | Alkaline sediment microbial communities from Lake Tanatar, Kulunda Steppe, Russia - 8KL_010_SED (SPAdes) (version 2) | ecosystem: Environmental > Aquatic > Non-marine Saline and... | reverse complement strand
CAGTACCAACCAAGGCCTGTCTTACCCGGAGCCGCAGGATACTCATTCTTCAGTTCATCTAACTGCCCTTCAAGGTCGCCGGCTATTTCCTGCACCAGGTTGTTTAACTTTAATTTTTGTCCGGTTTCATCCCTTTTATTCAGGGCACTGACAGGGCGGAACAATTTAGTCAGGCTTGGTGAGGGATAAAGAAGCGTGAACAATGACATGGTTTCAGGCCAGCTTCCCGGAACATGTTCTGTTTCTTTTTTCGCCTTGAATAATAATTTACGGTAGGGGAAGCGTCTGTTTTCCTTGGCAAAGTATAGCTTGCGCCCTTCATTATCCGAATCTGCTTTATATGTAGGTGTGCCAATGGTTCTTCGTTCAGCCTCATAGGATATGAGGGTTGCGATCATCCTTGGAACCATGGTCCAGGCGGAGAACACAAGTATCTTGGAGAATCCGTTATTCTGGCGGAACGGGCCGCCCGGCTCATAGTATGGTAGCGCCGGGGGAACCCACAACAGTTTTGCCCCGTTATCACTGAATGCTTCCTTCTCCAGCTGACGGAGCCGGGCATTTGGAAACTGAATCCTTTTATAATTATGGAAATCTGAGCGCTTTAACCAGGCATTTCTGTTCTTTTTAAGCTGCTTCTCCAGCTCCGGGTTCTGCTGATATGCCCTCTTTAGTTCCCGCTTTAATTTATAATGCTCCATAAAAGAGAGGATATACGGTGCCGATTTAACGTACTCGACAGGCTGGGGAACATCCCTGCGGTACTCCTGCAGCTCCTCGGTGACCCGGGCTGCAGATAGATATGACCTGATATCATCATCGGTTACCTTTACAGGTTTTAAAGACTTTCGGGTGTCCAGCATGGCATCGCCCGATGCCGAGACCTGCATCCTTTCTGTCCTGCACATAGCCTCAAAAAGTATCGTCTCTACCTGTTGTTTGTAATCCTTTACTTGCTCCAGGTTTTCCCGGTCAAGCAATCTGAGTTTCTCTGAATATGTGGACCAGGATTCTTTCAGTTTTGCATTTTGTTCCGGTTTGTTCCGAAACAGAAAATCAACGACTTCCCAAAATTCCCGGTAGTGGTCGTCTTCATTCGCCTGCTCTTCAATCTCTTCCAGTGTAGAGTATAATTTGTACGGTGTCGCCGATAACAACATTGTCCAGGCCTTTGTTTGATGAATAAACTTATCGGTAAGCATCCCCATTTCTGATTCTTTATCCGCCTTAATCAGGTCACGGAAACGCTGAAACTCATCCATAATAACAAGGTCAGGCTGTAAGAACTCCAGGCTCAAAACAGCCATCATCCATCTCAGCTTGCCTATGATGATATAATTGTCTGGCGGCGCAAGATTTCCGTCCCTCATGGAATCAAGTGCGGATAAGATATCCCTTAAAAGTGCTGCGTCCTCTTCTTGCAGGTAGCCCCGCACTCTGCTGATTACCTGGTCTTCAAATTCGGCCTCTAGATTTTCGACCCTTTCCACCATATACGGCTTGGCCCAGGTCCATGACTTAACTCCCCTGCGGAGAAACTCTTCCAACTCGCGGGGGTAATCATCGAAAAGCATTGTCTTCTTTAATATGGCATATATAAGTGCCCGTTCCAGGTATGTTCCCGCACCATTAGTCAGCCTGAAAGATGTAGCGGGAGTCATAGCATTTAACTGAATATATCCGTCTTCCCGCTTCAGTTGTTTTCTGAGCTCAAATATGCTCAGTACCTGCATGGAGAGCCGGGTAAACGCATCTTTGTCTACATTATTCTTAACCTTCTCGATCCGGAATTTCTCCATATTCTGCCTGGCAATACTAAGGTTAGAGCAGATATAGGTCACCCGGAATGTATCGGCACCCTGTTCTTTACAGTGCCGGGCCAGGCGTGCTACTACCCCTCTGGCAATAAGGGTTTTCCCCAGCCCCACTTCATCAGCGATAAGCACTTTCTCCTGCTTAGTGCTGCGGAACAGTTCATAGATCCTATCGACAGTCGCTTTCTGAAAATCTTTTAACCCTGAAATTATTTCTTTTTCAATTTGTAGCAGACGATCCAGCTCCATTTAATTCACCTGCCTGGCCGAACTGTATTCCTGAATACGTTCATCAGTTCACGGAAATCATCCGGTACGATATCCTCTGAACCCTCGATTGCTTCTGAGAGTATCACCATAATATCTTCCAGTTCCTGTAGCCGCTCCGGATTCTGAGCGGAAGCTTTCAGCATCTTTTCATAAAGCACGGGCCGGTATTCATAAATTTCCTTCCTGGCCCACTCTGCACCTTTTTTTATATTGAGTATCTCCGCCAGGGTAAGAGTCATGTCTTCACCCAGTATAAGGGATACATACTGAAAAAAACCCTGCCGGTTACCAATTATATCTTTAAAGATGGCTGCATCCCGGTGGGCAGGGATACCGCTGGTAGGTATCTTCATGACAAACTTCAGTTCTTTAGCTTCCTGCTTTATTTCAATCCTGTAAAACATAGAGATATCAGACAGGCCTATATCACCGAAGCAGAGGGTATTTTCAAATGCCTTTGCAAGGCCCGGTCTCATCAGGGGTGCGATATTTACTTCCATGTTCTCCGGAATGTCTATGCTATTCTTAAAAGCAACCTGCAGGCGATACCTGTCAGTCCCATCTTCAGAAAACACCTCTGCCTGTGCCTTATATCCGGCAATTTGGCCTGCCAATAGATCCATATCCCTTAAAATTTTGTCTTCGGGTACCCAGCTTCTTTCTTCGGGCTCCCACTTTTCAAATGGATTTTCAGCAGCCTCTTCCCCCATTAAATCGCCCAGAAGTTTGCCTCTGTTATACTGATAATTGTAGCAGTTTAATTTTATTAAAAACTCAATATTTCCACCGAATGCACTGTGGGTACAGTTTGCCGAGCCTATCCATAATTCGCTCCAGCTGGATTTGGTTTTAAGATAAAGCTTGGCATGAAGCTCCTGTTTGGAGTGTTGGAGTTCCTCATCGTCAAGCATACTTTCCCCTTCTATGATCATATCTTTGAGGTGCCAGCAGTCAACATCTCCCAAAAGCTCCCTCCCCAGATCCCGCAGGGCTTCAATTCGGCTGATAAGTGTTATCCGTCCCGCTTTTAAACGTTTCTTTTTAAATCGCTCTATAACCGAACCTGTCAAAAACGGAGATATAACTACCAAATCGTGAAAGGTGTTATCAAACAGCTCACCTGCCGAGTCGTCTTCACCTATACCCAGAGGCAGAAACTCATAATCGAAAAAGTATTTTTTCCCTCTGAGCTGCGGTTTAAAATCTGCATACAAAACAGCATCAGCAAGTTCCTTTACAGCTCTTTTTTGCTTGCCCCGCTTTTGGAACTTATTAAGGTAAGCGATAAAATTTGCCAGAGGCTTATTGGCTTCCGCTATATTTTCTGTGCGGTATCCTTCCAGTACTACTGCCAGGTCCCAGCTGCGGTCAAAGGTAAGATTCCGTGATAGTACCAGCACCCGGTAAAAGGGGCTGTCCTTTTTCTTTTCCGGCAGGTATTCTACTACCCAGACCTTGGGGTGAAAAGACTTCCCTCCCGGCGGATTTACCTGGGTAACGCTGTTTTCCAAAAGGGAAAGCACCTTTCGTTCCTTCATCGGCACAGATATTCTGCCCGCCTCGCAGAAAAGGTGAATTTTATGGGCATTTTTGCGGATGACCTCCAGCAGCAGCAAGTCCTGCTGCTCGCCTTCTGCTGAGGCTCCCTCCAATGCCAGCGCAAGCGGTATCCCCAGCAGGGTTTCCAGGTTTAATGAATAAGTCGTCCCGACTGCGGTTTGCATCCGGTATCCCGCAGGAGGGCTTAAGAGTTCGCTGTAGTCTAGCCTGTCCTGATCAGGTCTAAGCATTATTATCCTCACCGTCTACTATATCTTTTAAAATGACTTTTGCATTCGGCCACCTGTATTGCAGTAACCCAATACCAATCCAGCTTATATCGGTATGAGACATCTCCTTTGCCTGGCGCAGTTTACATCTGTCTCTTCCTTTAATGCTTTCTTCGCGGAAGATGATCTTTCTATCAATCTCATCGGTATCTACACGCCTTGCATCCTTGGCGATCTCTATCCAGTCCCTGATAAATCTTCTGGTCTTCATGTCACGCAGATTTAGTTTATAGAACAGATAATTATCATCCCAGCTGTCAAAATCAAACTGCTGCATATCCGAGACCCACTGCCGCCAGGCACTCTCAAGTTCATCTCGCCTCTGCTGTATTCCGGCTTCCCTGAAAAATATAACGTTATAACGAATATGAGCACCGTGTATTATATGAGCAAAGTCCCTGGCCAGCAGGTATTCTCTCTTTATATCAAAAGGCATCTGGTATACCAGTGGTTCCAGGTCAACAAAGGCTTTGCAGTTAAGCGCATCTTTTCTGTGATTTCTCAGTATTTCCGCCCAGAGTGAATTCCTGCTGCCGGGAGCAGTCATAATCTTTTCTCTGAGGAATAAAGCCTCTTCCCGGGATAACTGCATGGGAAGCTCTTTCTCCCAGTTAGCAGGCGGCTCAGGCACATGCCATGAAGGGCCGATGCTTTCGGTCCCGGATGCATAAAGGTCTTCCCCCGAACCTTCCTCGGTGGAAATCATCTGTTTTCTCAAAGTTTTCTCTTTAGACAGCTTGCCTGCTATCTGGATATATTGCATAAGTGTAAGCCCCTGGTGACGAAATATTCCGTAGGTGCCCAGGCCGTTCCAGTAGATGTCTGAAGGTTTCCGTTTAAGACTTTCGCGGGCACGTCCACCGATAACCCCGTCCTCTTCCGACTTCTTTAACACTTCTATCATAGAAAGTTCTCTTGCGCTTAGCTGCTCTGCAAAAGCACCGGGCTTCAACTGCTGTTTTTCAAGATCCCGCATAATCCAGGGAACCAGAAAAAAGTATCTGGCTCTGGTCTGGATTGTGGATGTTCCGGGGAAGAGGATATTAGCCAGCCTGTCACGGGCCACTCCTACCCCAAGCTCATCCACCGCCCCTTTGGTGGTGAGTAAAGAGAGAACATTTAAGACTCTGCTGCGATGTTCTTTAGAAAAATCTATCCAACCTATATTAAGCATGATATGTTTGAACCCCTTTATAGTAAATTAATTAATTACCACTTTTGCTTAAATGGAAAAATTATTTTTCAGGCTGAGCAGTTACAATTAATTTTTTTTACCATTTTACAATTCAAGTTGACAGGGGGACGGGGTACCTGTCAACTTATGTGACAAGTGACAAGGGGACGGGGGGACGGGGTGACGGGGGGCGGGGAAGGCGGGGGTACAAGGGGATGACAAGCTGTTGTCATTTACAAAAACTATATAAAACTGTACTTTCTTTTATGTTTACTTAATAAACAAAGAAATACCTGCTGATGTGAAGGCATTTTCGTTGCTTTTTTTGACACTTTTGTTCAGAGTTATCCTGGTTATCTTGCTGCTAAAATGTAACAGAATAATCAACAACCTCAGTCCCCTCAACTTTTTTCCATGCCCGATCTGCATACTCCATTTCCCTGATATTAAAATTCAAGGTGTCACCGGTCTCAGACCATTTAAGATCGGCAAAATGTAAGCGGTGCACCTCATATTCCTCCGGTAGTTTTTCCGGTGGAATGATGATTATTTCGTCTGCATCCTTATATCTCTCGGACAGTCCTTCAGGTATTATTTTTGTTACTCCGTCTGCATTGGTATCATAAACTTCCAGGTGGTTGGTACCCCCCGTATCCAGCCATGTATAAGCAAGCTTATCCCCCTGCGGGGACCATAAAAAAAGGGCCCGGACACTCTCATCACTCCTGCTTGCCCCGCCTGCTCTGGAGAACCTGAACAAGTTAAATTCTTTTGTTTCCAGGTCCACATAGCCGAATACTACGTGGGCTTCCCCGCCGGGGGGGACCCCGTAATCTGCATATGCAACTATTTTATTGGGCGCTGCTTCTTCAATAAACCTGAGCGCCGGCAGAAACTCTTCAAACCCGTAACCGGGGTGGTTAGCATATTCTTTTTGGGCAAGGGGGCGCCAGATATTTTCGAGGGGGATCTTAAGACCATTAGGCAGCACCATGGTGGTTTTGTCCAGCAGGTAATGGGGATCCAGCATGTGGTTAATAAAGCGGCGATCATCGCCTTCCATCAGCGAACCGGCAAACTTGGCTTTAACTGAGGTATCTTTTTTTTCATCTCCGCCGGTTAAGACAGTTACCTCCTCGACTTGACCTGCTACTGCTTCTTTATAGAGTTCAGTAAATGAAGAGAATATATTTTCCGGGGGATCAACATAAGATACCTTTAATTGATCATCAATCCGGGTAATCTCCAGGTTTTTTTGCGTTTCAGCCCGGCCTATGTCTGCTTCTTCCAGTACTGCTGTAAAAGCGTCCCGGGGAGAAACTGTTTCCCCATCTGCCTTTGCTGTTAGGATTTCAGCGGTTATTTTTTCTTTAAACTGCTGGTACTTGTCACTTTCAATATGGGGATAGGCAAGGTCTGCCTCGACCTTGACCCGCTCTTCTTCTTTGATAATTTTGGTTAATTGAAGACTGATGTCATCCACAAAATAACCGGCTCCCGGGCCTGCCGGGCCAACTCCCGGGTAATGCATTATACTGAAAACACCCCTTTGAAGAGCTGCTTCCAATTCATCTGTAAGGATGCCCGGCACCTGCCTGAACTCGCTCCTGCCCAAATATATATGGAAAGCTTCCTCTGCCAGCTGGATAATTTCAGCCAGCGGCCACTTTGCTGTTTCTGTCTCATCGATAATTGCTACCTGTGGCTTTAGCACTCTATCTTCAAGGGTTATTATCCACGGCAATGTTGCTTTGTCTTCGTCTGCTTTGTCTTCGTCTGTTTTGTCGCTTCCTGCTGGCAGATCAAAAGACAGGCTGCTGCTGTCTTCCGCCCAGCTGAGATTTTTAAAATCACCCAACAGCTTTTCCGGCTGCTCTATTTCCAGGTTGCTTAAATCTTCAAGAGATGTCAACCTTAACTCCCGCTCTCCCTCCCCGGCATAGGAAACCTGGTAAGCGTGGTATTTGCCGCAGGGCGACCATGCATGATTAGTTCCGCTAGCCTGCCCGCTCGTGAAAAAGTCGGTGATGCTTACCTCACCGTTTTCCATATTAAGGTAACCCATGGCCTGGCTGACTATGCTTCCCCATGACAGCTGAAAGGATATTATATCTTTGTGCCCATCATGCTTGAAAAACAGCTGCCCGTCCATTAAAGCATCTCCCCGGTAATCTGTTTCCCGCCGGCGAACTTCTTCGTCCAGCTCGCTGTCATAGTGTTCATGCCATGCTTCCAGTACCCGGCCAACGGTGGTTATTTCCTCGCCGCGGTAGAGGAGGCCGATCTCTTCGCTGCTCTTTCCAAAAAGCTCTTCGTGCAATGGTAGCGGCTCCATGAGCTCTACCAGTTCACCATCTATCTCTATGTAGTTAATTAAATTGATCCGGGGAGCAACTCCATATCGCTCATAATCCAGATCAAGCTCCCGGTATACTTTTCCCCGTTTTTCCCTAAATTCTTCCATATGCTCATTTAACGGCACTAAATCATCCCGGCCTGCTTTTTGCAACGATTGTTCCATTATCTCCAGGTATGCTGTTTCCACATTGATTTCGGCAGCGCTTTCACTGTCATCCCCCGGTTCTGAAGCACAGCCCGGGGTTAAGACAATCAAAGCTGCTAGTAGCGCGGCGTAAAAACTCTTGAGGATGATGTTCATAAAATAATACCTCCAGATCACACTGTCATTTTATAGCTAATTTACTAGCTAGCCAGATCGCCCCTGCCAATGTTAGTGAAAAAGACTTCTTTATCTTCCAGATCAATAATCCCAGCGGCACATATACGAACGGCGCAGGCGCCGGTAAAATCCAAATCAAAGGCTATCTTTTCTCCGGAAGGCGAAATTTTCATGAAGCCAATTGCATCAAAGTAGCAGGGTGTGGGCTCTTCCGGGCGGTTGCCAGAAAAATGTGTTTCCAGCTGGTCGTCTTCCAATACTGAACAGTAGCTTACTGAAACGATCTTCCAGGAAAAAGTGAGTAACCGCATCCAAGGGAGTCCCCCTTTGACCTTATCCTAAAATAAAAACAAGTGCAGGAAAAGCACACTTGTTTGGTTTAGAATCTGCAGTTTCGTACTTCTATATAAATTAAAATAATCCTTTTTATGAAATAACCCTGATAAAGTTGACACAGGGACGGGGTACTTGTCAACTTTATGACAGCAGTATAACAGAAGAACGTTGAAAAGGGGATTGACCAGGATAACGTTGATAAGAATGTTGACAAGTACCCCGTCCCTGTGTCAACTAGGATGTTGACAAGTACCCCGTCCCCGTGTCAACTTTTTTTTGCTCGCCGATCTTTGGAGAAAGGAGCTCCCTTATCTTTACAGACCCTTACAGTTCAGTTATAATAGGAAGTGGCAGCGGGGTGTAGCGCAGTTTGGCAGCGCGCTTGCTTCGGGAGCAAGAGGCCGCGGGTTCGAATCCCGCCACTCCGACCACACAAAAAAACGGGGGGACAGTCATCAGTCCTCCCGTTTTTTTGTGTGTTTGCCAAAAACGCTTTATGTTCTTTTCCTGAGTTCTTTGCGTAATAGTTTGCCCGAGGAACTTTTGGGGATCTCCTCCACGATGGTTACCTTTTTGGGGCATTTATAAGCGGCCAGGCGCTCTCTGCAAAAAGATACCAGCTCCTCTTCTGCGGCCCGGGCGGTATCTTTGAGCACCACGAAAGCAGCTACTTCCTCTCCGTAGAGCTGGTCAGGGATCCCGATACAGGCAGCATCCCGAACTGCCGGGTGCGTATAGAGCACTTCTTCTATCTCCCGGGGATAGATATTCTCCCCTCCCCTGATAATCATGTCATTCTTGCGGTCCACAATATAAAAATAACCATCTTCGTCGTAGTAACCCAGGTCGCCGCTGTAGAACCACCCTCCCCGCATGACCTTTGCAGTAGAAACCCGGTCTTTATAATAACCCTTGGTGACGTTGGGGCCGCGAATAACAATCTCGCCTATTTCACCGGGGCCGAGGGGATTATCGTGGTCATCCAGCACCAGCATTTCATTGCCCAGGGGCAGCCCCACGGAGCCGATTTTGCGGTAGCCATCATTTTCTCCCAGCTTGAGGGCATCCGGCGGGGGGAGAGGATTAAAGGTAGAGCGGCAGGAAGTCTCCGTCATCCCGTAACCCTCGATAACGGGGACCTGAAAGGTCTTCTCAAATTTTTCCAGGACTTCCGCCGGGACAGGGGCGGAGCCGCAGAAAACAATCTTTAACTTGCTTTCTGCAGCCTCCCGGGGACCGGCCTTGTTTAAGAGCATGGAAAGCATGGTTGCCACGGTGCCCACATATGTGGCCCCGTAATAGTTTATTAAAGGGAAAAAACGGGTTACGCTGAATCTTTCCGGCAGGACTACGCTGCCACCATGGTAGAGGGGGGTCAAGACGGTAACAATCTGGGCGTTGATATGGAAAAGGGGCATCACACACAGGGCGCGGTCATCTTCTCCCAACCTGTTCCACCGGGCAATCCAGGAAGCATCTATTAGAAGATTATGGTGGGTCAACATGGCCCCCTTGGGGCGGCCTGTAGTTCCGGAAGTATAAATGATCTCCGCGACGTCGTCTCCGCCCAGGGGAAGCTCCGCTATCTCCGGGAGCAGGGTTCCGGTTGCTTCCTGCAGCATTTCTTCCACGTTTACCACCTGCAGGGGAGACAATTGTTCCTGCGACAATTGTTCCTGCAGCTCCGCCAGCCTGGCGGCACTTGTATCCTCGCAGAACAGGAACCGCAGTTCTCCTTGCTCCGCGGCAGAACGAATAGCAGGCAGGGCGTTTTCCAGGTAGGGCCCGGCGCAAAAGAGCGCGGCACTATCGGAATTATGCAGAATATAAGCCAGCTCCTCGGCCTGCAGATGGGTATTAATAGGGCAGGCGACTGCTCCCAGCTGCATGATGCCGAAGAAAAAGAACAGATAAGCAGGGGAATTGGGCATAAAAAGAGCAACCTTAGCATCTTTGCCGATCCCCTGCCGGTGCAGAAAATTGCTGACCGCATCTACTTTTTCCGCAAAGCGGGCATAGGAATACTCTTTTTCTTTTTCCGGGTCCAGCAGAAATATTTTATCCCCGTACTGTGCGGACCTGGAGCTGATAAGCTCTCGTATGGTGCTTTTTTCTTCTGCCGGTGCGGTTTGTTTTCCCGGGCTTTTGTCACTCATTTTTTTCACCCTTCCCTGCCCTTGTGCTGTAAAGCAGATGCATTTTAGTAGTTGGTAACTATAATCTCGGGCACCAGCCCGCGCCCGTTCCCTCGCGAGTTAATGTCCCGGCGGGCCATAAGACGTTCAATGCGGTATCCCCGGTAGAGCTCGAGGACGGGCTCCATGCAGGAGTTACTAAGCATGACCAGGCACCCCCGCCGGTCCAGGGCCCGGAAGGTTTGCGCCAAGCGCTGCTGATCCCGGGCGGAAAAACTGGTTTCCGTATAGCTGGTAAAGAAGGAAGTGGTGCTGACAGGGTAATAAGGGGGATCAAAATAGATAAAATCCCCGGGGCCGGCCGTGGATACAGCCTGCTGAAAATCCTGGCAGGTCAAGGTGGTAAGCTGTAGTGCCCTGCTTACGGCGCGGAGGTTGGCGGCATCCCTTATAGTGGGGTTTTTATAATTGCCGAAGGGCACGTTGAACTGGTTTTTTTTGTTTACCCTGTAGAGACCGTTGTAGCAGGTCTTATTCAGATATAAGACACGGGCCGCCCGCTGCACAGGGGTAAGTTGGTTATAAGTAAGGGGGTCCCTATCCAGGTTGCGGACCTGGTAATAATATTCCTTGTGCAGCTTATGAGCTTCATATGTTGCCAGTTCCTCCAGCAGCTCCTCCGGATTATCACGGAGGCATTTATAAAGATTGATAAGCTCTTTGTTGCTGTCATTCAGGTAGGCCCCGGCCAGCGTTTTAGTGTTGTACAGGTAGAAAAATAAGGCGCCTCCACCGACGAAGGGCTCGTAATAGGCCTGGAAGCTGCGGGGCAGAAAAGGTTCGTAGAGCTTTATAAGCTTGCTTTTGCCCCCGGCCCATTTAAGAAAAGGTCCCGGGGCAGCGGCATTTTTTTTGCTACTAACCGTGGGTTTAGACATTATTTCTCCTTTTTTAAAGAAGGTCTACCGGCGGTCTTTTTCAAGGTCAAAAAGCATCTTTTCCAAATACCATTCTTCGGAACGACCGGGGTGTTTTTGCTGGAGACGGCTTATATAGTGGTCAATATGCTCATCTGCGGCAGCGGGAGGCAGCCCGGCTTTGCGCCGGTATTCATCCCGTAAAGATCTAACTGAAGATCTTACCCCACCGCTTTTTTTGCGTCTGTACAAAAAAATGAACAAACCCAGAATGATAATAACAATGATCACATATTCCATATTCTTCTCCTCCTCCTCGCCCTGCCGGCCGATATTATGCTTCCTGGTTCTATTATAAGTGGTTTTGCACATATTGTTATCAATTACTTCACCCCCTACTGCTGAGAATCCTTCCCCGAAGGGGGAGTTTTTTAAGGATTTTTTAAAGGCACTTAATATTGCAATCTACCACTTCCGGGATTCTTTTGCTATAGAGGTTGACTATTTAGAAAATTATTGTTAAAATTGTACAAACAATAATTAAATTCAAGGAGGATGTATATTATGGAGAGTGTCTACAAATTAATTGAGATCATCGGCACCAGTGATAAGTCGTGGGAAGATGCCGCAAAGCAGGCAGTAGAAACCGCTCAGAAGTCACTGCAGGATTTGCGGGTAGCTGAAGTAAAAGAACTTGATATAAGGCTGGAAGAGGGTAAGATGCT
>Ga0207421_10007221_pt1 | contig 11882 bp, 9 predicted proteins | sample SodLakKL_010_SED_4_FD_187542 | JGI IMG/M metagenome (GOLD analysis project Ga0207421, IMG submission 187542) | Alkaline sediment microbial communities from Lake Tanatar, Kulunda Steppe, Russia - 8KL_010_SED (SPAdes) (version 2) | ecosystem: Environmental > Aquatic > Non-marine Saline and... | reverse complement strand
CCGCCGTCGCCGCCGGCGTCAGCCGCCGGTGCAGATCCGCCGTCGCCGCCGGCGTCAGCCGCCGGCGCAGATCCACCCAGGAACCGCGCGATCTCCTCGAGCGGCCGCTGGGTGGCGGACAGGGCGATGCGTTGCGGCGCCCTCCGGGCAGCGCCGTCGGCATCGCCGCTGCGGTCTCCGTGCAGCACCTCGTGTTCCAGGCGTTCCAGGGTGAGCGCGAGGTGGCTGCCACGTTTGGTCGGTGCCATCGCGTGGATCTCGTCGATGATGACCGCCTCGACGTAGCGCAGCGTCTCGCGCGCCTTGGAGGTCAGCAGCAGGTGCAGCGACTCCGGGGTGGTGATGAGGATGTCGGGCGGGGTGCGGGCCAGGCGGGCGCGCTCGTTGGCCGGGGTGTCGCCGGTGCGCATGCCGACCTCGGGTCGGTGGACGGTCGTGCCGAGCCGTTCGGCCGCCAGCCGGATGCCCTCCAACGGGGCACGGAGGTTGCGGTCGACGTCCACCGCCAGCGCCCGCAGCGGCGAGATGTAGAGCACCCGCAGCCGCTGCTCCTTCGGCGGGACCGGGGCCGCGGTCAGCCGGTCGATCGCCCAGAGGAACGCGGTCAGGGTCTTGCCGGACCCGGTCGGGGCGAGGATCAGGGTGTGGTCGCCGTCCGCGATCGCCGGCCAGCCCTGCGCCTGGGCGGCGGTCGGCTCCGCGAACGTGGTGGTGAACCACGTGCGGACCGGTTCGCTGAACCGCTGGAGGAGCTCGTCGCTGGCCATCGCCGCCGACGGTACCCCGGCTATGTGACCGTCCCGGCCGGCTGCAACCGGGAACGACCGGCGTCAGCCGGCGAGGAAGCTCAGGCGTAGGGTGCGGCGGGGATTGTCGGCGTTGGTGTCGACCACCACGACCGACTGCCAGGTCCCGAGCGCCATGCGACCGTCGTCCACCGGCACGCTCAGGCTCGGGCTGATCAGGCCGGGGAGCACGTGGTCCGCGCCGTGGCCCGGGCTGCCGTGCCGGTGACGCCACCGGTCGTCGCGCGGCAGCAGCGTGTCCAGGTGATCCGCCAGGTCCGTGTCCGACCCCGCGCCGGTCTCCAGGAGTGCCAGCCCCGCGGTCGCATGCGGCAGGAAGACGTGCAACAGGCCGTCGCCGCCGACCTCGGCCACGAACGTGGCGCACTCGGCGGTGACGTCGGTGATGCGCTGGTCACCGGTGGTGAGCTCGATCTCGCGTCGCTGCATCGTCGCCATCCTCTCCGACATCCACCACCGGCCCCTGCCCGCCGCGGGTCGCCGGGTGTCCACCACCGGTGTCACCCCGAGACTACGAGCCAGCCCGACCGCCCGGCGTCCACACACGGCCGCGGCAACGTATGTTCGATCGACGACCGCACCGCCGAACACCCTGCTGAACCCCGACGCCCTCCCGATGACAGGCCCGCTCCGATGACCACCGCCGTGGTGCTGTTCACCCGCGACCTGCGGGTCCACGACCATCCCGCGCTCACCGCCGCGTGCCGGCGGGCCGACCGCGTCGTGCCGCTGTTCGTACTCCACGACCGCATCCTCGGCTCGCGCTACGCAGCCCCCAACCGCGTCGCCTACCTGCTGGACGCGCTCCACGACCTGCGCCGCAACCTCGAGGCAGTTGGGGCGACCCTGGTCGTGCGCCACGGCACGCTCACCGAGGAGCTCGCCGCTATCTGCACCGAGGTGGCAGCGGACGAGCTCCACCTGAGCGCGGACGTCTCCGGGTTCGCCACGCGGCGCGAAGGGGCGATCCGGCGGCTGGCGGGCGACCTGCAGATGGACGTGCACCGCCACCCGGGCGTCACGCTCGTCGAACCGGGCGCCGTCACCCCGGCCTCCAGCGACCACTTCCGGGTGTTCACTCCGTACTGGCGCAGGTGGGTCGAGCACGACCACCGCACCCCCGAACCCGCACCCGCCAACGTGCCGATGGGCGACCTCGCCACGACCCTCGACCGCGGCACGATCCCGCCGCTCCACGCGCTGGTCGACGGCGATCCGGCACCCGAGCTGGCCCCCGCCGGCGAGACCGCGGCCCGAGAGCGGCTCGACGCCTGGTTCGACGGCGCCATCGGGGACTACGAGGACGGCCGCAACACCATGGCGATCGACGGGACCTCGCGGCTGTCGGCCCACCTGCACTTCGGCACGCTCTCGGCCGCCGAGGTCGCGTCGCGGGTCGACCGCCGCCGGGGCGGCCACGAGACCTTCCTCCAGGAACTGTGCTGGCGCGACTACAACCACCAACTGCTGGCCGCCCGCCCGGACCTGCCCGTCGAGGACTTCCGGTCCCAGGGCGACGAGTGGCGCGACGAGGCCGACGCGATCCAGGCGTGGAAGGACGGCCGGACCGGCTACCCGATCGTCGATGCCGGGATGCGCCAGCTGGTGCGCGAGGGCTTCATGCACAACCGGGCGCGGATGATCGTTGCGTCGTTCCTGACCAAGCACCTGCGCATCGATTGGCGTATCGGTGCGTGGCACTTCATGGACCACCTGCAGGACGGGGACCTGGCCAACAACTTCGCGCAATGGCAGTGGACGGCCGGTACCGGCACCGACTCACGCCCCAACCGGATGTTCAACCCCGTCACGCAGTCGCAGCGCTACGACCCGGACGGCACCTACATCCGCCGGTACGTGCCGGAGCTGGCCGACCTGGACGACAAGGCCGTGCACGCGCCCTGGGAGGCTGGCGCGTCGCTGTTCGGCCAGGCCGTCACGGACTACCCGCCACCGATCGTCGACCACGCCGAGGCGCGCGACCGCTTCCTCAGCGACCGCGGCCGCTGACCGACGGGACCGTTGGCAGCTGACCGCCGGGACCGCCGACACCGCTGGCCGCTGACCGGCCGCGACACCGACCGCCTCAGCGGTCCAGCCCGACCACCTCGACGTGCTCGATGTCGTCGGCGATGGCCAATCCGAACAGCTGCGCGTAGAAGCTCAGCTCGGCCTCCAGCGCGCGGATCACGTTCTCGGCCTTGCGGAACCCGTGGTCCTCGTCGTCGAAGGTGACGTAGGCGTAGGGGATGCCGCGCTCGGTCATCGCGGCGATCATGTCCTCGGCCTGCGCGGGGGGCACCACCTTGTCGAGCATCCCCTGCAGCAGGATGATCGGACACGACAATTGTTCGGCGTGGTGGACGGGGGAACGCTCGCGGTACAGGGCCTCGGCGTCCGGGTACGGGCCGACGAGCCCGTCGAGGTACCGCGACTCGAACTTGTGGGTCTCCTCGGCCAACGCGCCCAGGTCACCGACCCCGTAGTAGCTGGCACCACCGGCGAAGGTGTCGCGGAACGTCAGCGCCGCGAGGGTCGTGAACCCGCCGGCCGACCCGCCACGGATGACCGCGCGCGCCGGGTCGATCTCGTCCTGCTCGGCCAACGCGGCAACGACCGCGACGCAGTCGTCGACGTCGTACACACCCCAGGTGCCACGCAACGCGTTGCGGTAGGCCCGCCCGAAGCTCGTCGAGCCGCGGTAGTTCACGTCGACGACGGCGAACCCGCGGCTGGTCCAGTACGCGATCCCGAGCTCGACCCGCGGTGCCACGTGACCCGTCGGCCCACCGTGGGTCGTGACGATCAGCGGGGGGCGTTCGTCGGCGGGCCCGCCGACCTCAGGATTGCGGGGTCGGTGCAGCCACGCGTGCGCGACCATGCCGTCGGATGTCGGGAAGCTGATCGCCTCCGGTTCGGACAGCCAGGTGGCGTCGACCGGGAGCTCGCGACTGACGTACAGCTCCTCCCAGGCCTCGCCGTCCCCCTCGGCCCCGGCACCAGCATCGGCCGCGGCAGCAACGTCGAGGTGGATGAGCGCATCGGGATGCGTGGGGGAGCCACCGAGGTACAGGACGGCGTTGCCCCGGGTCGCGAGGGTCCGCACCGAGGTGTGCGGCACCGGCAGCGGTGCGACGGTGCCCGCGACCGGGTCCAGGACGCTCGGCCGGGACACCGCCTGTTCGGTCGCGATGACCACGATCCGGCCATCGTCCAGGAACCCGTACAGCGATGCGCCGAACTGCCAGTGCGGGGCGCCGAGCTCCACCGCAACCTCGGCGAGGTTGTGCAGGCCGTCATCATCGACCCGGTGGAGGTTCCACCACCCGCTCCGGTCGCTGATGACGTGCAGGACCCCGTCCGGTGACCAGGCCGGCGCGAGCAGGCTCTCACCGGCGCCGGACCCGCCGGCGATCGACCGTGGCTCGCTCGCCTGCAACAGCCCGTCACCGTCCTCGCGGACATCGCAGACCACCAGTTCGGTGTCGTCCCACGGCATGTTCGGGTGATCCCAGGCGATGAACGCCAGCGACGTACCGTCGGGATGCAGGCGGGGAGCGGCGTAGAAGTCACGGCCGCGGCACAGCACCCGGACCTCGTCGTCGCCCGCACCATCGGCGGGCAGGACGACGATCTCGTTGTGGACGTCGTCAGCCGTCGGCCCGTCGTGGCGCTCCCGCACGCACACGATCCAGCGCCCGTCCGGGCTCAACTGCAGCTCGGTGTAGCGCAGCGCCGCCGGCTCGCTCGGTACGGGGGAGATCGCCCGGGCCGGTCCGGGATCGCCGTCTCCGGTCACCGGCTCCAGGCGGTAGATGCGCTGGTCCGCGTGGTCGGTGAACCAGACCACCCCAGCTGCGGCGAGGTAGCTCCCACCGCCGTACTCGTGGACCCGGGTCCTGGCGTTGGCATCCGGCGGGGTGAGCTCCGTGATCCGGCCGGCGGCGTCCCGCTGCATGATGGCCTGGCGACCGGCCTCGGACGGGCGGGACTCGAGCCAGCACACCCGGTCCCCGTCGATCTGTAGCTCGCTGAGGCCCTTCGCGCCGGCGACCAGCAGCTCCGGCGTGAGTTGGGACGGCCAGGTGCCGTACGGGGCGGTGCGTGACATCAGCGGCTCCTGCATCGGGTCGGCGTCGGGCGACGCTAACGGGTCGGCAATCCCGGTGGCCACACGTGTGTGTGGGCTGTTCCGAAGGGGCCGACGGACGACCGGCACAGGGCCGGGACTACGCTTCGGCGCACCACACCTCGGGAGCTACGCATGCAGCTGACCTCATCCCATGTCGCCGTGATCACGGGCGGTGCCTCAGGCCTCGGCGCCGCGACCGCCCGGCGCCTGCACGCAGCCGGCGCGAACGTCGCCCTGCTGGACCTACCGACCGCGGACGGCGGCGCGCTGGTCGACGATCTGGGCGAACGGGCCGTGTTCGTCCCCGCCGACGTCACCGACCCGGACGCGGTGACCGAGGCGATCGCACAGGCCCGCGAACTGGGTGAGTTGCGCGTCGCTGTCAACTGCGCCGGCGTGGGGTGGGCGGCACGGGTCCTCGGCCGCGACGGGCCGCACGACCTCGACCTGTTCCGGACCGTCATCGGCATCAACCTCATCGGTAGTTTCAACGTGCTGCGCCTGGCGGCCGCGGCCATGGCCGACAACGAACCGGTCGATGGTGACCGTGGCGTCATCGTCAACACCGCGTCGATCGCCGCCTATGACGGGCAGGTCGGCCAGATCGCCTACAGCGCGTCCAAGGGCGGCGTGGTCGGCATGACGCTGCCGGCCGCACGCGACCTGGCCCGCCACCAGATCCGGGTGCTGACGATCGCGCCGGGCACCTTCGACACGCCGATGCTCGCCGGTCTGCCCGACGAGGCCCGTGACGCGCTGGCCGAGGACATCCCCCACCCGCACCGCCTGGGGCAGCCGGATGAGTACGGCCTGCTCGTCCACCAACTCGTCGAGAACCCCTACCTCAACGGCGAGGTGGTTCGCCTCGACGGTTCGCTGCGCATGAAGGCGCGATGACCCGCTCGGAGCGGGATCCGCTGAGCCACTCGTGGGCGGCCCCACGGGCCCATCGCTGGTGGAACCCCGCTGAGCCGCTGGATGCGGCCGCTACGCTCGGTAGCCGGACGGGAGGTACGGCGGGTGGCCGAACCACAGACAGAGGGTCAGACCGACGGTGGTGACGGTGGTACGGCTGCGGCACCGGCGGACGATGGCGTGAGGCAACGCCACGGGGACCGACTGGCGGGGATCGACGCCGCGTTCCTGGAGATGGAATCACTGACGGTGCACATGCACGTCGGGGCGTTGTTCATCTTCGAACCGCCGGAGGACCGCACCAACTTCACGTTCTCGCGGCTCCTCGAGGTCGTCCGATCGCGGTTGCACCTGGTGCCGCGCTACCGCCAGCGCCTGGCCTACCCGCCGATGAAGGTGGGGAACCCGGTCTGGGTCGATGACCGGCACTTCGACCTGTCTTACCACGTCCGCCATGCGGCGCTGCCGGCGCCCGGCAGTACCCAGCAGCTCACCGAGTACTGCATGCGGATCCTGTCGCGACAACTCGACCGCGACCGCCCGCTGTGGGAGCTGTACGTGATCGAGGGGCTCGAGGAAGACCGCATCGCGATCCTCGGCAAGAGTCACCACGCGATGGTCGATGGTATGGGCGGGATCGACATCGCCACGGTGATGCTCGACGTCACGCCCGACCAGTCCGACGAGATCCCACCGCCGCAGCCGTGGGAACCCGCCGCGACGCCCTCGCCGACCGAGTTGGCGACCGATCAGGCGGTCCGCCTCGCGACCAGTCCCACCGAGCTGATCGAGTCCGCCCAACGCGTGGCGCGCACGCCCGCCAAGACGGCCAAGAAGGTGGCGGTGGTCGGGCGCGGCGTGGCCAATGTCGTGCGCTCGAACCTCACCAAGCCGGCGCCACGGTCGCTGTTGAACCAGCCGCCGGGGACCCACCGCCGGTTCGCGATCCAGCGGGTCGCGCTCGAGGACGTCAAGACGATCAAGAACGCGTTCGGCACGACCGTCAACGACGTGGTCCTGGCCGTCGTCGCGGACGCGGTGGGACGGTTCCTGCGCGATCGCACCGCCCGCACCGATGGGTTGTGGCTGCGGGCGATGGTGCCGGTGAGTACCCGGACGGACTCCGAGTCGCACCAGCTCGGCAACCGGGTCGTGACCTCGTTCGTCGACCTGCCGATGTGGGAGATGGACCCGATCGAGCGACTGCGCATCTGCCACGACGCGATGAGCGAGGTCAAGTCCAGCCATGCGGCGGTCGGAGCCGGCTTCCTCATCGGGCTGGGCGACTTCGCGCCGCCGACGATCCATGCGATGGCCTCGCGTGTGGCGGTCAACAGCCGGCTGTTCAACTTCCTGGTGACCAACGTTCCTGGACCGCAGATCCCGATCTACTGCCTGGGAGCCCGCCTGATCGGGGCGTTCCCGTTCACCCCGTTGGCTGCCAACCACTCGTTCGGCGTCGGGGTGATGTCGATCGACGGGTGGATGAACTTCGGCTTCACCGCCGATTACGACGCGCTGCCCGACATCGAGAGGATCACCGGGCACCTGGTGGTCTCGGTCACCGAACTGCTGCGCTGCGCACAGGCTGCGACCGAGCACAGGGATCGCTGCTCGCCCCGCACGGGCTCGGATGCCGACGTCATCACCCCGCACTCGGCTGTCGCCGATGGGTCCGAGGATGCCTGACCGCTCCACCGACCGCCCCGGGGTGGACGATCAGGATCACGGTGACCGGGACGGCACGCTGGCTGCGGACCTGCACCTCGAGGTCGTCCGCCTGGATCCGTCGGTGCCGCTGCCGGCCTACGCCCACGACGGTGACGCGGGGATGGACCTGACCGCTGCCGCTGAGGTGACCCTCGCGCCCATGGGTCGGGCCGCGGTTCCGACCGGCCTGGCCGTCGCCATCCCGCCGGGATGGGTGGGGCTCGTGCATCCACGGTCCGGCCTGGCACGCAGACACGGGATCACGGTCGCCAACGCACCCGGGACGATCGACGCCGGGTACCGGGGTGAGCTGATGGTCCTGCTGATCAACCTCGGGACGGAGGCGGTGACCCTGGAACGCGGCGATCGGATCGCGCAACTGCTGCTTCAACCGGTGGGGCGCGCCACCGTCGTCGAGGTGGCACGGCTCGATGACACCACACGTGGCCACGGCGGGTTCGGCTCGACCGGTCTGCACGGGGTGACGGGCCCCGGGGGAGACGCGGCACCGGCCTGACCGCCCCCTTGCTCTGTCGAACACACGTTCGATACGCTCAGGGTATGGAGACGGCGCCGTGGCAGGGATCGCTGCTGGCCGCCGCCGAGGTGGCCACGTTCGATCCGACCTGCCCGGGCCTCGTCCGTCACGACCTCGCCCATGACGCGTGGCTGGATCATCTGCCCGGCTGGCTGGAGGGTGCGGACGGACTGTTCGACGAGGTCGTCGACGCGGTGCCCTGGCACCAGGGCACCGAGCTGATCCAGGGCGATGAGGTCCTGCGACCGCGGCTGACCGCGAGCGTGCCCGTCGACGAACTGTCCGGGGCGCTGGACGTGCTCCGGCGGGTCGGCACGTGCCTGTCGGAGCGGTACGCCGTCGAGTTCGAACGTGTCGGTGTCAACCTCTACCGGGATGGCCGGGACTCGGTCGCCTGGCACGGTGACCGCATCGCGCGCGACCGGCAGACCGCGACCATCGCGATCGTGTCGCTCGGGCAGGCGCGACCGTTCCGGGCCAGGCCCGCCGACGGTGGCGCCTCGTTGCGGTTCGATCTGGGGCACGGCGATCTGCTGGTCATGGGAGGCACGTTCCAGCGCACCTGGAAACACGCGGTGCCCAAGGTCGCGCGGGCCGGGCCCCGGATCAGCGTGACCTACCGCCACGCCTACTCGGTCCCGGCGACCTGACCCGGCGCAGGCGTCTGCAGGTCAGTCCTCGGGCAGGGCCTCCTCGAGGTCGCCGATCTGCCGGCGGGCCAACTCCTCGGGTGGGGCGCCGAGCGCCTTCTGCCCCGCGCGCAGCAGGATGAACCCACCGATGAACGCCCCCGCGCCGGCGTAGAACATGCCCTGGTTGCCGAACAGGTCCATCGCCGAGCCCAGGACGAACGGCCCCAGCATCTGCCCGAACATCGTGAACAGGTAGTACATCCCCACGTAGAAGCCGATGCGGTCCCGGCCACCGAGGTCCGCGACCAGCGGCATCGCCTGGACGTTGACCAGGCCCCACGCGAACCCGCCGACGATGAACAGCCCACCGATCACGGCTGCGGAGCGCACGGGGGTCGCCGCCAGGAACAGCACGGGCAGGATCGCCAGACCCGCCAGCATCGTCGGGATCTTGCCGAAGCGCGTGCCGAGCATCCCGGCGACCAGCGCGAACACCAGGAACGACCCGGCGAAGAACGTCAGGATGAACGCGGCCCGCCCCTCGGTGAGACCCAACTCCTCGACCCCGTAGATCGGGAACATCGCATCCAGCCCGGCGAAGCCGATGAAGTAGGTCAGCATCGCGGCGAGCACCAGGAACTGTCCCCGGTTCGGCCGGCTCAGCAGCACCTTGAACCCGGCGATCGCGTCACCGATCGGCCGTGCACCCTCGTCGGTCTCGTCGTCGACGTAGGGCGGGTGGCGCTCCGCCGCGAGGTAGACGACCCCGAGTGTGGCCAGCAGGATCACCGCGCCGATCCCGAACGGCAGACGGGGATCGATGTCGTAGAGCAGGCTCAGGCCCCCGAACGCGATCAGGACGCCGGCGCCGCCCATCAGGTTGATGATGCCGTTGCCGGTCGACCGGCGCTCCGGCGGGACGTGATCGGGCATCAGCGAGATGACCGGTCCCCGGTAGCTGTGCATGGCCGCCGTGAAGATGATCTCCAGCAGGATCAGCGCCCACAGAACGTTCGCGGCGTACGGGATGCCGGCGAAGGTGAGCGCGGCGATCGGCACCGCGACCAGCATGAAGGGCAGGCGACGGCCGAGTCGCGAGTTGATCCGGTCGGACCAGGCGCCGACGATCGGGATCAGCAGCAGGCCGACGAGGTTGTCCGTGCCCATCAGCAACCCGATGGCGGCCGTCGAGTCGAAGAACTCGCGGTACATCAGCGGCAGGAACGCGTTGTAGAGCGTGAAGGCGACCTGGACGCCGAGGAACCCCGCGCCGATCAACCAGATGCGTCCGTAGGCGAAGCCCTCTGCCGCCGGTTCCGTCGCCTGCGTGTCCGCCATGGCCACCCCGCACGTCGAGCGTCCGCGCCGGCTCGGTGAGACACAACCGGTGCGCTCCACCGCGCACGATAACCGGCGCCGGCCGATGTCGGCGGGTTCAGCCCGAGAGGGCCGGCTGCCGGCGCGTCGTCAGCACCGTGATCAGGACGGCGACCCCGACGAAGGCGGCCGGCAGTCCGACGGCCTCGGCCGTGACCCCGACCAGCACCGGACCGATGATGAAGGCGAGGTAGCCGATCGTGGCGACCGCGGCGACCCCCGCGCCGGGCGCATCGCTGACCTTGCCGGCGGCAGCAAACGCCAGCGGCACGGTGACCCCCATGCCGAGGCCGATCAGCACGAACCCGATCAGCGCGACCGGCAGGGCGGGAGCGACGGCGACCACGATGAAGCCGATCCCTCCGCTGATCCCACCCGCGACCACCGTCCGTCCCGGACCGGCGCGGCGGACCACCGCGTCACCGAGCAGGCGCACCACGGTCATCGCCGCGGTGTAGGCCACGAACCCCCAGCCGACCCGGCCGGCAGCAACCTCGAGGTTGTCGGCCAGATGGATACCGCTCCAGTCGGTCGCGGTGCTCTCACCGACCGCGGCAGCGAACGCGACCAGGGCCAACGGGAACAACGGACCGCGGGGCAGCGCGAGGCGGGGTCGCGTGCCGGGGTCCAGTCGATCGGCGACGCGCAGTCCCGGGGTGGCCACGACCATGCACAACAGGATGAACAGCGTGACGAGGACCAGGTGCGGACCCACGCCCAGTCCCAGGCCCATCGCGATCGAGCCGCCGAGGGCGCCGAGCAACGTGCCGACGCTCCACGCGCCATGCAGGCCCAGCATGATGGAGCGTCCGAACCCGCGCTCGACGCCGACGCCCTGGGCGTTCATACCGACGTCCATCATGGATGACCCGGCACCCAGCAGCGCCAGCACGATGACCAGGGCGATCCGGTTCGGCGCGAACCCGGCCAGGGGGAGCAGCACGATGATCGACGCGCCGCCACCGAGGGTCAGCGCCCGGCTGCCGACGCGCCCGACGATGCGGCCCGCCAGCAGGAGCCCGAAGACGACACCCACGGCCAGCCCGGAGAGCAGCAGACCGATCGTCGCCTCGCGCAGGCTCAGTTGGTCCCGCACGTCCGGGATGCGGACGAGGAAGGAGGCCACCGCGATCCCGTTGGCCAGGAACGCCAGGGTGACCGCGCGTCTGGCGGTGCGGTCCGGGGCGTCGACCGGCGTGTCCACGGGCGGGCCTCCGGACGGGTGGTACCGAGCGATCGGGGTCGAGCCTCCGGGGACGCCGAGGACCCGAGACAGCAGCAGACAACGTAGGGCTTCGCTCGATCTGTGCCCGACAACAGCCCCGTTCGGACGGCCGGTCCGTCCGGTGGTTTGCCGCCCCCGCTCCCAGCGGTTACCTTGCGACGTTGCGCGCGGATGTAGCTCAGTTGGCTAGAGCGCCACCTTGCCAAGGTGGAGGTCGCGAGTTCGAATCTCGTCATCCGCTCTGCGTCATCCTCACGACGATCCGGCCCTGGTGGCCGGATCGTCGTCTTTGTGCGGAGTCCGGCCGGTCGGCCACGGCTGGACGCACCCTGCGACATCTGGGCCTCACGCGACCGGTCTCGCTGCCCGGATGTTCAGGTAGGTTCGGCGACGAGCTGACGGCGTCGAACGGGCGGAGATCGGATGGCAGGTGTGCGGCTCCCGCCTTGCGCGGACTGCGGCGATCCGGATGCCCGCACCCGCCTCGATGACACGCAGCTGTGCGACCGATGCCTCAACGTTCGCATCAGCGCGAGCACCGGCTGGG
>Ga0207421_10007219_pt1 | contig 11884 bp, 4 predicted proteins | sample SodLakKL_010_SED_4_FD_187542 | JGI IMG/M metagenome (GOLD analysis project Ga0207421, IMG submission 187542) | Alkaline sediment microbial communities from Lake Tanatar, Kulunda Steppe, Russia - 8KL_010_SED (SPAdes) (version 2) | ecosystem: Environmental > Aquatic > Non-marine Saline and... | reverse complement strand
TCGAGGCGGCACTGAGACCATGTGCCGACCCGACCGGAGACCTTGTCTTCGCCGGCTATGGCAACCACTCACTTTATGCCGATGTCTCCGACCACACCACCGTTTTTAACCTTTATATAGGCTGAGTAGTTACAAAAAATACAGATAAATTATACAAATTATTCGTTTTGTAGCAGGATTTATCAACTGAATATCCAAATTAAAGTTAAGCCAGCCTTGGTATAAAAACCTGAAATAAAGTAGTAGAGCCTGCAGGTTTTACAAGTTTCGTATTTATCGGATGATTAAATAATTGAGAGGAGAATAGAATTGAAAAAGCATCCGCTGCACCGATTAATGAATCCTGCCTCCCTGGCTACCGTAGGAGCCAACAACCATCCCATGAAAATGGGTACTATTCAGGCACTGAGCATCATAAAAGACGGCTTCCCCGGGAAATTTTACCCGGTTCATCCTTCAGAGGAAACGGTGCTTGGCTATAAAGCTTACCCTTCTGTTTTTGACTTGCCCGAGCCGCCGGATCTGGCCATGCTGGTAGTTCCCCCTGATCAGGTAAACCCTCTTATGGAAGCTTTTGGGCAAATCGGTACACGCAGTGCCATTATTATCAGCGCTGGGTTTAAAGAAACCGGGGAAGAAGGCAGGGAGCGGGAAAAGGAACTGAGAGAAATTTCCCGCCGGTATGGCCTGCATTTCCTGGGGCCTAACTGTATGGGAATTATCAATACAGATCTGCCATTAAACGTCACCGTGGCGCCCATACCACAGCACTCGGGCAAACTGGGGATGGCTTCCCAGAGTGGCACTTACGTGACCCAGACCCTGGCTTATTTGAGAGAACGGGGTATTAGCTTCAGCAAAGCGATAAGCGTGGGCAACGAGGCGGACCTGGATATTACCGATGCGCTGGAGTTTCTGGGAGAGGACGAACAGACCAGGGCGGTGGCACTTTATCTAGAAGGTATCCGAGATGGGAAAAGATTTTTGGAGGTAGCCCGGCGTATCACTCCTTACAAGCCGGTGGTGGCCCAGTACGTAGGCGGAACCGAGGCCGGGGCTAAAGCCGGTCGGAGCCATACTGGCGCCATGTCCGGGCCTGATAAACTTATGGATGGTCTTTTTAAACAGGCGGGTATTTTACGGGTCCATTCGGTGGAAGACCTGTACGGATACGGGTGGACCCTGGCCACCCAGCCTACCCCCGGGGGAAAAAGGGTGGCCGTGGTGACCAATTCGGGCGGACCCGGTACAGCCATGGCCCATACCTGCAACGAAAACGGGATGGAAATTCCTACTTTTTCCTCTCAGCTGCAGGAAGAAATCCGCCGGCATCTGCCGAACCAGGGCGCCAGTGGAAATCCGGTGGATCTTACTTTTCACCTGGACACCGGGGTGCTTACCACAGTTATTCCGAAAGCCATCATGGAAAGCGGCGAAGTTGACGGGATGGTTCTCCACGGGGCCATGGGGGACGGTTTCCGCCGGGAGATCTATACCCACTTGAAAGATCTGGTAGGAGAAATCGGCCTGGAAGATTTTTTAGATTATTTCCAGGATGATATTGATTCCATGGTTTCTTTGCCGCAGAAGTACGGCATTCCCCTGGTAGTATCTTCTTTTTTCGGGCGCGAAGACAACTATACCGCTGCTTACCAGGACCACCACATCCCTGTATTCCCCTCACCGGAAAAGGCAGCCCGGGCCATGGTGTACCTTTGGAAGTACCATCAGGTAAAGGAACGCTTTATAACAGATGATGTTTCACCCCCGTTACCGGAGAAGTCCGGGGAAGCAGCGAAGATTATTGATGAGGCCCGGAAAAAGGGGGAGGCTGCTGTGGATGAGTACCGGGCCAAGAGAATACTGGCTGCTTACGGGGTGCCCGTCTGCCTGGAGGAGCTGGTTTACAGCGAAGCAAAAGCCAGGGAAGCGGCACATCGGTTGGGATATCCGGTAGTCCTCAAGGGCATCCCCGACGGGGTCTCCCATAAGACGGAACAGGGGCTGGTTCATCTGAAACTGAGAAATGGCCAAGAGGTGAGCCGGGCTTTTCGGGCCATACAAGAAGCTGTGATACAGGTAAAGGCCGCGGAGGAAAGTGCAAACCCAGGTGATGTTGATGGCGGGGATACAGAAACAGCGAATAAAACAGCAAATAAAACAGCGGATAAAACTGGTGAGACAAACTGCTCAAGGGCAGGTATTGAAAAGCCGGAGGGAAGAGATGAAGCGCCTGTTTTGGTATCAAGTATGGTGATGGGAGAAAGGGAATTTATGGCAGGGATGACCCGTTTCGACGCTTTTGGCCCGGTGCTTCTATTTGGACCGGGAGGGATTTTTACTGAAGCCTTCCAGGATCATACCATGCGCGTGCCGCCTCTGAACCGGCAGGAGGCGGGAGAAATGCTCTTTGATACATCTGCCAGGGATCTGCTGGACCAATACCGGGGGATGCCTGCAGCTAACCTGGATGCCCTGATTGCCCTGGTGCAGCAACTGGGAGCTTTGTCCCTTTTGCACCCGGAGATAAAAGAGATAGACCTTAATCCTATAATCCTGGAGAGCGCCGATTCATCACGTTATGCTGAACCTGTAGTAGTTGACGCCTTTCTAGTTCTGGATACCAGTCCATAAATTTTTAAGGACCACTTCCTGATAAGACAGGGGCGGCCCTTTTTGGCTGTAGATTAAGCCTGTGCGGGTTCCAGTTTTTTTTACTTGAAACCGGTTAACTTCTTTGGGCATTTGCGCTCAGCATATTAAAAAACAACTCGTTCTGAAGTAACTATACAAAGCCAATACACTATCTAGCCACAGTCTGACGGTTCCTTTGCTTTCCCGTGACGCCCCTCCGCTTCGCTTCGGGGACGCTGTTCATCATGGGGACAGGTCCATCTTCTCCCCATTTAGTCCCTCAAGCCAACCCGATCCTCCGCTTCGCTCCAGGGACGCTGGACCAGTCCCCGTGGATCCGTTTTTCTTAAATCTTGCAGGCCAGGCAGTTACATCTGAAAGTTCTTTTTCAGCAGGCGTTGTTACCTGCATTACATTTAATCTATCTGCACCTGGTGTTCTTCTAACAACTGCTCTATTTCTACACTGAATTGATTGATTATATAATACCCTTCATCTAATATTTCGTTACCTTCTTCAATTATAGAATCATCATTTTCTTCCAGGCCTTCTACAAAAGTTTGGAACGCTTTTTTTTGGGTTTCCCATCCTTCGATGAAAGTTTCATGGAGCTCAGCTACTTCTTCAGTTTCCGGTTCTATCCCTCTTAGAGTACTCAGCAATACTTCGGCTTCAGGGAGGGTGGTTTCTGTCAGCTCGGTATACATGGTTTCGTCGTCGACAAAATTTTCACCGGTAACGCCTTCAAAACTCTGGATTACAGTATCTTCTAGCTGGCCCAGCTCTTCAAAATGGTCCAGATAATTTTCCAGGTCCTGCTTTACCAGGTTATTTTCTTCTTCTTTCTCATCTTCCTTTTCTTCTTCCTCTTGCCCTACTTGGTTGTTATCTTCTTTCTCCTCATCTTCTTCACCACAGCCGATTACAAACCCCCAGGAAAAAGCAATCAGTAAGCTAATTGCCAGGATTCCTGCTAATTTTCGCAGCATGATAAATAACCTCCCATCTTTTCTCTAAGCATATCTTACAGAGGTTTTACTGTCAATTAAAACGAAGCTAAATAAACACAAGTCAATATAAAAATGCTACTAATTTCTTATTTTATCCAGGATCGGATTTTTAAATAATTTAAAAGGATAAAAGGGGGGTGTTGTCGAAACAACAGTATACAGCTTAAAAAACATAAGCTAACTATATGTAACTCCCGGATGGCTTCGGTATTAAGAGAAGACCTCAAAATTAAGGGAAGACCTCTAAGTTGGCCCCGGTGTTCGTTGGTCCCGGTGTTCCAGGTTTTGATGTTAAACCCGGTAAGAACCTGCTTTAAGTAATTTTTTCAGGCCTGTTTACAAGTGTGAATAAAAACAGGCCCGAAGGTTAAGGCCGGCGAGCAGGCGAACAAAGGATATCATTAGAGAGTATTCCCGGGGTGTCGGGTAGTTACCATACTATAAAGGTGGGAATAACATGTTCATGTCCAGGGGGTTTACTGAAAGGGTGCAGCAGGCTATGGTGCTGGCCCGGGAGGAAGCCCGTAACTTAAAACATCAATCTATTTCAACCGAGCATCTGCTCCTGGGAATAATCCGGGGCAGCAAAGGCGTTACTGCCCAAACCCTGCAGTGGTTGGGCGCCGAACTGGATGGAATCCGCAACGAGGTTAAAAAAGCGGTTCCTGAAGGAAATGAGAGCGAAGACAAGGAAAAACTGTTTTCCGAAAGCAATGGATATACTCTGGGGGTCAAAAAAAGCCTGGAACTTGCTGTGGAAGAGAGTCAAATCCTGGGTCATAGTTTTGTGGGCACGGAACACCTTTTACTGGGGTTGTTCCGTGAGGGGGAAGGAGTAGCTTACCAGGTGCTTCATGGCCTGGGGATGGATCTTAAGAAAACCCGGAAAGAGATTCTCCAGGCCGTAGAAAGAGAGTCAGGGGAAACCCCTTCGCCTTCTGGTAGCACCACCACTCAGCCCGGCCCCCAAACTCCAACTGTAGATGCATACGGGAGAGACCTGACCAGGCTTTACCGGGACGGCAAACTGGACCCGGTTATCGGCAGGGAAAAAGAAATGGGAAGGATTATCCAGATCCTGGCCCGGAGAACTAAAAATAACCCTTGCCTTATCGGGGAAGCCGGGGTAGGTAAAACCGCGGTGGTGGAAGGTCTGGCTTCCCGGGTCCAGGAGGGTAACGTGCCCGATTTGCTGAAGGACAAGCGGGTAATTTCCCTGGAGCTATCCGCCCTGATAGCCGGGACTAAATACCGGGGTGAATTTGAAGAGCGTATGTTAAAGCTTATGGACGAGCTTCGCCAGGCAAAAAATATTATTTTGTTTATAGATGAAATGCACACTATTATTGGAGCCGGAGCAGTAGAGGGAGCTATTGATGCTTCCAATATCCTCAAGCCTGCCCTGGCCCGGGGAGAGTTGCAGTGCATCGGGGCTACTACTGGGGAAGAATACCGGCGCCATGTAGAGAAAGTCCCCGCCCTGGAGCGCCGTTTCCAACCCGTTCAGGTGGAGGAACCGGAACCGGTGGAAAGCCTGGAGATTCTGAAAGGCGTAAAAGAGCGCTATGAAGCTCATCACCGGGTACAGCTGACTGAAGCATCACTAAAAGCTGCCGTCAACCTGACGGAAGGTTATCTTTCGGACCGATACCTTCCCGATAAAGCTATTGACGTGATAGATGAAGCGGCGGCAAGGGTCAGGATTAAGAATCCTTCTGCTCAAGAAGATGTAGAGGTTAAAGAGGAGGAAATAGCCCATATTGTTTCCACCTGGACCGGCGTACCGGTAGCACGCCTGACGGAGGAGGAATCGGCGCGCTTGATGAGACTGGAAGAAGAACTCCATCAACGAGTAGTTGGACAGGATGACGCGGTACAGTTAACTGCCAGGGCGGTCCGTCGAGCTCGTGCGGGGATGAAAAACCCCCGAAAACCTGTGGGTTCCTTTATCTTTCTGGGTCCCAGCGGAGTAGGCAAGACAGAGCTGGCGCGTTCTCTGGCCCAAACCCTTTTCGGCGATGAAAAAGCCCTGGTGCGGCTGGATATGTCCGAGTACATGGAGAAACATGCCGTATCGCGTATGCTGGGGGCTCCCCCGGGTTATGTGGGCTTTGAAGAAGGAGGTCAGCTAACTGAAAAAGTAAGGCGACAACCTTATTCAGTGATACTGCTGGACGAAATAGAAAAAGCTCACCCCGAGGTTTTTAACTCTCTACTGCAGGTCATGGAAGAAGGAAGGATGACCGACGGCAAGGGAAAAACCGTGGACTTCCGCCATGCTATTATTATCATGACTTCCAACGTGGGAGGGCATTACGTGAGAAGCCAACCGGGGATAGGCTTTCAGCAAGTGGGAGCCGGTCAGGAGTACCGGCAGATGAGAGAAAAGATGCTGGAGGAACTTAAACGAACGTTCCGCCCGGAGTTCCTCAACCGGGTGGACGAAACCGTGGTTTTCCACCCGCTGGAGGATGAGCACTTCTTCCGCATTGCCGACATCTTGCTGGAAGAACTAAAACAAAGGCTGCAAAGCCATGATATGAAACTGGAGCTTACTGACGGGGCTAAAGAACACCTGGTAAAAGAAAGTCGGGAATCAGGTGCCGGGGCCCGCCCCTTGCGGATGGCCCTGCAAAAAAGGCTCGAAGACAGCATTTCCGAAGAGATGCTGGCAGGGCGTCTGTCCGGTGGAGACACTGTGGTGGTAGACGCTGAAAACGGGGAAATAGTGGTAAAACAAAAAGAGGCCGTGCAAGCGAAGTAGCATGCTAAGCAGGAAGCAAGCAGGTACAAATAAGGAAGACGAAGTAGCCTTGTCGGAATGAATAATTAGCTGTCTTGCCGCAGGGTTTTCAGCTCAGGCTGTTCCAGAAGTGGGACAGCTTTTTTGTGCCTTAAGGGAGGCATATAAGGCAGGTATTGAATGAGTCATATTCTTAATACTCAGGAAAATTATTAATATCCTTACCGGCCTCTTTTAACATATTGACCAAAAGAAGCAACTCCTTACGAGAAGAAACCTCAAGCTTGGTGTAGATGCGTTTAGTATGGGTTTTAATAGTGTTGATACTTAAATGCAATGTTCCTGCAATTTCTTTTGCGTTGTAACCCTGGGCATAGAGATTTAATACCGCTCGTTCCGCCCGAGAAAGTGTCTTGATTTTGCTAATGAAAGAGCTAAGTACTGCAGATGAGAGGTCTTCTTCCTGGTATTTTCCCTGATTTCCTATTTGTCTTTGGGCGGAGAGGGGCTCTATGAGCTCATCGATTTCGGTAACCCTGGTTTTATGTGTCTTATTAAAACTTTCGGACTTGATCATATCCAGGCCCCTGGTAACGGGTATAATATAGTACCTGCTCAGGTAATACGATAGCACTATCCCGAAAAACAATAAAAAAGTTAACCAAAGGGCTAATCGTAAATTAAAGGTGCTTTTAGAACCTTCCACATCTTCGGACGGAACCATCATGGAGACGGTCCACACTTCATCAACAAAGACTGTGTCCTGTGGATAAAGTTTCACTGTAGTATGAAAACCCAGAAAAGAGTTGCCACCTGCTGCAGTATACCTGGAAAACGAGGAAGACTTCTCTTCTATATGGAGGAATGGATCATTCCTAAAAAGATGGTGCTCAGAATAATCACCGGAAAACATGGCACCGGAGGTGTCAAGTTTATTTCCAGAAAGAGGAGCCAACATGAAGAAAATACGGCTGTAGTCACTTTGATCCGGCATATGTTCTAATTTGAAAAGCCTGGAGCTAACTTCAAAACCGCAAACTCCAAACACATTCCCCCGGGAGTCTATCAAAGGGACCGAACAGAGCATGATTTCTTCACGGGTCTCAGGCAGGGTAAAGGCAGAGCTCCAGTAGCAAAACCGCGACAAAGAAAGTACATCGTGGCGGGCAGCCTGTTCCATAGGAAGCTTATAATAAGGTGCTTCACTGATGTCAAATTCCATGTTCCATTGCGCATGGGGGGAAACAGAACTGTGGCGAGCGATGTCGGGATAACCACGCAGCAGAAGAATGGTGGGAGATGATGAGCTTAAAATATCAGGCTCCATATTTTTCAGGTATAGACCCGCCCTGGAGGTATTAGCATTTTTTGGCCTGGGATTAAAGGTGGCGTCTAAAATAATAAACACCCCACTGCTCTGGGAACTCTGCAGCGCAGACAAAGCCTGGTCATACTCCTGGGCTAATATTTCTTCCAGCAATTGCGGGTGTTCGGGCAGATCAATAACGGAAAGCCCCTTTTCCTGTAAACTATTTTCTATACTTTGCGATAAATCATGAGAAAATTGTATCGCTTGTACCGAAAGCCGTCCATAGTGAGCGGAGATATGGCGGCTGGCGTAGCTGAGCTTGTTGGCAATTAACTTTTCGCTCTCGCTTTTGCTTGATTCCTGGATGAAAACTCCGGAAGTAAAAAGAATTGCCAACACTCCCAGTAAAAGCACCAGCACCAGAGCCACTAAAAAAAGAAATAGCCTCATGTGCATAGATAACCTGGATGAGGCTGTTTTTTTTAGCTTTTGCTTTAATTTATGCAGTTTTTTTGTAAGTATCAAAGCATCACAACCTGTTAAATTAAGGTGGTAGTTACCTTTGACTTATATTATAATATAGAAGTAAAGGTATAATGTAAAAAATTATTTAGTACTCTTACCTCTAAAAAATGTGGAAACAGAAGTGAAAGTTGAGTACTGGCAATGGGTCGAAGAGAGACTATTAGAGCCCATTCAAGAACATTATTCAAAGATCTGTTTTGACTAGCGGCTGTAGTTACCTCGGGTTAATATAAAAATATTATTTAAAGGGGTTTAGATATGGGAGATAATGAAAAATTAAAGAAATCTAACTGGCAGAGGCATGCAATATCTGTTTTTGTGATCATTTTAACTTTCTTGTTCTTGCTTAGCTTTGGTCTATTTGATGGATTGGTCACGGCTCAGGATGGACCGGAACTCGAGGTGAGTAAGTCTTTTAGTGGTAAGCCACTACTGGGTGGAAATGCTACTGTTTCCATTAATATAGAGAATATTGGCGATGAACGTGGCTATAATCTTTCCCTGGAAGATGTTTTCTCTTCTACCGATTCTGACGGTAATTCCCATGATCCTTTTAAAAATATAGATTTTGTTTCCGCATCCAGCAGCACAGGAGATGCTTTGATTTATACGGTATCCAAAGATCCGGATACCGGAGAAACTATCGTCAAGATTGACGATATCAGGGACCTGGAGCCTGATGAAGAAATAACTATAGATATTGAAGTTGCTTTAAGTGATGATAAGTGGATAGTCGGTGACTATTTAGAGAACGATGTCACCGCTGAGGTTAATACACAGCCTGACGAAGAAGGCGATTGGATAGGAGATGATGCATCCGCATCTGCTGAAGTAATACCGATCACCATTCTTACAAAAAGTGCTAACCAGTCCACTGGTGTAGAACAGGCTACCGGAACTGAGGATAGAGTATATGAGTATACCCTGGAAGTCCAAAATAATTATATCAATGATACCGATCAGGTGTCTGTAGTCGACATCCTGCCGGATGGTTTGGAGTTTTTGGGTGTGGTTAGTGATGGAGATGAACCATTTACCGAAGAACGGGATGATGAAACCGGTGAAACCACCCTTACCTGGTATATAAATGAGGATGACGATGATCCCGGAAGTATGGATCCCGGGGAAGACTGGGAAGTTACTTATGAGGTTGGCATCCGTTATGATTATTACGGGACAGATAATGATGGAACTAACCGTGAGCATGATGATTTTTCTGAATCAGCAGATTTGGGCACCCCGATACCAAACAAGACAGATTTCACCAACACCGCCGAGCTTTCCAGCGAATATTTAGGTGATCCCTATGAAGACGAAGACAGCGCCAGTGTCACCGGCGCTTACGCAACTATAGAAAAGTCTGTAGACCCCGGAACCGTTGGCAATCTGGATGTAGTAACCTATACGATAAATTACTACACCTCCGAGTACTATTCTATCGAAGATATCATCATTACAGATATCCTTCCTGATGGTCAGACTTATTTGTCTGACACTTCAAATCCTTCACACACTTCATTTACGGAAAATGATGATGGAACTACCACCATCATTTGGGATGATCTTGAAGAACCAATGAATTCTAGTAATGATCGCTCAATCACTTTCGATGCAGAAATAGATGAAACCTGGACGGGTGATCCTTTAACAGGTGAAAACATTGTCGGTGGAGACTCTCTGGGTAATACTGTAGAACTTGAAGCAACCTGGTGTGATCAGGAAGATGATGAGAGAGATGATGGTTGTGTGGAGAGTACGAGCTCAAGCGCAACCGCCGGAGTATCCACCGGTCTGCCCGAAATCAGTAAGGAGGTCAAGCTGGATGGAGGCGACTGGGTTGATGATGAGGTAGAAGCGACTGTTGGTGATGAAATATACTTCCGCATGCGGTTCAATACAGGTGACGGTGAAAGTCCCATCCGCGACGATATCCGTTTTGGCGATATTTCCATGACCGACTGGCTGCCAGCGGGGTTAGCAGATTCTGAAGAATATACAATAACTTATTCAGATGAAGGTGACTTCATTAGTGAAGACTCAAAATATGATGATGACCCCGAAGATGTTTACATTGGTGATTTAGATGGCCTCAAGTGGGAGCTCGGCGATATTGAAAAGGGCGGCTGGTGGCAAGTTGAATTTGAAGTAGTTGTAGATGATATAGATGATGTAACCGAAGGCTTCAGCGCTAACAACTTTGCCAAAATGGCCGGCGAGAACTCTTTTGAACAGCGCTACTCCGATCGTGATATTGCAACGGTTGACTATATTGAACCGGAATTAGAGCTAACCAAAACCGCTACTGAGCTTCCAACACCCCTTATCCCGGGAAGCACAGTGGAATACCAGATTGAGATTGAAAATACTGGCGGTGATCCGGCAAGGGATGTTTTGATCACTGATATCTTGTCAGAGGGTATGAGAGAATATGACCCTACAGACGGCACAATTACTTTAGATTTGGACGGGGACACACTTGATGAAGATACTGATTATATCGAGTCTTATGATTCGGATACCGGAACCTTGACCTGGGATTTAGAAGATGATGCTCAGGGAATCAGCACTGAAATACCTGCAGGGGAAACCTTAATTATTACTTACGAAGCTGAAATTGATCCCGATCTTGCTGCAGGCGGCTCCTTTACCAACCTGGCCACGGTAAGCTGGAATACCCAGGATGATGGCTCCGGCAGAGAGTATCCCAGCTCCGAAGAACCTGAAGATCCGCAAACCGATGATGAAACTATAAATATTCAAGAGCTAAACATCACTAAATCATTTGAGCCCGATCAGTCATTTACCATTGGTGAAGAGGTTACTTTCCACCTTGATGTAACTGTCCCTGAAAAGACAATCGCTTACTGGCCCGAGATTGTTGATGAACTGGATATTGACGGTGTTGAGTATGTGGATGACTCTGCAGAAATTACGCATGAAGAAAATGACCCGGGTGAAAACAACAGAGCAGAATTTGCTTCTGAAACAGACCCGAAACCGGAAATAGACACATCACCTTCGCCGGGCAAAACATTAACCTGGTACTTAGAAGACCCCATAGATAACAGTGCACAGGATGATGTTTACGAATTTCGCCTTTCTTTTGAAATGCTTATCACAGGAGTATCCGACGATGGAGAACCTCTTGATAAAGATGATTGGGAATTCTGGGAACCAGAGGAAGATGATCAATATAATAATACGGGAACTGTTAAATGGAACACCACTGACACAGAAGAAAAACCCGCCGAACCCGAACTCGAAGAAAGTTCCAGTGTTGTTATAGATATAGTTCAGCCCTACCTGGATCTTGAGAAAGAAAACGATGCTGACGAACCGGTAACCGGCGGCGAAGAAGTAGAATTTGATATTACCATTGAAAATGAAGGTACCTCCACCGCTTACCAAAATGTCGTAGTTGACACCTTGCCGGAAGGGATGCGGGCAGCTACACCTGATATTGATTCGGTCATTCTCTTAGATGAAGATGATGAAGAAGATTCACAAATAGAAGAAGGCACGGAAGCAGATGAATATGAAACGGAATATGAAGATGGTGTTTTGACCCTAACTTTTGGAGATGACGTCACCATTCCGGTTGATTGGAATCTGGTCATCACCTATACAGCGACCGTAGATGACGAGCCCGGCTCCGGTTTGGAG
>Ga0207421_10007218_pt1 | contig 11885 bp, 4 predicted proteins | sample SodLakKL_010_SED_4_FD_187542 | JGI IMG/M metagenome (GOLD analysis project Ga0207421, IMG submission 187542) | Alkaline sediment microbial communities from Lake Tanatar, Kulunda Steppe, Russia - 8KL_010_SED (SPAdes) (version 2) | ecosystem: Environmental > Aquatic > Non-marine Saline and... | reverse complement strand
AATGCTTTTCTCTTAATCAATCTCTTAATCCTGTTAATCCTGTCAAAAAACTCTTTTCTTTATTGGGTTGCGGGCATAGCCAGCCTTAGAGCATAGAACCTTAGAACTACTTTTTCCATATCAAAATGGCGGTTCTAAGACTCAAAATCAAGCAAAAAACGAACTCTTCTCAAATATTTTCGATATGTTGGCTGGGTCCGACCCGGACAAAACTGATGCAGATCCTATTTCTTTTCAAAAAAAGCCACATATATCACAAACATAATCACCGCCAAAGCCAGGATTTCTAAAAACATTGAGGGCTCATCCTTTGAAAGATAACTTTCTAACCAGACATATTGACTTGCTATTTATTATTTTGATTAAATTTGTTGTATTTAAATACATATTTCTCGACAAATGATACTCATCATTTATTATCTGGCACAAGACATGCGAGTCCTTCAATAACCGGTATATGATAAGGCAATTCTAAATCATCGACTCTACGTTCCAGGTTTTCTCTGGCTTCTTTGATTAAAGCTGGTATGTCCTGATCGACTATCTTTGAATCTGTGAGGGCCTGACTTCGTGGCTTATCTGCAATAGGGTTTAACCTTTTTATTATCTCCCAGTCCTTTAATAAATTCCAAATTCCATCCTGCGTATGTTCCATCCCGGCAACAGTTGTTTTCACGGGGGAATCTGAATCGGTAATTTTGTCGCTTATACCAAAAACAATTAATGGATATTTTATATCGCTTACGACTGCCAGACAATCTGTCATCTTACGAGCAGTCTGGACAGCCCTATCAACAACCTTCAGGCCAACCCCGGCCAGATCTTCATCCTCAAGCCCTTTTGAAGATCGATCAAAAAGAAGATTATACCTTTCAGCTATGGTAAAATCATCAAGCCATTCTTTAGGAGTTTTAAAGGAAAGTCTAACCTCATCAACTATTGTGGGTCTTTTGGCAAAGACAGCGAACAATGCCTTGAAAAACGGCATCAAATCGGGAAGATCCACTTTTGGAATCTGGTGAGCTACTTGTCCGAAATCAAAGCGGGCTACATTGCCAAAAATTTTTTTAACCACTGATACTGCATCTTCTCCACCAAAAGTAGCTGTTTTGGAGTTAAACCAAGTATTGAGCTTATCACCTTTCATGCTTTCATCAGCTTCAGAAAAAATCGTGGCAAACATTCTAGGTGAAGCCATTCCAATTACCAAATCACGCATATCCTCAGGATCATCCATGGCTCCCTGAAAAGCCAAGGTTATCCGGTCTAATTTGTAATCCAGACACTCCCATATCCTACTTTCAACAGTATCGGGATTCCTAAGGCTCACAACATCCACTGGATATTTCTGTCCATATCTGCTTAAACGGCCAACCCGCTGATGAAGTCTCATGGGATTCCATGGCAAATCGACATGAATTAATGTATGACAACTTTCCTGCAGATCAACACCCTCACCTGCAGCTTCAGTTGACACCAGAAAACGTACTTTTCCAAAGTTAAATTTTTTGGCTGCATTCAATCGTGTATCTCTAAAGGTCAAAACTTTTCCACTGGGATGTTTTACTCCCTCAATACATCCATCGCCATTAATGAATGCGACACAATCTTCTCCATAGCGCTCAATCAAGGCACTCATAAGCAAGGCTTGAGTAGCCTTGTATTCTGTAAAAAAAAGAACTGATCGATTATTAAACGATTTATCAATTACATCCATGATACGTTGAATCTTGGTCTCTTTGTCAATTTTTTCAGCAGCACGCAGTAACTCTTCCAAAGCTGGGATTTCATCAGGATTGACTTTTATGGTTTTGTTAATATTTTCAAATATTTTTTCTTCAAGTCTGGATATTTCATCAAAGTTAGAGGATTCGTCTTCAGCTTGAAGCTGCTTCATTTCTTTCAGATAGTTATCAACCTCTGTAATTTTATTGCTTGCGTCCTTCAATTTTTTAAGGCGGTTCGAAAGAGCTTTGCTGACTGCCGCAACTGAGCTGGATGCGAGTTTTTGCATAGTAATTAGTATCAGAATAGCCATTCTTTGTCTTTGCTGATCAAACCCAGCTGCGTAAGCCTTTCCATCTGTGATAAATTGAGTCATCTTATCATAGAAGTAACTTTCTTCCGGGGAGTAGGAATAAGTCTCCTGAACTGATTTCACAGGAGTAAACAAGGTCTGACCTTTCATGTCAGAGACTTTATGCTTGTTATTTCTGATCATAACAGTTCTTAGTTTTTGCACTTGATCTTCAAGAGGCTCATTGGGATCAAAATCATCCGGCTTTAGTAATTTCAGAAGTGATAGAAATCCGTAATCTTTACCCCTGTGAGGTGTACCTGTAAACATGACCATGGACTGGATGAGATTTCTTTTCTGCATACGATGGGCCAGCTCATAGGCAAGAGTATTCCCATGATTTTCATCAACATTCATATGGTGTGCTTCGTCGATCATAACCATATCCCATGGATTTGACGCCAAAAGCCTTTCCCATCGGCCATTGCTGTCTTTACGCAGGGTGTGAGCTGAAGCTATAACTTTATCATGGGTATTCCAATAATCAGATTTATCAGTATCCGACTGGGGGGAATACATTGACATACGAATATCAAACATTTCTCTCAATCTATCCTGCCATTGCCCTACAAGGCTTGCCGGCGTCAAAATCAAAAGTCTGCGTACTCGACCGGACGAAAGAAGCGGCGTCAAAATCAAACCTGCTTCGACAGTTTTTCCAAGACCTACATCATCAGCCACCATCCATCTGGTGGGCCAGGTTTCAAGGACTTTTTTACAGACCCAGAGCTGGTGTGGAAGCAGGTTTATTTTTGAGCGGGAAAAAACACCCCAGGCATCATTAACTGAAGTAATGCAATTACCAAGGATTTTGGTGACCACGTTAACACCTGGATCATATATTCGAGATCTTGCGCTTTCCTCTAATTCCTTAACAGGGGTTAATTCGTTGGGAAGACAATCTTCAATACCGTGGTCAAACTTTACCATAACGCTTTCGCCGTCATCCATACGTACTCGGCCTCGACCATGTTTGGGATGATCGACTAAAGCATTTTTAGCAAAAATCATATATTATCCTCCAAACCAAACCTACTCTGCAGTTCTGGGTTTCTGATAATGTAAAGAAAGGGTATATCAAATGTACGGTGAAAAGTCATGTTATCCCCATTCATTTTACTCTTGATAAAATCATGTATATTTTCTGCCTTAACTTGATGGTCAGAATTGTCGTCAACAAACATTCCAATCCTCCTCCGAAGAAATTCAATCAAACGACTGGAAGGAACCCAACAATATGGGGCAATATGATCTCCTTTAATGATTTCCATTCGGTACAGCTCTCGCAAAATCCAGTGCAGCCCGAAATTAACAGGGGCTGGCGGAGCATCGAAATTTATGCCTGCTCCTGTCAGCGATGGATCAACTCTGGGGGCAAGCAAAAAGGGAAGGTTAAACAAATCCTCTGGTCGTCTTGATGATGAAGTAAGTAAACTACGATATTTTTTTAAATGTCTATTGATCATGAAGATGGATGGAAATAGAGACATCCATCGCAAACGCTCGATTGTTCCAGAGGAACCATCTTGCCACTCTTTGAGAGCTTCCATCCACTTTGTCCAATCTTCAACGGATGCAGGAGTAACAAAGGTTTCCCACCATCCATATTCATGAAGAAATTTAAGAAAGTTTCGATGATGGGTTCTCTGGGTCCTACCGATACTTCTGCAAGCCCCAAGTATCAGCAAAGCCATCCAGTGGTCTTTGGAGTCGTTTTCCAGCCCATGTTTTATGCCTTCATTACGTAACCAGCCAGGCCAAGCATGTTTTTCGTACTCATCAATGACCTCTTGGCGGGTATTTTCATTATCCCACCATTCCTGCATTCTTTTTAAAAAATTTTTATTTACTTGGATAGGAGATGGCTCTGGAGTAATTTGTTGATAGTTACCAGGGAACAAGACTGTCAAAAGCTGTCGCTTTTCCCAGTCTTCTGCATTTGTGTCAGCCAGTAATTCAAGAACCTGATCATGACTTCTTAACCAACTCGGCCTGTCATTACCCCTTAAACGTTTGAGCACCTCCTTTGCAAGCTTGCCTCTCAAGAGATAGTCAAGGCCAAACCTATATTTATCAGCTGACAAATGATGATACCATTCAGCCAGAGCTTCAGCACCTATACCATGACCAGCTCTAAGCAACCGAAATATTTTTATATCCTTTTCAGATGAAATATAATCCGGATCAAGAATATAGTTCGAAGGTGCAAATTTCGACCTGAGAAGCTCATCTTCTAAATCATCTTCATGAAGTGAGCCCAAATCAGTTTCAATCACAGAAGGCAAAAGAAGCTTTCTCAAACCTGAGTAGGCACCTTCCCTTGATTTAGCCTTAATTTCTTTTATCCAATTATTTTCAGGAAGCCAGATATCTCGCAATTTGCGATAAAGCTCCTCATCTGCCAAGCCGCTTAATGAATGCAAAGCTTCAGGATCAATCTGCCAATTCCATTTGTCCAAAGCTTCCTTAAAAATATCTATAAAGCTTAAACGACTAGGGGTCGTATTGATTTCATTGATTAAAATTTTCAACAATCCAAAGTTGCTCTCTGATATAACATCATATTCCTGAATAACTTCATTAACGCCTCTGATTTTTGCCATAGCCTGACAGAGTTTAATATCTTTAAGCTCAGAGGCAGCGATCCTAAGTTTTAGATTTTTGTTTATGGGAGGAAGCTTTTCAGCAAAAGGATAATGTAAACTCGTAGGGACAACCGAACGTTCTGTAATCCATCTTGAAAGACCTTTTCCCTGACCATGAAGGTATAATAGAAAGGTTTTTCTCAATTTATCATTTGTATCTAATCCTGATGTAAGAACAGTCCACAAATTTGATAAAAATATATCACCGCTTGCCATGCTTGATGCCAAATGGCATTCAGTTTCACCCTCAGCCATTATATCATGCAGATCAACAAGCCCTTTGCCAAAGGCTCTGCCAAGTTTGTCCAAAGATTTTATGGTAGCTTCATCGTCAAGAGAAACATGTGTTCTTCCTGGATCGAGCTTAACTGGTCCATTAATAGCATAACCACACCCCCACGCTTCACTTGTAGGGGTAACATTCCATATAAAAGGAACATCGAGAGGAAGTTTTGCAGGAAGACCGTCTTTAATGGCTATGGCAATGGCCTCGGTACTGGCGTTACTCTCTTCTGCTTGAAAAGGGCGAAAACGTAATAGGCTGGCAAGTCCTAAGCCTGGAATATTCATTTCTTCGCTGAGATTCCATCCAGGAAGATTATCAGAATTTTTACTGTCAAATGAATAAATCCCATCATAACCAATGCCTGAACCGGATATCGCAATTTTTCTGATTTCACGTGCAAATACAGGAATCAATATACTTGCATATTTAAATCTTTTGAAAATACTTTCAACTAGTTTTGAGCTTTCCATGTCTTGACGTAGTGGCAACCTGATTACGGTTGGCTGATGGCCATGGAAATTTGCAGGAATACTTTCACTATCAACTGCTATTTCTTCAGGAATCAAGCCAGCGGCAATGGAAAAATATAGAAAACCACTTATTACTGTTGGTTTCTCTGAAACAAAATGTACAGACTTGAATCCAAGGCCATACTGACCCGTTGTTTTCTCTACTGTATTGCTTCCAGGCAAATCTCCCGGTTTGCTACTTAGGTTAAGGAGCATCATGTAGTACAAGTCCTGATCCCATTGCCGCTCCTTGCCTTGTGGGAATGATGCCCCTCCTGTATCATTAATAGGTCTTCCAAAGTGGATAAAATCTATGCAATCCCCATTATGGTTTGATGTTACCTTAATTTGTATTTCTCTAACATCATGACTTAATTGTCCCTGGGAAATTTCCCTTGACTGAGATAAGGCGTCATCAGCATTTTGAGTTAATTCAACAAGCACACTGTCTTCAGAGTATCCATACCTCTTCATCATAGCCTGCACTCTCTTCCAGACAAAGGCTTGATGTTCTGCATTATTCTTAATTAATGAAGCAAGATCTTTGAGTGCATTTCGTTCACTATTTATCGCCTCCCTATTATCAGGGGCAGCCTGCTCTCTCCTTCTCTGAGCTTTCTGTGCCTTAAGCATTGCCTCATACAGATCTGGACAAGACTTTACATCCAATTGCTGCAATGTAAGGGGTAGATGGGCATCAATAGAAGCTTTTACAGGTGCAATCTGGGCTTGTGAACCTTCACCCCATTCCGACCACCAATTTTTGACTTGCTCATAGTCTAACTGAAGGACATTTACAGTCCACCATTCAACAGTTTGTCTTAATATATACAATAATTCATGTGGTGTTTTAGAATGTGGATCAACATCTCGAAGCCTTATTTCCCACCAATCTCCATGTGCAGAGCTCTTGCATAGTGGATCTGAAGCAAATATTGTCTCATGATCTTGTCCTGCTTCCATGTCCACTTCACAACCTAAAAGATTTAATGTACGTACTCTATGGCCCTGGGCTATTTTGCCACTTACCCACACCCTGATATCATCCGCTTTTTCTCTCCCAGAACTATGCCCGAGCTTGTCTCGTACAGCATCGACATCAATATCTTCACCAAGCATCTCTTGAGCAAGTTTGTACAAATCATCGTTATTACCGTCACCCAAGAGACAAAGAAACGATCCTATAGCATCCCTTGGTACTTTTTTATGCCAATCATCAAAATAACTTCTTAGAGTATCAACTGTACCACGCCGACTTGAACCACTGGAATCGATTGGTTCTTCTGAAGCAACTATGTCCTTAACCATTATTCTTAGTGCCTGTCGTATCTCACTGATAAGCTTATGAGACTTAGAAATACCACTTTCAGATCTTGATATTCTGTCCGGGGTATTCCATTGTCCATCCTGTGTAGGAAGCTTAATGTATGGTAAGACACGCTCGTTAAAAAACTCATATAGAGAAAAAATGCTAATCAATTTACGAAAAACTTTTCCTTCTGAAGAGTTTTTTGTGGGTCTAATTTCTGCAAGTGTATTCAGCATGCTTATCTGCTCATTATCAAGAACAGTGCCTGAAAGAGACTCAGCCAAAGCAAATATTGATTTTTTGCTTGTCTCATCAAGATTAGATAATTCTCTGGAGCCTAAGTATTCAGCTGCATAAGCCACAACCATCCAGGATCGATGGCTATTGGACAAAGGACTCTGCAAGACTTCTTCCAGCATATCTTCATAGTCAATTGCAGGAAGACAATATTTTCCACCAAGAACAGTACTCAAAGATACTGATTTTATAGCTTGGGCGAGTTTGCGAATATTATGAGAGCGTGAATAGCTGTGAAGAGATGACAATATGCTATGGACATGCTCATGAAATGGCGAATCAATTTCATCATGTAAAAAATAACTTCCTAATCCTCCATCCCTGGCAAGGGGTATTAAATTATTCATAAGCTCAGAAGACTCAATAAAAATAACGTTCTCTGGCGCAGTGCCTGCTTGACCATTTTTCAAGGGTAGCCACTTAGATGATTTTAGAAGGTCTTTGACTGTATTATTTTGTATAAAAAATCGGCCATTTCCTGAAGAAAAAGCATCCAGAATTTCATGGGCAAAAACATGCGGTTCGGCATGCTCCAACATCAGTCGAATAACCTGGTCTTTATCCAGCGGACTGACATCATGGTACAAACCTCGGATTTCTTGATCAGGAAACAAAAGTCGTTCGCGACAATTCAATTTTGTTGGTAGATTTATATTACCCTCAAAAATTAAAAAATCAGAATCAAATCTACCTCGACTGTTGTCATATAATTTATGAAGAGGAATTTTTCTCCAAAGCTCCTTCTCTTCTTCGGAAGTGCTATGAAGTGATTTTAAAAGATGAATAATGTCATCATGCTCAAGTTGTTCCCAGTCCACCTCATTATCAAAACATTCTTGCGCAAGGGAATAAAGTACACCATTATCTACCTGTAAAATGCCACCAATTTCATCGGTCAAATCATTAGGGAGAGGGCCTACCAATTCAGGGTCAACTGCCCTCCATTTCTGCCTTAAAAGTCTCAACAGCAGAGTGAGAGTCTTCTCATGGCTATTTCTGTAGTGGTCATTTTTATTTATATAATACAAGGCACATCTATTATCATTTTCTGTTAAATTGCGTCCAACAATAAGATGTTTTATAGATTTTATCAGTTTTGAGCTGACTGCAGAATCCACATCCTCATTATAAAAATTCTTCAGATATTTCAGCAAGCCAAGTCTTTCTTTGGGCCTTGATGACAAAATTTCAACAGACAAAATCTTGTTCAACATTTCCTCATGGCGTGATACAGGGAGATTCAAGAGAGTGCCGATATTGCTGTCAACCAGCCATAAGTCTTCACCAGTTCCGTCGGACAATAATCTGATCTTTTTTTTAAAATCTCTTTCTTGATCTCCATCTGAGTCATCTTCCTGATCCTGGATATCAGATGGCTTGGCAAAAATTCTAAACTCCTGATGCTTGGATTTGAGGTCACTTACGGACCAGGAGTAATTCTTTTCTCCTGGGAACTTTGTTGCCCGGATGAGAGGTAATTTTATCAATTCATCATCTATGAGATGAGTACCAATATTGTAAAGAATGCTTTGAGAAAGCATCAGAAAAGAAATCTGCATTCTATTTGACATGTTATCAGAGTTTTGGATTTTGCTGCCTATGAATTTTAGGGACTTTGTGGCCTTTTGAGCATCAAGTTTCGGATAATTATCGTAGTTAGTTCCCAACGGTACAGGAATAAATCTAGGACCCAGCAATCTTTCATCAGCAATAGACCTGACTGCCAGCTGCGCTTCAAGGGGTACAAAAAAAATCCAATTGTGGGGAAACAATTCGAATAGAGACCTCCACCGTATACGAAATTCCTCTCTATCATCTGGAGAAGTAGAAGTTCTTGTAAATTTTAGAGCATCGTTGGCAATTTTATCACTCAACCAGTCAATTATCTCAGCAATAGGCGATGGCTGATTATCTTGATGAGAGCTGCTCGAATCGATTAAATGCTTAATCAAGTTTTCCAGCCATTCCAAACCATCTGGTGTGTTAAATGTATCATTGGGCACTGATGACAAGACCCTCTGCTGCCAGTCAAAAGGCCATGGGCTTTCATATCCTCCGAGCCTAGGTAATTTTTTATCAATAATCCAAAAATCATCATTGCGGACATTATGAACATATTCGATAAAAGAAGACTTGAAACCTTGTGGAGCTTTTATCCAGTCAGGAATTGAGAGAATAGAACATTTTCCTGAATCCACGGTCTTCCAGTTGACAACATCACCTGAAATAACTGGAAGCAAATATTGATATTTTGTTATCTTAGATAGATTTTTTTTAGAAAATATGGTTGTTTTTTTAACATCTTCTATAAAAATTTTGGCTTCCTGCTGAGGAAGTGTTTCGAGTATTAATTCAAAAATTTTTGGAAACAGAGGAAACAATAAAAGATCCCTTACTGATTGATTCCAAATTATTCTTATGTTTGGCTCATCAACATTCGTAGAATCCACATCTGTCACACCAGGTATTGACTTACGATCATGAGACGGCCAGAAATACCCATGCAGAATAATATCCCACACTTGATTATAGTTGATTTGATCACCAGCAGGTATAATGAGATCTCCAGAGTCTGGCCTCGGAGCATCATCAAGGGGAAGAAACACTCCCCATCTGAAACGGAGCCCAGTATAATTGCCTAAGCTTTCTTTAGGGCGTATGACAGATATTGCTGCATGAGACAAAGCTTTGCGAGGTAGCAGCTTATTCCTGCCGTCGATCCAGTGGTGATCACGGGGCCAGTCTTCACCATTGCGCATTTTGATTAAGGTTTCTTCCCCTAACCTTTCGATTCCAGTTACTTTCCATGTGTTGGTGTGATTCTTATTTGCAGCTTGGATTGTTCCCTGAAATTCTCGAGTACACTGTTGGCTTTCATCACGATCATATCTGCCTACCCATGAACATTCTTGAAAAGGATCCCTGAAGATCTTCAAAAAAGGTTTTTGTGCATCAAGCTCGTCTGGTTCTTTTGCATGGTATACCCTTATTTCATCAAGGTAGCCGCATTGAGCAAGCAAATATGCAAGCGATTGAGGACTGGCAAACCAGTTGAAAAGATCTACTGTGCTCGGACATGAATCAATAATGCCGGACGGTCTGCCATCATCAGACCTGTCAAGATGATCTTTGGTTCTAATGGGAATCCATAAAAATAAACCGCTACTGAAGTCATTAGCGATATATCGTGCAAGCTTTAATAATTTTTCCATGTCAGGATTTTCAGGAATGAAATCCCAGTCTGGATGGATGGGGTCTGAATCGCTTTTCCCATCAGTACCTGCCCAGGGATTTATAACTCCAGGCCTCAATGAGTCATCACCAGCGCCAATGTAAATTATTGCCTCACAGATATGAAATATGCTTTTAAGCCCCACCCCAAAACGACCAACTTTGTCAGCCTCTTCCACTTTGGAACCACCAATTGCCTGATGAATAGCCTCATGGTCTTTTTCTGTAAAAGGTCCATTATTTATGACGACAAGAGAAGATCCTCTAAGAAGACTGTTCTTGCAATGAGATAACCCATGCTCAAGGATTATAAAATTAAGCTTGCTGGATTTGGCATCATCAGCATTCTGAACAAGTTCACGCAACAAAGTTCTACCATCTCCAGCATCTTTATAAACATCAGACAAAAGAGTTTGTATTGATTTAACTTCATCCAGTGCACTTCGAGATATTCTAGCGTTTGGCCGGCATTCAATTTTCATTTGAACATCCAGAGGATTGAATGGTTATGGGCAGGCCCAAATAAAGACAGAAATTGCCAGGGGAACAAGTTCTTAACTCAACTTTCAAAGTTGATGACACATTATGATTTATAGTCAACATCCTGAAAACAAAACATATTTATGCTTGAAGGATCATTTCTCGATGTTATAATGTAATTGTTACCTGAATCCGTGACGCTATATACATAGACCTCTGCGCAGCCCTCCTGAAGAGCGTTTACGGTCCATCCGAGCTTTCCGGCATGGGCAAAAACTGGGCAATTAGCGATAAATAAGCATGATAAGCCTCAAATATTCATATCTTTCCAGATATTGGACCCACTACTGCCTGGGTATTTTATCCGTGCGCCTCACTCTGGCCTTACGCCTGCTTGAGGCGTGTGAACAACGAGGCGAACCAGTCAAACCACGGTCTGGAATATCCCAGTTGCAGGATCAACTGCCGGGCATGTTTTACCAGACGGCAGGAGAGGAAGACCACACTGGTCATCACGGTCTTGATCCTGCGTCTGGTGGCTTTCTTCAGTCCCAGGGCCTTCTGGATGACCATATCCTTCGCAATAATCTTGAGCATATTATAGGTCAGCATGCCCATAAGCAAAAAGCGTCCTCTTCCTGGTCGGACCAAACTAATTATCTGATTTTATATAAGGTACATTCCCAAAATAGCCGTTTTTTTGTGCTTAAACAGCCCTTTTCGGCCTCGAAATGAGGGTTGTAGGGATCGGTTTCCTCTCGCAGGACTGATCCGTTGATTCTCCTGTCAATGATCGACCTGCCTGTTGCTTTTGAATCGAGATGTTCTTCCACACTCTCCACAAAGGTCCTGGAGCCAACAGCAATGCTTTCCGACCAGCCCGGATTTCGCTTCGCTTTATAACCAATTGCTTCATCGATCCAGCCCTCTGTGCCAGACATATCCAGGCAGGAAGTAGTTTTCATCCGGAAACGGTTCTTTTTCCTTTTGGCGGCGTCAATCTGCACAATTATTCGTCACCGTATTAAGATACGCCTCCTCATAATTGCTT
>Ga0207421_10007217_pt1 | contig 11887 bp, 15 predicted proteins | sample SodLakKL_010_SED_4_FD_187542 | JGI IMG/M metagenome (GOLD analysis project Ga0207421, IMG submission 187542) | Alkaline sediment microbial communities from Lake Tanatar, Kulunda Steppe, Russia - 8KL_010_SED (SPAdes) (version 2) | ecosystem: Environmental > Aquatic > Non-marine Saline and... | reverse complement strand
TGGTATGAGTACATGGTTAAGAAGGAAAGTGAAACTGAGGTGAGGTGATTTGACAGAAAATAATGGAAACAAAGCCCATGATTTGTGCGGTGCAACGAATAGAAACGGAGAGCCGTGTCAGCTAAAAGCAGGTTGGGGAACAGATCATCTCGGTGTAGGAAGATGTAAGTTTCACGGAGGAGCATCGACAGGCCCGAAGGACGCTACCGGAAACAAAAACGCACGAAAGCACGGCGCATATGAAAAGGTTTTACGCGACCAACTAGACGACAACGAGAAAGAGTTATTCGACGGCGTAAGCGACGACTACGACCTGCGTAACGAGCTGCGCATACTTCGCTTCAAGTTAGCACGGATGCTGAACCCAGTTGAACGACAGGCAGTAATCGGCACACAAGCAGGAGCAGAAGTAGTCACACTCGAGGTTGACGAAGCCACAAAGAGCAGAGTTATAGCAGAGCTTTGCGGTGAGATTCGTAAGCTCGTCAAAGATATGCAGGCAATCGGTGAAGACGACGGCTCACTCGATCAGCTGTTAGAATTTACAGCGGCAATAAGGAAGAAGCATACGGAGAGTGAGGTCGAATGAGTTTTGAATGGTCGCCGCTCTCTGCGAAACAGGAAAAAGCTATAGCACTTAGCACAAGCAGAACTAATATATGGGAGGGTGCTGTGCGCTCCGGGAAGACAGTTTCTTCTATTGTGCGCTGGCTAGAATACCTCAAGACAGGGCCGCCCGGTAAGAAGCTGATAATCGGAAAGACAGAGCGTACAGTTAAGCGCAATCTGCTAGATGTAGTTGCAGATATCGTGGGGGAGAAGAACTTCAACTATAACCGCGGTATGGGCGAAGTCACTATCTGCGGCCATAAGTGTGAGATTGCAAGCGCGAATGACGAGCGCAGCGAAAGTAAGATTAGAGGGCTTACACTGGCAGGGGCATACGGTGACGAGGTTTCGATATGGCCTGAGAGTTTTTTCACTATGTTATTATCACGGCTTTCGGTTGCCGGTGCTAAATTTTTCGGCACAACTAATCCCGAAGGGCCGTTTCATTGGCTGAAAGAGAATTATATAGACCGTGAAGATGAGCTTGATTTGAGCTCATTTCATTTTTTACTTGAGGATAATCTATCACTATCACAATCATACATTGAGAACCTAAAGAAAGAATATGTTGGCGTATGGTATCGACGTTATATACTCGGTGAGTGGTGCCTTGCCGAAGGGCTTATATACGATATGTTCGACGAAGATATTCACGTAGTCAAAGAGCTACCAAGCATAACGCGCTACTGGGTAGGAGTTGACTACGGCACGAGTAACGCAACAGCATTCATACTTCTTGGATTAGGCGCTGACGGCAATCTGTATATATGCGACGAGTACAAACACGCAGGCACCGACCTTGCACGCAGTAAGACCGACGCGGAGTACAGCAAGGAGTTGCAGAAGTGGCTCGGTGATAAGCAGCCAGAGTGGATATTCGTTGACCCGTCAGCGAAGTCGTTTCGCACACAGCTATATCGTGACAGAAAAAAATGTCCGGCGCTGAAGAAGGTTTACAAGGCTAATAACGACGTGCTCGACGGCATACGAAATGTCGCTTCTTTGTTGGCGGCGGAGAAGCTATTTGTTTTTAAAAAATGCACGGAAACTATCAAAGAATTTAGCTTATACTCTTGGGATGAGAAAGCTCAGGAACGTGGAGAGGATAAGCCGATAGAAAAGAATGACCACGCTATGGACGGCTTGAGATACGCTGTTAAGACCAGCAATATATACGAAAAGATTATGAAAACAGCAGCATAAGAAGGCAGGTGAGAAATATTCCATTACCACGAGAAAAGCAGAAATGGCCGCCGCAGGAGTGGCGGGAAGTTTTTGGGCGATACGCCGAATGGTCAGCCTGGTACTCGGGCGACGCAAACCGCATAGGAAACGTTCACGCGGGATTAGCCTATACCCCGACCCCGAAGGGTAGATTCTGGGCGAAGCAGGTCAAAGAAGAAAGACAGACCATGCTCCACGTACCGATTGCCGGTGATATAGCGGGTGTGAGCGCTGACCTTATATTCAGCGAGCCATTAGAGGTGCAAATATCAGAAGCACATGAGGAAAACGCTGAACAGGAAGCAAAAGATACTGAGGATAGGCTAATAGAGATTAACAACAAGAACGACACATATTCCTCCCTGCTTGAGATTGCAGAAACCGCCGCTGCGTTAGGTGGAGTATTCGCAAAAGTCAACTGGAACCGTGAGCGATATGATTATCCGCTATTATCAGTCGCACAGGCAGACGCCGCAATACCGGTGTTTAGGTGGGGAAAGTTACAGGAGGTTACATTCTATAAGACTATACGAGAAGAGCAGCGCTGGGGAGAGATGAAATATTTTAGACACATCGAGCACCACGAACCTGGGCTGATTCAGAATAGATTGTATGTTGGCACAAAAAACACTATCGGCCGCGAACTATCACTCGAAGCCGATCCGTATACGCAGGATATGGAGCGGGATATTGACACAGGTATTGATGATCTGCTTGTACGCTATATTCCGAATAAGAAACCGAACAGGTTATGGCGTGGCAGTCCGCTTGGACAGAGTGATTACAGCGGCATAGAGGGACTGATGGATAGTTTAGACGAGACATTCACCAGTTGGCTCCGTGACCTGCGATTGGCAAAGGCGCGAATTATCGTGCCGGAGAGTTGGCTTGAGTTTGACAAGAACGAAGGCCAATTTTTCTTCGACGCAGACAAGGCGGCTTTTACTGGTCTCAATCAGGGGCCTCCCGGAGAAGGTCAAGAGATAGAAATGTCACAGTTTGAAGTCCGCTCACAGCAACACGAGCAGACCGCACTCAACCTAATTGACCGCATAATTTCATCAGCTGGATACTCACCGCAATCATTCGGGCTTGGAATTGAAGGCAGAGCAGAAAGCGGTACAGCTTTACGGGTGCGTGAACGTAAGTCGCTCAAAACGAAGGAAAAGAAACAGCGCTATATGCAGCCGCCTCTTGAAGATTTGATGCACCTGGTACTCAAGGTAGACGTCGAAATACTCGGTAATACAGACGCCAGCACAGACTACAGACCGCGAATAGGGTTCGCAGACTCGATACCAGATGACCCATCACAGAAAGCAGAGAGCCTGCGGAATATAGAACAGGCCACAGCAATGAGCATCGAAACTAAGGTAAGGTGGTTACACGAAGACTGGAGCGAGGAAGAAATAAAGGCAGAGGTTGAGCGCATACAAAGAGAGCAGGGGATTCTCGTTGAAGAACCTGACATGAGGGCGTGATAGTATGGCAATATCACCTTCTATGGCAGAACGAATTGTCATACCCCTTGCGCGAATATACGCATCTGCTGAAACAACCTGTATCGAGAAAATGGCAGAATATCTCGATGAAGGTATGGATGAAGCTGACTGGGCAGCAAAGAAGTTAGCACAGATTAGAGAGTTACGCAACGAAATAGATACCGAAGTCATAGGAATGCTTGAACGCGAAATACCGCCGGAGGTTGAGCAGAGATTAGCGGAAGTATATGCACAAGGTCAGGCAAGCGCGGTCGCAGACTTGCGAAAGGTTCTGCCTGAAGATGAAATCATGGTGAAAACAGGGCTCACTGGTACAGACCGCAGAAAGATTGAAACTTTGGTACAAGCGACAATCGGGAAGCTAGAGAACTCTCACCTGCGAATATTGCGTGCAACTAATGACGCTTACAGGAGGGTAATATCACACGCCACAGAGCAGGTCGCACTAGGGGTAATGACCCGACGAGAAGGAGCTCAACAAGCACTTAACCAGTTTGCGAACCGCGGCATAACAGGATTCGTCGATTCTGCCGGTAAGAGCTGGTCGCTGCAATCTTATACCGAAATGGCTATGCGTACGAGTTCAGCACAGACAGCAATCGAGGGCACGACTACAAGGCTTGAGGAGAATAACCAGGATAGAGCAGTATTCTCCGAACACGGCGAGGAGTGCGAATTATGCAGACCGTGGGAGGGGAAAGTCGTTTCACTTAGCGGGGATGACCCGAACTATCCGTCACTTGACGAAGCTATAGCAGACGGAATGTTTCACCCTAATTGCCGTCACACTTTAGGCGCTTATATCCACGGCTTGAGCGAAACACCAGACCCTGATCCCGACCCTGAAGGTTACGAGGAACGCCAGGAGCAGCGGTATATAGAAAGAAACATCCGCAAGTGGAAGCGCAGGGAAGCTGCCGCCATGAGTGATGAAGAAAAAGATTACGCTCGCAAGTATCGTGCTAGCTGGCAGGATAGGATGAGAGATTTCATAGATGATACTGATAGAAGAAGGCAAAGCGAACGCGAGCAGATAGAAGCTGCTATATAACAATAACTCCGATATGGTCGCAGTTATACTCTATTTGAAGACCGTTATATTCTTTAGGTGCATCACTAACAATCGGATTCTTCTTGTTTTGCTCATACGCAAAACGGCGTGAGCAGACAGGGCCAAGCATCACACGAGAGGGTGTGATATTTTTATGTTGTAACATAGCACTCTGACGGTGAATCTCTACCGTCACAGATTGCAGAACTGTAAGCATATATCCCTTGAGATATTTTCGTGGGATATATGGCAGTTTTGGAGGTTGTGAAACCATAGACATATCACCTCTATTATATTATATGCAATAATCTCATATTTGACAACTTTAACCGCCGATAAGGGCGGTATTTTTATGCGGCTTTTTGGTATTCTGAGCCGTCAATCAGAAGACGGTCGCGTGGCCGACACCCACGTAAAAAAACGTACACCGAAAGGATGGTAAGAATGGCAGACTTGAAAGAATTGCTCGGAGAAGAATTGTTCGACCAGGTACAGGAAGCTCTTGATGACGACACACAGCTCATCGTGAACGACGGTGACTATATCCCGCGTGAGCGGCTTAATGAGAAGAACGAGAAGATAGAAGCGCTTGAGTCGCAGCTCGAGGAAAGGGATAGCCAGATAGATCAGCTCAAAAAAGACACCAACGCAAGCGAGGAGCTCCAGCAGAAGATAGAAGAACTTCAGGAACAAAACGAAAAAACACAGCAAGAGTTAGAGCAGAAGCTCGAACAACAGCGGCTCGAATCAGGTGTGGAAAAAGCACTACTGCGGAATAATGCGCGCAACCCGCAGGCAGTGAAAGCACTGCTAGACCTCGACAGTGTAAAAGTCGATGAAGATGAGGTCAAGGGGCTTGAGCCACAGCTGAAAGAGTTGCGAGAGAGCGACCCGTACTTATTCGAGGGTGATGGTTCTTCGAGCGGCGGTGACGAAGGTTTTTCAGGTGATGACGGTTCACCGCTGACCAAAGAAATGATTGACAATATGTCGGAAAAAGAAATAAACGAGAGGTGGGACGAGATAGAAACCTTCCTCGAAAATAGTTAAGGAGTGAAAAATAATAATGGCACTTGAGAATTTTATACCGAGGATATGGAGCGCAAGAATACTCCAGAATCTTCACAAATCACACGTATTAGCTGAAGTCGCTAATACCGACTACGAAGGAGAAATAAGCGCATACGGAGATACAGTTAAGATTAACGCTATTGGCCCGGTTAATGTCAGAGATTATGAAAAGGGTGGAACTCTTACACGCGACACACTCGACGACGCACAAACCATGCTGACTATCGACCAGGCGAAATATTTCAACTTCGATGTTGACGACATCGACCAAGCACAGCAGCGCCCAAAGGTTATGGACGAAGCCATGAGAGAAGCGGCTTATGCACTGAGCGATGAGAGCGATAAGTTCCTCGCTGAGTTCGCTAAAGAAGCTGATGAGATTATTGATGCTGCCGCTATGAAGGCTGAGGACGTATATCCTCGACTTGTTGAAATCAACCAAAAGCTTGACGAAAATAACGTACCACGCGGCGACCGCTGGATGGTAGTATCGCCGTGGTACATGGGTAAGATGGTACTTGCGAAAGTATTCGAGCAGCAGGGCAGTTTCGCCGCAGACGACGTGGAAGCAGAAGGTTATGCAGGTCAAGCTCTGGGAATTAATTTCTATATGTCGAACAATCTTATCGAGGACTACGGCGGCAATGACGATACTCTAATGCCTGCCGGAACGCGGCGCGCTATTAGCTTCGCGGAACAGATTCTTTCTACCGAAGCATATAGACCAGAAGACGGCTTCGCAGATGCGGTCAAAGGCTTATATGTGTACGGCGGAAAAGTTGTAGATCCGCAAAGCATGATAACTCTTAGAGCACGCTTTGATAGCGAATAATATTAATTAAGAAATAGAGAGGTGAATAATTATGGCCGAAGAGATAACCGTTAGTCAAGCGAAACTCAATGATCCACAGGATTTTGAGTGGACGACCGGTACGGATGGAGAGTCTGAATATTACTTCGAGTTGATACAGGACAACGCTGTGCTTATCGCATGGAATGACGGTACAAGCGACAGTGATGCGACTATTGAGATACAGCCCGGCGATTACTGGCAGAAAGGCAACGAAGAATACGTTCCTCTTGAGTTTGACCTCGACCAAGCAACCGAAGACATTAAGATGGTCGTGCTTGAGTCGGCGAAATACAAAGACGAAAATGGCCGTGTGAACCTAGAGGTCAAGGGTGACGCAGCTACTTCCGACGATGAAGAAGACCTGCATTTCGCGGTTGTGCAAATGCCGCTGTTCGGAGTGTCTATTGCTGATTAAGTAAGCGATAACGAGGGGAGGCTTCGGCCTCTCCTTCTATATTAAGAAGGTGTTTATAGCTGTCAATTATATCGAGGTAGAGGGAGATGACTAATGGCTTATGCAAACGTTTCTGAGCTAGAAGAATATACTGGACAAGACGCGCCAGACGACGCAGAACGTCTGCTCGAACGCGCTTCCGAACTCATAGACTACTACACTCTACGGCGTATAGATACCGACGAAGAAGAGCACGCAGAAGCGACCAAGAAGGCCGTATGCGCGCAGGTAGAGCGCTGGTCTGAGGTGGGGGAAGATGATATAACCGGGCCAGTGCAGGGCCTGACAATCGGCAGTTTCCAAGTACAGTTCGGGGCCGGGGCAAACAGGGTTACACCTCCGGTGCTTGCGGAAAGAGCGCGCCGAGAATTGCAAAAAGTGGGCTTGCTTAATAGAGGGGTGGCGATGATATGAAACTGCCATCCTTTCTGCTTAAGCATACAGCCAAAATAGAGGATTACGAAGGCGACAGTGGCTTTGGTGATGAGTACGGCGACGAATACACGGTCAAGTGCCGCGTCGAGTATAAACGCCAGCTTGTGCGCGACCGAGAAGGAAACGAAGTCACGGCAGAAGGTACGATGTTTTTGCCTCCTGCATACAACCCTCCGCCGGAAAGTAAAGTCACGCTACCAGACTTTGGCGACGCAGAACACGATATTATAACGACGGCTCCTCAGGATAATCCGTTCAGCGGACAGCGCTCGCATGTGGAGGTGGCTTTCAAATGACCTTCAAGCTAGACTGGCGCGGGAAAGAAGTTATTAAAAAACAACAGAAAGCGGCAGAGCAGGGCTTGAGAGATGCAGCAGAACACATCGGGGAGCAAGCTAATCGTACAGCACCGATTGACGAAGGTACTCTACGGCGCAGCATGGGAACAGACTTCGACCCTGATAGATTAATGTCCGTAGTATTCTACGATGTGCCCTACGTTGAGAGATTACACGAAGCATCTCCAGGAGAGTTCAGGTTCAGCGACCCGAACGCCCGTGTCAAGTGGCTCGAACTCACACTACAGGAACGACAGAAAGCAATCAAAGATTATCTAGCGGACGCACTACGTGAAGGGCTGAGGTGATGCTATGACTTTGATCGAAGAAATAATGGAATATCTCGAAGAAGAAATCGCCGACCTTGAAATCAGCGACAATCTCGTTATGGGCTCCTTACCCTCGACACCGCAAAAGTGCGCGGCTATACGACCCACAGGCGGATTCGCCGGTGATATGAAGTTCGCGTTAGATATACCAACATTCCAGGTCACTACTCGAAGTGATAAGGATAGGCGCACGGGATACACTTTAGCTCAGGATATATACGATGTTATGCACAACTTCCGTCACGGTAGATTCGTCGAGGATGGGCGATGGATTGTTGAGGTAAGCGGAGTTCAAAGCGGGCCTAATGCTATTGGACGTGATGACAACAACCGCGAACGATATACGTGTAATTTTACGGTCGAATATAAGAACGAAAATTCAGATTTAAGGGAGTGAAGATTGAATGGCTAATATACCGATTGATGCACAGGCGGTAGATTTGAAAATCAAGAATGGAACAGATCAGTTCATTGAGATTGACGGCATTCAGGAGATGGAGCTGTCTGTCGATAAGGACGACGATGACATTCGTACACTCGGCGATCTGTGGCAGAAAATGATGACTACACAAGTCGGGCTTAATATTTCTATTGGCGGATACTTTAAAGAAGATGAAGATACAGGAACCATGGATGAAGGTCAGGCAGAATTGTTCCCGTATCTATATTCGGGTGACGACGTCGCAGAGTTTCAAATATCTGTACCAGGAGCAGACGAAGTCGACGGAGAAATAGAAGCCGACTTCCGGGTGTCCGACGGTTCCGAATCTACTAGCTTCGCCGAAAAAGTTGACTGGTCTGCTACATTACAGAGCCACGGGGATCCGGAAATAGGTAGCACTTAATAATAAGGGCGTGATGAAATGTTTGTTCCTGTAGATGCAAAAAAAGTAAATATAAAAGCTGGGGTTGACGAAGATACCAACTTGACCGACCTTCAATTATTATACACATTTGACCCTGAGAAGGAACTCAATCTCGAACATGAGATTGATCTCGAAGACGAGCCCAAAACCATACCCCAGCTTTTTGAATCATTACTTGGAATTGACGTAGAAGAACCCGAATGGATACCGATTTCCGGTATCAGTGAAGTGGAAGTCAGCACAAGCAAAGACAGCGAAGATATACGAGGAATGGGCGGTAAGTGGTTGCGTGAAAGAACGACACAGATATCTCCTAATATTAATATTGGTGGATTTCTGGTACAGGTAAACGGTAGTGTTCAGGAAGGTCAGAGGACAATAATCCGGCTTGCTGAAAGCGACGACGATGTGAGAGAGTTCAAGGTTGAATTGCCGAGGTATGAGCGTGAAGGTCTGTTTCGTGTAGCAGGTGAAGCACGGAGCACGGACTTTAAAGAAAAGTTGGATTGGTCAGCAGAGCTTCAGCAGTTCGGAGAATAGAGGAGTGTCGGTATGTCAGATAACAACGTGACCTATGATTTTGATGAGTTTTGGGCGGAAAAAGAGGAGCAGGATAAGAAGATTAAGGTGCTCGGTACAGTGTATTCATTGCCGCCTTCACCGAGGGCAAGCGTGATACTGAAGCTAATGAAGCTGAAAAAAGAAGTTGGGAAGAAGGCAGCAATACCGGAAGAAGAATTAATCGAAATGGCAGAAGAAATTATCGGTCCAAAAGAGATGCGACAGATGTTTGAAGACGGCTTGACAATCAAACAGCTCGAAGATGTAATGCGCAAAATATGGGAGTTCTACACACCTCCCCAAAAGGAAGATGATTCGGGAAACGTGCCGAAATCGACATCATCGAAAACTGGAAGCTCGTAGAAGCCGACTTCTCACGCGAATACAATATCAATCTCGTAACCGCCATTGACGACATGACATGGCGGCGTTTTTGTGCCCTTATTTCTGGACTCAGCGGAGAATCCGTGTTGGCACTAAAAATAAGAATGGACGAAGAAGATGCAGAGCGCGAAAATAAGAAAATCAAAGATCCGAACATGATTGCAAAATTAATGCAGAGTGCAGTTGTAGGCAAAAAATAGAAGGCAGGTGATATTATCTCTGTTCAAGTTGGAGAATTATATTCTACATTAGAATTACGCGACGACGATTTTCATAGCAGTATGGGCAGGGCTGAAAAAAGTACAGGGAATCTTACCAGCCTTCTTAAAGTCGGATTAGCAGGGGCAGCAGCGGGAGTAGGAGCTGCTTTCGTCGGAATGGCAAAGACCGGTACGGAAAACATAGCTGCTATAAGAGATGCAACAAAAAGGTTTAAAGTTGAAACCGGTGCATCTGCTGAAGAAGCCGAACGATTTTCAGATACGATACAGGACTTACACAAAGTCAATACAGATTCATACGAGGAGTTAGCTGATGCCGCCACAGAGGTCAGACAAAGACATGGCGATCTTGGCGATGATATGCAGGATGTTACTCAAGATTTTCTCGACTATGCCAAGGTAACGGGTGAGGACACGCCGCAGGCTATTGAGCGACTGCACGGAGTACAGCAGGCTTGGGGCAAAGACCTTGAGGACCAAACCGATATAATGGATACCTTCATGTCTATTTCTCAAAAAACAGGAGCAGAAGTAAGTGCTTTGGAGTCAGCATCAGCAGAGCTTGCACCTGTTGCCGAAGCTATAGGTATGAACTTCGAGGAAACAGTAGCTATGTTAGGGCATTTTGAGTCAAGAGGGGTAGATGCAACTACGGCGACCCGCGGTTTGAGGAATGCTATGCAGCGCCTTGAAGATCCGACAGACTCTCAGGCAGAATCGCTGCGTAAACTAGGCGTTGAGGTACAAGAAACAGAAGAAGGCTTTGAAGTCGCTGACGACGGTCTTGAGCAATTAATGGGTCGCATGAGCGAAGGAGAATTATCCTCAGAGGAAATGACAGCGGCACTTGACCTTCTCGGACGTCGTGCCGGTGTTGATATGGTACGCGCACTCGAAGATGGCGAAGCAGGAATCGAAGATATGATGGCTGTAATTGAGGATTCTGAGGGAACAGTCGAAAAGGCGTCAGAACAGTACGACAAACAGCTCGGAGAACGCTGGCAGTTAATCCGCAGACAATACCTCGAACCATTCATGGAGTCGATAGGTGAAGTGCTCATTGGCGTTCTCGAATCAGCACTTGACTTCATGGAAACTTGGGGGCCACACGTACAGGAGATATTTAGCACAATAACAGAGTTCGTGAGCGGTATATTCGGCGACATGGAGGGCGACACAGACAGCTCTTTCAATGAGATATTTGGCACTATAAGTAATATATTAGGGCTTGTAGTTGAACTCGTTGAAGATCGCATAGAAAAACTTGAAGAGTTTTGGGATCTGTTTGGTGAGGATATTATAGCTGTTATAAGCACATCTTTTGAAAATATTGTAGAATTAATTGAAGGTGCACTAAAAACTATCGAAGGTGTAATAGAGGTTTTTGTAGGTGCTGCAACAGGCGACTGGGAGCAGATGTCTGAGGGTATTGAGAAAGTATTTGAGAGCATGTGGAAAACCGTTCGTAACATTATTAATAATAATATTAAGTTAGTCGAAGAGCTTTTTGGAGAAATAATAAAAACTATTACAGACAGGGCATCAGATATAGGCGAATCAGTACGAGGAGCTTTCAGTGCTGCCTTTGATTACATCACAAAAGAACTACCATCAATGATGATGGACGGCGCAAGAAATATCATGGACTCACTAATCGAGGGTATTCTCGATAAGGTCAGAGATATGGGCTGGGCTGGAAGGCAGGTCGCAGGTGCTCTCGAAGGTGTACTTATGGGCGAATCCCCCCCACGCGAAGGGCCGCTGAAGAACATCGACAAGGGCGGTCGAAACATTATAGACGCATGGGCTGGCGGGTTGCTTGACGGAATACCTTCAGTAGAGGAAGCCGCTGAATCCATAGGCTCATCATTACGAAACAACTTTGAACGCGCATTTCAAGATGTGCTCGAAGGCACAAAGAACTTCTCCGACGCCATGAACTCACTCATGGATAATATGGTATCTCAAATTATGAGCCAACTTGCGACA
>Ga0207421_10007216_pt1 | contig 11890 bp, 6 predicted proteins | sample SodLakKL_010_SED_4_FD_187542 | JGI IMG/M metagenome (GOLD analysis project Ga0207421, IMG submission 187542) | Alkaline sediment microbial communities from Lake Tanatar, Kulunda Steppe, Russia - 8KL_010_SED (SPAdes) (version 2) | ecosystem: Environmental > Aquatic > Non-marine Saline and... | reverse complement strand
CGCCCGCCTCGACCAGTTCGGTGAGATCACCCTGGTCGGCGCGGACATCGATGAAGGGGTAGCGGTGGTTGGCGAAGACCCGGAAGCGGCTGCCGAGCCGGACGTCCACGCTGGAAGGTTGGACACCGTCCTCCAACAACGGGTCGACCCCGATGCGCCCGGACGCGAGCGCTTCACGGATGGTGCCGTCGGACAGGATCATGAGCGCCTCCGGCGAGCCGAGGTGGTCCAGTGGGGTTCGGTGGCCCCGCTGCCCTCCCACCGTAGTCGCGTCGCGTTGCGAGGCGACATCCCCAGCGAGTACGTTCAGCGCGCTCCGCGGGTGTAGCTCAATGGTAGAGCCCCAGCTTCCCAAGCTGGTGACGGGGGTTCGATTCCCCTCACCCGCTCCGTGGGGTGTTTGTGAAAGGTTCAGCACCGAGGTAGCGAACAGTTCGTGTGGTGAAGGCCCGGGCGAGCGCCGGGCCTTCACCATTTCCCACCGCAGACCTCCGAGCCAGTGACCGAGGTGCGGGGCTTGCGCCGCACGGAGGGAGGCCACCCCGACGTCCCCGTTGTGCTCGGGTCGATGACCGGAGAGAGCGATCCAGAGTCACGCACAATCCCCGGCGCGAAACTCACGCAAACACCGACGCCGCTGGTGCGAGCAACCAGGGCTCTGACGTTCGAGCGGATGACGACGGATCCCGAGGTGTTGGGAGGCGTGCCCTACACCGCCGCTGTCAGCGGGTGCTGGTGGCAACCCTGGTCGACATGGTCGCCGACAGCATGGCCGTCGAGGAGGTCCCGGCCGACTTCCCTCCTGGAGGGCTGACGACATCGCGCAACGTGGGCGGGCCTCAGCCGGTGCGAAGATCGCCCGTGACACCCGTGCGGTAGAGCTCGTCGTAATGGGTCCAGGTGAGCTCGCCGTCTGCCAACGCCCGCAGCTTCTGAGCCCATTGGTCGGTTTCCTCCCGTTGGTTGTTCCGCTCGGCCTCTTCGGCCGCGGTGAGGTCACCGTCAGCCTCGGCGAACTCTGCGAGGATCAGATAGCTGCCGGGCTTGTCACGGTCGGCGAGCAAACGGGTGCCGATGTAGCCCATGACATGGGTTGCCGCTTGGTCCAGATCCCACGCCGCCAGGAGTTGCACCAGCGCGTCGGGATCACTGCATTTCAGCCAGATCCCTTGTTCGAACTTCATCATCGTCAGGCTCCTTGTTCCAGGGACGCTGCGTGGGCCTGCTGGATACGAGACATGCCCGCTCGGTCAAAGACGCCCGGTGATCCGACGACCGTGGCCGGGGCTCCCTTCGGGTCGGTTCCCAGCTCGGCGCGCACCTCGGCGACCGGCCGGGTTGCGAGCTCGTGGTAGTCGAGTTCGAGCAGGTCGACGCCCAAGCGGTCGCACAGGTTGCGTCCCCGCCGCAGCGCGTCCGCGATGCGCACGTGCATCTCGGTGCTGTCGAGCCGACGCTCCTGCAGATCGCCGGAGAAGAAGCCGGCATCGGCGACGTAGCCGGTCCCGAAGAGTCCGATCAGCGTCGCAAGCCACGCGAAACCCTTGGGGTCGGGATCAGCCCGCCCGATGAGAGCGAACACCTCAAGTTCCCCGTTGAGGTTGGTCCCGTAGTCGGCGATGACGTGCACGAAATCGTGCTGGGCCAGGTAGGCCGAAGCCCCACCGATCGACCCCGGCAACCCGAAGCCACGCGACCGGTACATGTCCCAGACCGAGCGGCCCAGGGTGCCGGGTGCGAGCTCAGCGAACCCCATCCATGCGTCGGCCAGAACGGGATCCTCGACGCCGGCGGCAAGCTGGTGCTCGAGCTTGACACTGGTCTTGAGCTGATCCATCCGAGCCCGTTCCCAATGCTCGGCGAAGCCGCTGCGTTGCAGGTCCAGCCAGGCCAGGCCGAATGCACCCTGCGCGTACCGCCGGGCGACCCGGACGAACCGGTCATCGATCCCGAGCGCCTGTGCGTAGGCCTCCACGCGCCGGGCGACCTCCGAGGGGATCGGCCGCAGCACGAGCTCGCCCAGCACCATGTCCTGAACGACCCGATGCCGGAACGCCGATGGCTTCTGTTCGAGCTGCTGTGCAAGGGCCTCAGGACCGAGTGGCTCGAGGCCCGAGAAGTCGATATCGACCCCTGTCAGGGCGGCGTGGACCGCCTCCAACAGGCTCACCTGGATCGTGGTGAGGCCGTCCTCCGAAGCAACCGCCGTGGCGATGCCTCGGGCGATGATCAGCGCTTCGTCAGCCTCGGTGCCTGCGCTACCACCATCACCGGTCTGCACGGCTTCCTCGCTTTCGCGATCCGCTGTCTCCGTGATCGGCCTTCACGGCGCACACAGTTTAGGAGCTCGTCGGGATGGCTGCTCCGAATGTCGCGGAAGCGACCCTGGCCGCAACCGCACATCATCGGTTCTCGAGCGTGTGGAATAGCTCGACTTGGAACGCGGCCCTTCGCCAAAGGACCGCGATCGCAGTCACGGTTTCCGACGGTGGAGACGGGATGTCAGGGTCCTGAGATCCACGTCTGGCAGACGGGCGTTCCGTTCGCTTCGTATCTGGTGCTGCACGCATCGGTCACCAGGAGTTCGACGAGAACCTACGACTGTGACGGCTCGGAGGACGCGTGCTCGGCTGCCTGGTCACGCAGCCGAGCATCGGTGACCTGCCGAGCAGTTCCGCGGACTCGAAACTCCCGCCACCGCCCTCGTTGTCTCCGACGGAGCCGTGAAGGGCGTAGCTGCTCCCGCGGTGACGGTCATGACCCTTTGGCGACGTGAGTTCGATGAACACCATCAGCCGTTCGGGCATCACGACCGGGGTCACGGGGTGGACCCGAGGTGAGCCGTCGCCGTTGAGGTGTCCCGGCCATCTCGGTTCATCCACCCTGGGACGGTTCGGGGTCCAGGCCAACGTTGGCTTCCGAGAAGCGGCTGGTCTGGGAGGTCAGCTGGGTGTGCGGAACCTGGTCGGATCGATGCTGTCCGGATGCTGTCGCATTCGGTTTGGGTGTGGGGGTTGCGTCTACCGCGGTAGGAGGTGTTGGCTGCGGACGCTGGTCTTCTCCCTCCAGCTGGCCCCGTCCTTCGTTCGCATCCTCGGACGGGGCCTTCCCGTTCGCTACCGCGATGCCGTGGCGTCGCCCGTGGAGGTGGCGGCGTTGGTGGGGAACAGGTCGCCGTCGCGGATGTAGCCGTGGAGCACGTCCATCGATCGGTGGCGTGTCTGGCGGGCGATGGCGATGTTGCCGTGACGGTCGACCGCACGGAACAGCACGTTGCTGTCGGTGGGCAGATGTCGTGTCCAAGCTGCGAGGGTTCGGGTGGGGCAGGTGTCGTGGTGCCTACCACGTGGAGGCCCGAGCCGTTGTCCGGCGCCCTGCTGATCGCCGTTGGATCGTCGGATGGTCACGATCAGTCCTGCTGGGGTGTGTTCGAGGTCGCTGCGGGACAGTTGGGCGAGTTCGGAACGTCGCAGTGCTCCGACGAACCCGATGACGAGCGCTACCGGCCGACAGACCCGGAGGCACTGCTCGACGGTTTGCGATCGTGGTTCCCACAGCTGGAGTCCAGAGGGGATAGCCGGAGGGTCGTGCTGAGGTTCCAGGGTCGCAGCTCGACCTGAGCTCGGGACCACTCGCACCACAGTCTGGCGCCGCAACTTCCGCTGCAAGATCTGGAGTCGGGGGCGTGGCGTCGAGGCCGCACACGGATCTGATCGCGAAGACTGGCCGAGCTGACCTCGACACCGAGGCAGCAACCCGGACGTGAGCATCACGCCGAGGGGGCGGACCGCCGTCGTCAGGACGCGGCCGTCACCACCTCCGTCATGGCGGTCACGGCCCTGGCGAACCCGTCGACCGGGATCCGCTCGTCATCGCCGTGGAAGGTTGCGAGCAGTTCGGGCGACAGCACCAGCGGCACCCACCCGTAGGCGGTCGCTCCCCGTTCCCGGAAGAAGCGGAGATCGGTGGCTCCCGGCGTGAGGGACGCCACCGGCACCGGGTTGTCCGGCAGCCTGGATGAGACCGCCGCGAGCACGTCGAACAGCGACGAGCGTGGGCTCGCCGGACCTCCGGTCCGCCAGATCTCCTCCACCTCGACGTGATGGCGCCGGCCGATCCGACCCAACTCGCGCAAGAGGCCGTCCGCGTCCGTGTCCGGCAGCAGCCGCGCATCGAAGGTCACCTCGGCTTCGCCCGGGACGACATTGTTCTTGTAGCCACCATGGATCTCCGTCGGCGTGATGCTGTCGGCGATCAGGTGACCGATCGCGCCGGCCCGGGCGCGAAGCTGCGGCGCCAGCGCCCGCACGGCGAGGTCGCCGGACGAGCCCGCGAGCAGCCGGAACAGCCGGGCCTGGACCCCGTCTGCCACCTCGGCGAGCACCCTGAACTGCTCACGCATCACCGGATGGAGGTGCGCCCTGCGCGGGCCCGAGACCGTCTCGATGAAGCGGGCGAGTTCCCGGATCGCCTGGTGCTCGGGGGGCAGGGCGCCATGCCCGGGCGATCCGGTGGCGCGCGCCCGGAACCGCAGCGGAGCCTTCTCGCCCAGGATGATCGGCATCAGGGGACGTGCGAGGACCCCCGACAGCCCGAAGCCGCCCTCACCGAGCACCTCGGGCAGCGGACGGCCATCGGTGAACCCCACACGATCACCGTGTTCGGCCACCAGCCACCCGGCGCCTTCGCCGCCTCCGGCTTCCTCATCCGCCACCGCGACGACGATCACCTCCCGGTCCGGCTCGCGGTCCCGCGACGCGAGCGCGACCACGGCCTCGGCGTGCATGACCGCGACACCTTTCATGTCCAGGGTGCCGCGACCCCACAGCTCGCCGGCGATCGTCTCACCTGCGAACGGATCGTGACGCCACCGTTCGCGTTCCACGGGCACCACATCGGTATGCGACAGCAGCACCAGCGGCGGGCGATCGGGGGGACCTGGGAGCCGGGCGACCAGGGATGGTCGACCAGCCGGGCTCGACAGCATCTCCGTCTCGAGCCCGACGCGGGCCAGCCGCTCGCGGAGCAGTTCGGCGACCGCGCCCTCACCGTCGCCGGGCGGGTTCACCGACGGGATGCGGATCAGCTCTTGCAGCAGTTCCAGACCTTCCACGAGCTCTCCTCCAGCTCGACCAAGACGGCAGTGACCTGCCGTCCACGAGACCCGGCGTCCGATGCGGGTGATCGCTCGTACCCCGGCCAGCATCTCGGCCCGACAGCCCCGAGCATGGCACGGGCGCGCATGTCCAACAAGTCCACGAGTACCCGATCCCGACCGAAGCCCTGAGACCCGATCAATACCCGACCGCCGGTCGGGATGCTGTGCCGGCACGGTCGCAGCGATGTTCGCGAGGGCATGGAGCTGGTCGGGCGCTCAGCACGTCGATGAGGAATCGGCGCGCGAACCCGTGCTGCGATGGCCGGGGAAGACTCGGGATGGCCTGGGGCCGCTGGTGGGGCGAGCGGCTGAGCTCGGGCAGCTCGAGTCCGACGAGCCCGTTGAGCCCGAGTAGCGAACGGATCGTGTGGCAACCCGCCGCCAGCCGTCTGGCGCACGCCAGGCGCAGGTCACACGCCGCTGGTGAGGTTGGCGGACGGGATCAAGGCCTCACGGCGGTTGCAGACCATGCACGTCACGTGCATGGACGCACCGGGCGTGCCTGGCTGTTCCTTGGGACAGCAGTAGACAGGGACCGCCAGGGGCATGTGCCGAGCGGTTCGGCGGCTTCCAGGCCGTCTCCGCGCGCCGAGCCGTCCCGAGTCTCGACGATGGTGACGCTCTGCCGGGCTCGCCGGATCAGTTCGAGCACCACAGCTCTGGTGACGCGGACCCGTTCAGTAGTCCAGGTGGTGGCGAACTCGGACGGGGCGAGATCGCGTCTTGTTCCTCTGTGCGTGCTCGGCTCGCAACGGTTGCGAGAGTTGAACGCTCGAACATCCGAACGGTAAAGACCCTCTGTCGGCTCCCAGACCGGCATCAGCATTGCCGGCCGGTTCGTGCTCTGTCGCGACCCGGCTACGAATGGGTCCCTTCTCGGGCTGGCCACCGTACGAGACGACGAGTGTCGATGGCCATCTGCTTCTTCCCGCGTGAGGTCATCCCAGGGGCGTCACCCCCTTACCGTCACGGGCCTGGGCGAACCGGCCAAGGACACGTTGCTGGCGCCAGCGGCCAGATGTGTTCGGCCTCCATCGAGCGTCTTTCACCCTGGCCCGCAGGAGACGCCCGTCGTGGCACCACGTGAGCTGCCCGTTGGCAGGCAGCCGTCGGTCCGCTGCACCCAGCACGGGCTCCTGATGTCCGGCCTCGCCGAACGCAGCGGTGGATCGACCTGTTGGTCCTGGCGCCGATCATGCCCAACACCCCGGCGCTCGCTGGAGGCGAACCGCCACGGTTCGACGGTGGTCCACCGTTAACCTCGGGGTCGCCCGACCGGTTGCAGCCGCGAACAGGGAGAGGGCCATGGTCCAGACGTCGCTTCCGGAGCGCGACCGTTACCCCGATGCCTTGCGTGCCGGGGCGCTCCTGGTGGTGGTGTTCGGCCACTGGATCGCGACCTTGCCACGACTCGAGGATGGTCGCATGGTCGCGACCGAGCACCTGCTGACCGTGTGGGACAGCGCCGGCATCGCCACCTGGTTCATCCAGGTGGTGCCGCTGTTCGTGTTCGTCTCTGCGGCGGTCAGCACCGACGGCACCGCCCGCCGGATCGAAGCCGGTGACCGGCAGCTGCACTGGTGGGCCGGTCGGGCGCTGACACTGGCCCGGCCGACCGTCACCTACCTCGCCGTGCTCACCGCCCTGGCGATCGTCGCGACCGTGACGGGCGGGCGACTGCTCGGACCGCTCGACCTGTCGTTGACCGTGCACCTGTGGTTCCTGCTGATGCTGCTGGCGGTCCAGGCGCTGCTGCCGCTGAGCGTGCGGATGGACGCGCGCTTCGGGCTCGGTGCCGTCGGCGTCCTGCTGGGCCTCGCGATCCTCATCGACATGGTGCGTGGTGGGGTCATGCTGCCCGGTCAGGTCTTGGAGTTCGGCAGCCGGGTGCTGGCCGGTCCTGACGTGATCGGCTGGCTCAACGGGCTCGTCGTGTGGTTGATCCCCCAGCAGCTCGGCATCGCCTGGCGTCGGGGCCGGTTCGGGGGCCGGCGGGTCGGGCTCGGGTTGATCGGCATCGGGTTCGTCTGGCTGGTCGCCGCGGTGGCATCCGGCTACCCGGTGGCGTTGGTCGGGGTCGACCTCGAGGGGCGCTCGAACCTGCTGCCGCCGACCCTGGCGTTGGTCGGGGTGATGTGGTTGCAGGTGGGGGTCGTACTGCTCGGCGAGCGGGCCGCCCGTCGCGCGCTGGCTCACCGCCGGGTCGATCGCATCGTCGGCGTGCTGGGCTCGCTGAGTATGGCGCTGTACCTGTGGCACAAGCTCGCAGAGCTGCCGGCCGCATGGTTGGGCGAGCTCATCGGCGCGCCGATCGACCTCGGCGATCCGGGGGACCCCGGGTTCTGGTGGGGTCGGCTGGTGTGGATCGTGTTGTGTGTCGTGATGGTCACGCCGGTCATGGCCGGGGTCATCGCCTTCGAGACCCGCCGCAAGCCCAAGGTCCCGTCGACCACCGTGGGCTGGGCGATCGTCGGTGGTGGCACAGCGCTGTTCGCCGGGATCGGTGCAGCTCTACTGCTCGGCGCCAGGCCAGGCGCGGTTATCGGACTCCTCGGGGTCGCTATCGCGTCGGCCCTGCTGCGGTCGTGGCCGGGGCGGGATCGTGAACAGGCTGAACAGGCTCGGGCAGTCCTCGAGGCCCAGGACCGTGGGTTCCCCATCGGCGAGCGCGGCGACCCCTGACCCGTACGGACCCGCCTGCACCGCGTCCGCCGGTGCGGCAGAGCGCCGGGGGAGGTGTCGGCAACCCCGGGAACGGGCGGATCGGTGGACCTCGGTGCCGGAGGTGCTGCGACCGCGGCCGCTCCGGGGTTTCAGGTGCGACCAGGGAACTCCACGGCGCACCGCTGACGTGGGAACATCGGCTCTTCCGGTGGAGATGTGGGTTGGATCACGCCCGGTGCTCCCACGGAAGGTGGAGCGAGCACCTTCGACCGCAGGCGCGATGAGCATCACCGATGAAGGCGCGGTCAGCCCAGAGCGGGTCGGGCGTCAGCCGGCGCCGGCCTGGGCGTCAGCCACACCGAGGATGCAGGCCGACACGCGGTCGGCGAGCGGCGGCGCGGTCGGCAGGACGCTCATCGCATCCTCCACGTCCGGAAGTTCCAACGGTTCGGCGACCAACCCCTTGGTGATGTCGCGCAGCAGCGCGTAGCGCCGGCCACGTGTCGCCACCCGGTGCGCCTCAAGCCGCGGCGCGACCAGTTCCAACCACCGCTCCGCCACCGCGAACGGATCCGGATGTTCGTCCTGCCCGGCCGGCACCGCGAGCTGCCGCAACCGCTGCCACCGCTGCGCCGTCGCCTCCTCCGCCTCCTGCTGGAGCTGCCGCGCCCACGCCGCGAGCACGTCACGCATCTGCTCCAAGGCCCGCTGGGAACGTCGAGGCAGCAGTCCCAACTCCTCGTCCGCGGCGATCGCCAGACAGCGGGTGAGCGCATCCGCGGCCACCTCGTCAAGGGGTTGGTCCTCCGGATCGTCGCGCAGCTGCGCCCGGAGCGTGGCCGCCACCCGCCCCAGGTCCGTCTCGCACCGCGCCCGACCGTCCGGGCGGACCAGCATCCACCGCGGCGCACCGTGCGCCGCGGACCGCACCGACAGGAACGCCCACGTCGAGGTGGCGCGCACCGGCGCGACTCGGGCCAGGACCAGGGAGCTCGCCCCGCGGGCCCGGGCGTACTCCGCGGCGGTGAGCAGCGCCGTCGGGCCCTCGATCAGCGTCCGGACGGGCTCGAGCGCATCGGCCAGGTCGTCAGCCGGCGCCGCCAGGTGGGCCTCCAGGTCCCGCTGCACCTCGGTGGGATCGACGATCAGATCGTCCGCTGCCACCTCGGCGTCATCGCCGCTTTGCCCGGACCCCACGCCATCCCAGTCGTCCCCGCCCTCGCCCGCGGCAGCGCGAAGGTCCGGGACCGGCAGGTTCGCACCGAGCAGCGACTCGCTCTCCTCCAGACGGCTGGCGAGCCGCTCGTTGGCCCGGGTCGCGAACGCCTGGCCGTCGCGGGGCCACCACGCCTCGATCGCATCGTGGCGGCTGTCCATCCGGTCGACGCGTCCGACCCGCTGCTCGGCGACCCGCAGCGTGGTCGGAAGGTCGAGGTGCACCATCGCCGAGGCGCCCTGCAGGTTCAGCCCCTCGCTCATCGCATCGGAGCACAACGCGATCGCCGCGCCGTCCGGTTCGTAGTCGGGCGCGAACAACCGTTGGACACGACCGCGGGCCGTACGCGCCTGCCCGGTGGCGATCACCACCTCGGCGTCGCTGCGGTCGGTCAAGAGGTCGCGGATCACCGCCAGGGTGGTGAGGTGGCGGTCGAAGGCCAGGACCCGGGCATGGCGCTGTGCGAGCTCGGCCAGCAGGTCGGCCTTGCGCCGTTCCCGGGCGTCGCCGATCCGGGACAGCGCCGCGCCGATGGCGGCGTAGCGGTCGCGCTCCTCTGCGCAGCGCGCCGCCCAGGCGTCCGGATCGCTGAGCCAGTCGGGCAGGGCTACCTCGAGGTGGCAGGTGGGCGGGCCCTGGCGTGCCAGCCGCTCGAGGTTGCCGACGACGTCGCCGGTCGACAGCGCCTTCGGGCGGCTGGACAGGTCGAACCGGGTGATCGCCGCGTCGGTGCCGTGCAGGTGCTCGAACAGTGCCGCGCGTGAGGATCGCAGCGCCGCCACGACGTGGTGGGCGACCAGCCCGGCGGTGGCCTTCAGTTGGAAGCGCAACCAGGTCTCGTCGGTGAGCCGCTGGCGCAGCGCGTGCGGCACCGCGAGCATGCGCGGCAGCTGGGCGATGCCGGTCAGCTCATGGGCCAGGTGGCGGATCTCCTCGGCCGCGGCCTCGTCGTCGGGGGTCTCCGCGGTCGCGTAGACCTCCGGGTGGTGGACCGGGTAGCGGCACACCCGGTCGGTGACGGGGTGGCGGTAGTCGTCGGGCGCGAGGTCGACCATCCGGTTGATCTGGGTCTTTGTCCGGCGCAGTGTGAACCGCTGGATCTCCTCGCGCAGCTGCGCGATCTCCTCCTCGGTCAGCGACGCCACGACCCGGCGGCGTCCCTCCAACCGCCGCAACGTCTGGTGCGTGCGGTCGTCGAAGTTGTCGGGGCCGAGCAGCGCGACCAGGTCCAGCAGGTCCGTCGCGCCCTTGCTGATCGGGGTGGCGGTGAACAGCAGCACGTGATCGGCGGCGTTGTCCCGGATCGTGCGGGTGCGCGCGGACGTCGGGTTGAGGAAGTTGTGGGCCTCGTCGACCGCCAGCAGCTGGGCCCCGCGGACCTGGTGGCGTTCGATGCGCTCGCCGTCGGGGGCACCTCGGCTGAGCAGCCCGTGGGACACCGTGTTGATCGACAGCCCCGAGCTCAGCGCCTCCCGCCGCCAGGTGTCCTCGACCGACGGCGGACACACCAGCACGGTCAGCCCGTCGCGGACCCGCCCGGTGGTCAGCAGCCGCTCGCGGACGGCGCGGACCAGGTGCGCGCCCATACGGGTCTTGCCGGACCCGGTCGCGTCGGCCACGAGCACCCCACCGACCCGCTCGATGATCCACATCGCCTGCGCGATCCCGACCACCTGCGACGGCCACAGCTGCTGCCCGGTCAACGCCCCCAGCTCGTCGGCGACCCAGTCGCCCTCCAGCAGCTCGCCGCAGGCCCGGCCGAGCGCGTCGCGCCAGCCCACCACCTGCAGCAATCCGTCCAGTAGCTCGAGGAACCGTTCGGACCAGTCGTGGCCCACCTCCCACAGGTTCTCCGCGATCCCGCGCAGCTCGTCGTAGCGGTCGGGTTCGGTGGCACGCTCGAACCGGGCGTTGACCTCCAGTTGGCGTTGCAGCCCGCTGACCGTGAGGTTGCTGGAGCCGACGCTCGCTGCCTCGTCACCGACGTAGATCTTGGCGTGCAGGGACGGCTGGCCGACGACGGCACGGACCTCGACGCGGCCGGCGAGCAACGCGTCGCGGGCCGCGACCACCTTCGCGGAACGCAGCAGCGAGATCCCCCTGGCGTACCAGTGCTCCTCGACCTCACGGGTGAACGCGAGCTCCGGCGACGCGAAGGACCGCGACGTCGCGAAGGGCTCGGAGCCGAGCACGACCCGCATCCGGTCGACCAAGCGGCCGCTGCCCCGGCACCGCTGGCTTCGCTGATCCGTTCGCCGGTCCACATCCCAATCGGCGATCAGGTCAACCAGCTCACCCAGCGACGAGTAGCCGACGGTCAACAGCGGCTGCCTCGAGGTGGTGAGGTCGGGCCACACCGTCGCTCGGACCGTCGAGCCACTGCGGTTGAGCGGGAAGCGCTCCGGCGCGGGCCACAGGTACGAGCTCAGGCGAGCGGCGTTCTCCTCCGCGATGTCCAGGGAGAACAGGTCGGGCTGCTCGTCACCGGGAGTGGGTCGCCGTGGCACGGGAGCTGCTCCGCTTGATCGGGCGTCGGCACGGGCGCGCCGATCGTCGACAGGCTAGGTGTCCGCCCCCGACTGACCACACTGCTGTTCTATGCTGCCCTGGGCTCTCGCGGGGGTGGAGTGGCCGGGGACCGAGGAGGCAGCGATGAGCGGACCACCGCCTCCACCATCCGGACCGCCTCCCTCGGCCAGGCCGCCACCGCCGGCAGGGCCACCGCCGGCAGGGCCACCGCTGCCGGGTCCACCGCCCGGCGGCCCTCCGCCGGCGGGGCCACCCGCCGGGGCGCCGGGCAAGCGGCGCTGGCGCTTGTGGCTGGCCATCGCGCTCGTCGCACTCCTGCTCCT
>Ga0207421_10007215_pt1 | contig 11891 bp, 11 predicted proteins | sample SodLakKL_010_SED_4_FD_187542 | JGI IMG/M metagenome (GOLD analysis project Ga0207421, IMG submission 187542) | Alkaline sediment microbial communities from Lake Tanatar, Kulunda Steppe, Russia - 8KL_010_SED (SPAdes) (version 2) | ecosystem: Environmental > Aquatic > Non-marine Saline and... | reverse complement strand
TTTCTGTGCACGGATTTTACGACTTAAGCGCCCACCCCCCCATTCTTAGGGATGAACAGTTCTGAGGACCTAAACGAAAAATTCCACTTCCCGGGCCTGGCTGCAGGCTCATTTATTCCCTTTCTCAACTGCGTCAGAAAAAAAGCCCTGGATACTTCTTCTGCTCCGAAACGCAGCATGTGCTGTGTTGTCTGCTGACAGTCCATGAGCAGGTATCCTTTTTTCTTCAGGATGCTTAAAAGATATACCAGGGTGGTCTTGGAGGCATCCGGGATCCTGTAGAACATGGATTCTCCGAAAAAAATCCCGCCCAGGGCCACGCCGTATATACCCCCGGCCAATCGTCCGCGGTGCCAGGCTTCCACTGAATGGGCGATACCCATGTGGTGCAGCCGGACATAGGCGCTGACCATTTCCGGCACCAGCCAGGTACCATGCCCCCCGGCCCTTTTTATCCCGGCACAGAATTCTATCACCTTTTCAAAGGCCTGATCCGCGGTCATGATGAATTTGCCGGAGTTCAGCACCCGGCGCAGGCTTCTGGGGATGTGCAGGTTGTCAGGGAAGAGAACGAGCCTGGGATCGGGAGACCACCATAAAATGGGAGAGCCTGGGCCGTACCAGGGAAAGATGCCCCGGCTGTATGCCTTGATAAGGCGCTGGGGCGAGAGGTCCCCGCCCACGGCCAGCAGCCCGTCAGGGCCGGCCTGGCCGGGGTGCGGGAATTCCAGGTTACGGGAGAGGAAAGTGATGGTCACTTAAGCTTTAACTGGTCATTTTTTTTGTCGTGTTCCACCTTGACCACGGACTTTTTGTCTCTTTGCTCGAATAAAAGCTTTTCCGCAAGGGTGTCCTTTATCTGTTCCTGGATCAGCCTGGCCAGGGGCCTGGCCCCAAAAGAAGGGTCATATCCCTTTTCAGCCAGCCATGCCCTGGCCGGTGCTGAAAGCTGGACCTGAACCTTCCTGCCCTTCAGCTGCTGATTCAGCTCCCGGATGCTCTTGTCCACGATCTTCTGCATGGTTTCCCTGCTCAGGGCGTTGAAAGGGATTATTGCATCCAGGCGGTTGCGGAACTCCGGACTGAACATATTTTCCACTGCCTTTACACCCTTGGCGGTAAGATCCTCCTGGTTCTCCTGCCCGAAGCCGATGCTGGGGGAAATCATTTCCCTGGCCCCGGCATTTGAGGTCATGAGAAGGGTTACATGGCGAAAATCGGCCTTGCGTCCGCTGTTGTCCGTGAGGGTGGCGTAATCCATTATCTGCAGCAGGATATTGAACATGTCCGGGTGGGCCTTTTCGATCTCATCCAGAAGAAGAATGCTGTATGGATTCTTGCGGATGGACTCGGTGAGCAGCCCGCCCTGGTCGAAGCCCACGTATCCGGGTGGCGCCCCGATGAGTCTGGCCACGGCGTGTTTCTCCATGTATTCGCTCATGTCGAAACGGAGGAAACTGACTCCCATGACCTGGGCCATCTGCCTGGAAAGCTCGGTTTTGCCCACTCCGGTGGGACCTATGAGCAGGAAATTGCCTATGGTTTTGTTTTCTTCACGCAGCCCCGCCCTGGAGCGTTTTACAGCCTTTGTCAGGGCCTGTACGGCCTTGTCCTGACCGAAAATGGTGTCCTGCAGATGTTCATCCAGGCTGAAGAGTTTCTCCTTGTCTGATGAGGAAATCTGCCTGGACGGGATCTTGGCTATTCTGGAGACCACCTGTTCAATATCCCTGGGTGTAATCTGCTTCTTGGTCCTGCCGGTTCCGGAGAGGACAAAGACGGACCCGGCCTCGTCCAGTACGTCGATGGCCTTGTCCGGGAGATAGCGGTCATTGATATAGCGCGCCGAGAGGTCCACCGCCGCCTTGAGGGCGGAGGGCATGTATTTTACATGGTGGAATTCCTCGTAATAGGGCCGCAGACCTTTAAGGATTTCGAGGCTTTCACTGGTGCTTGGCTCAGGCAGTTCGATCTTCTGGAATCTGCGGGAGAGGGCTTTGTCCTTTTCGAAATGATTCTTGAACTCTTCATAGGTGGTGGATCCTATGCAGCGGATTTCACCGGAAGCCAGCACCGGTTTGAGTATGTTGGAAGCGTCCATGGAGCCGCCGCTGGTGGCCCCGGCCCCGACTATGGTATGGATTTCGTCTATGAACAGTATTGCTCCGGGAATCTCTTTTATTTCATTTATTACTCCCTTGAGCCTGTTTTCAAAATCGCCTCTGAACTTGGTACCTGCCAGAAGCGAACCCATGTCCAGGGCGAATATCCTGGTATCCAAAAAAGGTTCAGGAACTTTTTTCTCTGCTATCTGCAGGGCCAGGCCCTCGGCCATGGCTGTTTTGCCCACCCCTGCATCTCCTACAAAGATGGGGTTGTTCTTCCTGCGCCGTAAAAGTACCTGGATCACCCTTTTTAGTTCTTCTTCCCGGCCTACAAGTGGATCGATGAGCTTTTTTCCGGCTTTTTCCACCAGATCCATGGTATAAAGGGCCAGGGCGCTTTTTTCATCCTTTTCCTTGGGCTTGCAGCCGGAACATGCTGAGCCGGGGCGGTCCTTCTCCATGCCGTGGGAAATATATTCCAGGACATCAAGGCGGCTCAGGCCCTGTGACTGCAGGTAATAAACAGCGAAGGCCTCTTCTTCTTCAAACATGGCCGCCAGGAGGTCTCCTGCCTGGATCATGTTCTTGCCCGAGGACTGGATCTGGGACAGGGCCTTGTGCATGACCCTTTGCACCCCGACGGTCTGGACTACTTCGCGGTCTCCGCTGGGGGGCATGACCTCCATGTGGTCGGTGAAGAATCTTTCCAGCTGGTTTTTTAGTTTAAACAGGTCCACCCCACAGTCCGAAAGGACCTCCTTGCCCTTGTCGTCCATGAGATAGGCGTAAAGTATATGTTCCAGAGTGAGATACTCATGGTGGCGGACCTTGACTTCACGTATGGCCCTGGCGATTATTCTTTCCAATTCTTTGCTTAGCATTTAAACCTCTTCCATTGTGCATTTAAGGGGATAACCTTCTTTCCTGGCCATGCTGGTTACCATGGCCACCTTGGTTTCGGCGACCTCCCCGGTGTAGATCCCGCATACGCCGGTGCCGTTCTTGTGCACGTTAAGCATTATCTGCATTGCTTCGGCTTCTGTTTTGTGAAAAACTTTCTGCAGCACATGGACAACAAATTCCATGGTGGTGTAATCGTCATTGTGCAACAGGACCTTATAGCGCTGCGGTTCTTTGACCTGATCTTCCGATACTGTTCCCGGGGCAGGCAGAGTCCCTGTAAGTTCTTTACTCATATGGTGTTAGCGTAATGTTTTTTGTCCAAAAGTCAATAATCTGCAGCCTTACCGATTGTGAGAGCTATTAGCATAAAGCTGGCTTTTGATCAATATTCTACATAGTCCAGGCACAGTCCCCTGGCCGGGGCGGTGGCCGGTGCCAGGCTCCGGTTGCGGCTTTTCAGCACAGTCTCCAGGTCCCTGGAGGAGATTTTTTTCTGACCGACCTGGACCAGGGCCGAGACCATATTTCTGGCCATCTGTTTCAAAAAACCGCCGGCCCGGATCAAAATCACTGTTTCCCGGGGAGTAAACCCGGGAACGATGCAGATGTGCTGAATAGTCCTGACAGTGTCTCTGATCTCGGTGCCCTTGTTCATAAAAGAGCTGAAGTCATGGCTCCCAAGCAGACAGTATGTGGCATCCTGCATCGCTTCCAGGTCCAGAGGGCCTGTATTCCATACGAAATTTCTGCGCTGGGGATGTAAACATTCGCGGGAGGTCCACAGGGTGTAGGAATACTGCTTGCCCCGGGCCGAAAACCGGGCGTGGAATTCTTCATCAGCTTCTGTCCAGTCCAGAATGCGGATGCTTGGAGGCAAAAGGGCGTTTAAGGCCCTGTCCCAGGGCACTTTGCGGTATCCCGGGGGCGGGTCGAAGTGGGCAACCTGCCCCAGGGCATGCACTCCGGCGTCGGTGCGCCCGGATCCGTGGACACGCAAATGTTTGCTGCATATGCAGTACAGGGCTTTTTCCACTTCTCCCTGAACAGTGACGCCGTTTTTCTGAACCTGCCAGCCCTGATAACCGGTGCCGTCGTAAGCGATTGTAAGTTTTACCCGCATATCCTGATTATTTTTGCCGGGTGTTGAAGGTATTCAATGTATTGGCAAAGAAATCATCAGGAACAGGCCGGCAGCTTGTTCCCTGTTTCAGTCCCCGGCTTTGCATGGAGTCCCTGATCTGGTTTATGGTTGTGGTTTTGGACCGGGACCACTCAGGATCCAGAAGCTCGTCCCCCGAGGGATCTCCGGTAAGTCTGTGCACCACTATGTCCGGTCTCATACTGCTCAGGGCGGTTGCTGCCCATTGCACGTACTCTTCCCGGAGCAGCGGGATGTACTGTCCTTTCCTCCACCACCGGGCCAGCACCGTATCTTTGCAGACGTACAGGTTGTGCAGCTTGATCCCCTGGACCGGCAGCCGGTTTACAAACTCTATTGTTTCCAAAAAATCCTCCAGCTCTTCTCCGGGCAGCCCTGCTATGACATGCGCGCACACCTTCAGGCCTCTGGTGTGGGCCATGCGGCAGGCATGTGCAAAATCCTCAGCCGTGTGCCCCCGGTTTATCAGTTTGAGCGTTTCTGGATTGGAGCTTTGCAGGCCCATTTCCAGCCAGGTCTCGCTGCTGGGGAACTCGGCCAGAATCCTGGTTTTTTCCATGTCCAGGCAATCCGGTCTGGTTCCCATGCAGAGAACAATCATCTCCGGAAGAGAGGACAGTTCTCTTAGAAGATTTTCAATTCTGGCGGCAGGACCGTAGGTATTGCTGTAGGATTGCAGGTATGCCGCGAACAAAGAGTTCGATTGCCTGGAAAGAAATTTTGTGCGCCAGTAATGGTACTGCTCCTTCAGGCTCATTCCCGATGAGTAGAGTCCTGTCCCTGAACCTGCGGGATTGCAGAATACACATCCTTTCCTGGAGAGGGTGCCGTCCCTGTTGGGGCAGTGGAAACCGGCGTCCAGCGGGATTTTTTGTACCCGGGTGCCGAATATTTTTTTCCAGTAGCTGGACAGTGCGTGATAAGTATCCATTCCAAAAAAACGCAATCCTGCTGTATTGCCTGTTGACTTTTCTTCTGATAATATTTTCTAGATTAGGCCATTACTAATACAGGCAGCAGTGGCTGCCGTCAGGGCAGGGCTTTCCCGGGGATGCCGGCTTGCCGTGCACATAAACCCTACAGTAAGCATGTTCAAGTCCCGGGTCAATTCAGTGGCTTGAGCCGCACCCGATTTTGAATTTACCATCAACCTTTGATCCCCGGATGCGGATATTTATCAGTCTGCACAGGGAAAATACTTAAGCGGAGAAAAGTATGACGAGAATTCTGGACCGTTTTTTCGGAGCTATGTCCAACGACCTGGCCATCGACCTGGGAACTGCCAATACCTGTGTGTATGTAAAGGGCAAGGGGATTGTGCTGCGGGAGCCTTCAGTGGTAGCGGTCAAAAGAGATCTGCGCGGCAACAACAAGGTTCTGGCCGTGGGAGAAGAAGCCAAGAGAATGCTCGGGCGCACTCCGGGGAACATTACGGCCATACGTCCCATGAAGGAGGGGGTGATAGCCGACTTTGAAATCACCGAGGCCATGCTCAGACATTTTATTGCCAAGGTGCACAACAGCAGACGCCTTGTCAGGCCGCGCATAGTCATCTGTGTACCCACAGGGATCACCCAGGTGGAGAAAAGGGCTGTCAAGGAGTCCGCCCAGAGTGCCGGGGCCAGGGAAGTCTATCTAATCGAGGAACCCATGGCCGCAGCCATAGGAGCCAACCTGCCCATAACCGAGCCCACCTCCAACATGGTTGTGGATATTGGCGGCGGGACCACCGAGGTAGCGGTGATCTCCCTGTCAGGAATAGTCTACAGCAAGTCAGTCCGGGTGGGCGGCGACAAAATGGACGACTCCATCAAGCATCACGTCAAGCGCAAGTACAATATGCTCATCGGGGAGAGCAACGCGGAAATCATAAAAAACACCATAGCCTCTGCCTATCCCCTGGAGGAAGAACAGCAGATGGTGGTCAAGGGCAGGGACCTGGTTTCCGGAATCCCGCAGAATATCACCATTACTTCAGAAGAGGTGCGCAAAGCCATTTCGGAGCAGGTGGAAAGCATTGTCCAGGCGGTAAGAATAGCCCTGGAACAGACTCCGCCGGAACTGGCATCGGATATCGTGGACAGAGGGATAGTACTCACAGGCGGAGGTGCTCTGCTCAAGGGCCTGGACAGGCTGCTCATGGACGAGACGTCCCTGCCCATTACGGTGATAGAGGATCCGCTTTCCACGGTGGCCATTGGTTCGGGCAAGGTCCTGGATAATCTGGATGTGCTCAAGGAGGTAACCATAGATTAGCCTGGAAATTTCCGTCAAAAAAATAATCGGCTTCTTCTTTGTCTGCGTTGCCCTGTATCTGGGTCTTTACACCTGGAACGCACGTACGGAAGTCCTGGATCGCCTGGCTGCTGATACAGGACTGGAATTCGTGGGCTGGGTAATAAAGCCGGGTGTCCGGGTGCATTCCATGGCCCAGGAATTCTGGGAGAGCTACGTATATCTGGTGGACGTGCATCAGGAGAACAGGGAGCTTCGCCGCGAACTTGACAGTCTCAAGCTGGAGCTGGCGGCCAGGTCTGAAAAGGCTGCTTTCGCCGAAAGGCTTGAAGAGCTTCTGGAGTTTACTTCACCGCCGGGGTGGAGCAGCAGCGGGCTGCGGGTAGTCGCTCACAACTACGGCCCCCTGGGGGTACTGGAGTCAGTTATCGTGGACAAGGGCCGGCTGCAGGGGGTGAGCTCCAACATGCCCGTGGTGGCTCCGGAGGGTGTCCTGGGAAGGACCTATAAAACCGGCCTCAACTTTTCAACCGTGCTTTTGCTTTCAGACCCCAACAGCCGCATACCAGTGGTGAGCTCGCAGTCCAGGACCCCGGGCATAGTAGTCGGACAGGGACAGAACAATTCTCTGGCAGTACAGTATGTGCATTTGAATGCTCCGCTGCAGGAGGGGGAATACCTGGTTACTTCCGGTACAGCCGGGATCTACCCCAAGGGCCTGCCGGTGGCCAGAGTGAGCCGGGTGGAGCGTTCCGAAATCCGCCTGTTTCAGCTGGTGGAAGCTGAAAAACTGGTCTCGGCGAGGGACAGGGAAGAGGTTATGGTTCTGGAGAATATTACCAAGCTAAGAACCGATTATCTGGACTTCGATGGCATTATCCGGGACTTTTCAGGGGAGGACAGGCTGATGGGCGAGCCGGGTGTATCCGGCTTTTAACAGGTTTTTTGAGCAGGAGAGTTTTTCTGTCTAGGCATATAGTATTCTGGATTTTTTTCACCATCCTTGGGATCTGGGGGCAGTTTTTCCTGCCCGGCACGGATTTTTTCACTCCGGGACTGGTGGTCCTTGTGCAGTTCGGGTTTTTAAACGCAGCCTTCTGGCTGGGGTGCTTGTGGATGCTCCTGCTGGAGGGGACCGGAAACCTGGCTTTCGGGACCATCATCCTGTATTATGCAGGACTGGCCATGGCCTATTCTCTGGCCGGCGTTTTTTTTGAGGCCAGAAATGTTTTGTTCATGGCTCTATTATTCCTGTTTCTTGCCGTATTTAAAAAAGCCCTTGTCCTGGTCATGGCCGGTATGCAGGATCTTGGTCAGTCGGTGTTCATGGATGCGCAATCCGTGCTTGTTCAGTTTACTGTGCATCTTATACTCTGGATGTTAACCTATCATTTTTTTAATAAGTACATAATGCATGAGCTTGTTCGAAGAAAAAAGCCTGTTGCGTGAAAGACTGGGATACAACTTTCTTCTGTTTCTGATTGTTGCTCTGTTCTGTATTTTTGCGGTGCGGTTGTGGTATCTGCAGGTGTACAAAGCGGAATACTTTTTTGAAAAGGCCCAGGACAATGTGCAGCGCAGGCAGCTGGTCTATGCCCCCAGGGGGCTTTTTCTGGACCGTGAGGGCAGGCTGCTGGCGGTAAACGAGCCCTCCTACAGCCTGGCCCTGGTCCGGGAGGACACGCCGGACATCGACCGCACCCTGAAGCAGGTAAGCAGGTGGACCAATATCCCTCTGGAGAAGCTCCGGGACGAATTCGAGCGTGGACGGACCATGGTCAGGTCCTTTGAAAAGCAGGTCCTGGTATCCAATCTTTCCTACGAACTGTTGACCAGAGTGGAGACCGAGGTGCCTTACTGGCCAGGAGTCAGGGTCATGGTGCAGCCCAGGAGGAAATACCTGCAGGGCGAAGTGTTTTCGCACGTCCTGGGATACGTGGCCCAGGCCAGCGAGGAGGAGCTCAGGAAGGACCCGGGGCTGCGCCTGGGGGACAATGTAGGCAAGCACGGCCTTGAATTAACCATGGAGCAGACCCTGCGGGGCACCAAGGGGCTCAAACAGCAGGAAGTGGACGCTGCCGGAAGGGTGCTGCGGGAACAGATCCTGCAGTATCCTGAATCCGGGCAGGATGTGCAGCTGAGCATAGACCTGGATCTGCAGGAACACATTTATTCCCGGATGCAGGGAAAGACCGGAGCTGTGGTGGTCCTTGATGCCGATACCGGGCAGGTCAGGGCCCTGGTGAGCACCCCGGGGTATGACAACAACAAGTTCGTTTTCGGCATATCCCATGCCGACTGGAGAGATCTCATCGATGACCCCCACAGGCCCCTGCGCAACAGGACCATCCAGAACGCCTACCCCCCGGGCTCCGTATTAAAGCCGGTCATGGCCGCCCTGGGCCTGGAAGAGGGTTTTGATCCGGAAGAGGAAATTTTCTGCAGGGCCCGCTACAGGCTGGGCAACCGGGTTTTCAGGTGCTGGCATCACCATGGAGACGTGGACATGAACAAGGCCCTGGTGCAGTCATGCGATACCTATTTTTATAAACTGGCCCGCAAGCTTGGTGTGGACAAGATGAGCCCCTTTGCAAAAAATAGCGGCCTGGGAAAGCCCACCGGGATCAATCTGCCCCACGAAAGGGCCGGCATCATACCGGACAGGGAGTGGAAGCTCAGAAATGTGGGCGAGGCCTGGAGAGGCGGGGACAATCTGAATATGGTCATAGGACAGGGTTTTCTGCAGACCACTCCACTTCAGATGGCGGTTTTTACCGCCGCACTGGCCAATGGAGGTACCCTTTACAGGCCAAGCCTTCTACTGGAGGAAAAGAGGCTGGATCCTGAACCTTTGCCGTGGCAGGAAAAAACTCTGGATTTTATTTACCAGGCCATGGTGGATACCGTGGAAAAGGAACGCGGTACAGCCAGACGGCTGCAAACCAGGGATGCGGAGGTGGGAGGCAAGACCGGTACTGCCCAGGTGGTAAGGCTCATGCCTGAACATGAAGAAGACGAACTTGAGGCGGTTGACTACTGGTTCAGGCATCACGGGTGGATGATCAGCTTTGCCAGGCAGGGAGATGAAAATTATGCAGTGGCCACCCTGGTGGAGCACGGTGGTTCCGGGTCCAGATCCGCCGGCCCGGTGGTCAAGTCCATCTACGACTACCTTTTTACCCCGGAGAAGGTGGTAACAGAGGCTCTTCCATGATCGACAGGCAGCTTGTTCTGCATATAAACTGGTATATGCTTGCCCTGGTGGCTTTGCTCTTCGCCGCCGGAGTACTTAACCTCTATTCCGCCAGCGCCTTCAGAATGAGCGAGGGAACCGCCCTGAACAATTTCTACAGCAGGCAGCTTGTATGGGGAGGGGCGGGCTTTCTGGCCATGCTGCTGGTCATGTCTTTCGACTACAGGCACCTCAAGGCACTTTCCTGGTATGTTTATGCCGTATCCCTGATCCTGCTCGTCTGCGTGTTTTTCTGGGGAGTTTCCATTTACGGTGCCCAGAGATGGCTTCCCCTGGGTTTTATAAGTTTTCAGCCCAGTGAACTGGTGAAACTGGGTGCCTTGATCCTCACGGCCCATATCCTGTCCCGGGACGAACACCCCCTTCAGTTAAAGGACCTGCTCAAGGTACTTATAATTATCATCATACCGGTGGTCATGGTGGCCAGACAGCCGGACCTGGGATCCGCCCTGATTATACTCTTTCTTCTGGCGGGCATTATTGTCTACCAGGGTATAGACAAAAAGCTGGTCAAGGCTGTTCTGGTGCTTCTTCCCATGGCTGCTCCGCTTTTCTGGTTCATGCTGCAGGATTACCAGAAAACCAGGCTGCTGAGCTTTTTAAACCCGGCTCAGGATCCCCTGGGGTCAGGCTATCACGTGATCCAGTCCCAGATAGCGGTGGGATCAGGCGGGTTCTGGGGCAAGGGGTTCATGGAGGGGACCCAGAGTCAGCTCAGGTTTCTCCCTGAAAAACACACGGATTTTGCTTTTTCGGTTTTCAGTGAGGAATGGGGGTTTCTAGGGGCCCTTATACTGCTTCTGGTCTTTTGCGTCTTTTTATACCAGGTGCTGTCCACTTCCCAGGAGGCCAAGGACAGGTTCGGCTCCCTCCTGTGTGTCGGCGTGTTTTTTTATTTTTTTCTGCAGATAATGGTCAATATGGGGATGGTGCTGGGGATGCTGCCGGTTGTGGGTATACCCATGCCCTTTATAAGTTACGGAGGCACGTCAGCCATGGTTAATTTCATAATGGTAGGCCTGGTGCTTAATGTCTCCATGCGGCGATACATGTTCAAGAGCTGAAAATCATGGCGGGGATTTTTAATTCTTTATTCAAAGGAGCTAAAATGGGCAAGGACGAAATAAATGCTTTCATGGGAGCCGGCACCGCTTACAAGGGCAAGCTGGAATTCAAGGGGACTGTCAGGGTGGATGGCGAGTTCGAGGGAGAGATTGATTCCGAAGGGACCCTGATTGTGGGTCAGGATGCCGTTGTGAAGGGAACCATCAGCGTGGGACAGCTGGTGCTCAGCGGCGCCCTGGAAGGGGATGTCAAGGCTCAGACCAGAGTTACGCTGTACAAGCAGTCCAACATCAGCGGAACAATCAACACCCCTTCCCTCATGGTTGAAGAAGGGGCTGTAATAAGAGGGGAGATCAACATGAACGGTAACGTTGACACGGGACAGAAGCCGGAGAAAGAAAAAGAGAAGGGGGATTAGGGGATGGGGGTAATGGATGAGGCGGACTACGGGATAAGGACCAGGGGCTGTTATGTCTGCCTGATGACTCCGGAATAAGTGCCGGCTGCAAGTAAACAACTTCGTTATAACTTATAATGTGAAAATATTCGCGAGTCAGGAAATTATTATTCAGGTGATTTTTCTTGTTTTTGCATGGCAAGTACCGCTAATTCCTTGAAAATCCCTGGTGCAAGCGTTTTTTTCTCAAGGCGGGAAAACTGGAAAAAGCCTTTGACACAAGCTTGCAAATTGGCTAAGCCAAATAGAAATTTTACAGGCAAAGCCAGCTTTGAACCAAAATTCACATTCTCCGGAGGACTTATGATTGATCTTAACATCACCTTTTTTATCCAACTGGTCAATTTTTTCATTGTCCTGTTATTGCTGAATCTGATCCTGTACAAGCCGATCAGGGGGATGCTCCGCAAGCGGGCAGAGATCATGAACCAGAAGGTAGAGGATGTCGAAAGCTTTAGTTCCCAGGCGGACGAGAAGCTCAAGACCTATGAAAAGGAGCTGGAAAAGGCCCGTCTGAAGGCTCAGGAATTAAGGCAGGAGAAAAAGAATGAGGGGCTGGATACGGAAAAGCAGATTGTGCAGGCAGCCTCGGATGAGGCCTCTACCATCCTGCAATCTGCCAGGGAGAAGGCCAAAAAGGAGAAGGACAGCGCACTGACCGCGCTTAAGAAGCAGGTGGATAAATTTGCAGGACATGCCGCAGACAGAATTCTG
>Ga0207421_10007214_pt1 | contig 11892 bp, 9 predicted proteins | sample SodLakKL_010_SED_4_FD_187542 | JGI IMG/M metagenome (GOLD analysis project Ga0207421, IMG submission 187542) | Alkaline sediment microbial communities from Lake Tanatar, Kulunda Steppe, Russia - 8KL_010_SED (SPAdes) (version 2) | ecosystem: Environmental > Aquatic > Non-marine Saline and... | reverse complement strand
TCCTCCGGTGGTGCCTCCTCCGGCTTTTCGCCGGCATACTCCGGCATCAGTTTCTTGTAGAAGACGATGAGGGTGATGATGGATACGGAGATAGCCATGTCCGCCACGTTGAAGATGTACGGGAAGACGTCGAAATCGCCGATACGCAATTTGAAATGGATGAAATCGACCACGTGCCCGTCCAGCACCCCTCCGTAGCCGCCGACGCGGGCCATGAAAATACGGTCGGTGATATTTCCCAGCGCCCCACCCACAATGAGCCCCATACAGGCCATGTAGCCCAGATTCGCCGGTTTCATGGTTTTCCAGACGTAAATCAGGATGATCACGGTGGCCGCGATGGCAACCAGGCTGATCACCCACGTATCGGCCCAGTGAATGCCCAGCGCCATGCCCGGATTCTTCGTGAAATTGAATGCAAGCCACCCCTCAATCAGCGTGTAATTATGCAGTTCGGGGGTGGTGCGTATCCAGTATTTGCTGAGCTGATCCAGCAGGAGCACAGCGAGGGCCGTAACTCCGAACACGGTCAGTTTCCTGCGGGCCTGAGTCAAAACGGTTATCGCCTTTTCAGTTTGGCTTCGATGCTGATCTGGGTGTGAGGCACCGCTTCCAGCCGTCCTTTTGAAATTTTCTTTCCGGTTACCTTGCAGACACCATAGGTCTTGTTGTTGATGCGATGGATGGCATCATCAAGGTATTTGATGAACTTGCGGGTCCGGTTGTACAGCATGTAGGTCTTCTCTCTCTCCTGGGCATCCGTGCCGGCATCTGCCATATGAAATGAATATGCAGACTCATCCGATGAGTTCTCTGTGCTCTCTTTAAGCGCATCCATAAGGATATTCAGATCCTTATCGGCCTCTTGCCGCTTTTTCATAATGATACCGCGAAAGTACTCCAGTTCCTCGTCGCTGTACGGGGATATGCGCTCCCCTTTGTCTTTAGTTTCCTTGCTCATAGCTGCAGAGGATTAATAGTTGGTATTACGTTGAATCGCAATGGTACAGCTTTTATCGTCAATTTCCCACTGCTTTACAAAATCGAAATCACTGACAGTGCCGAATTCTATGGCTTCAGCCAGTGTTTCGCGCTTTACATATTCCTTCATGGACTGAATGGAAGAAATAACTTCGTCGTCACCGTCCAGAAAGATATCAATACGGTCGGTAAGCTCATAATTTGCTTCCTTCCGCATGTTCTGGATCCGGTTTACGATTTCACGGGCCAGCCCTTCGCGGACCAGCTCGTCGGTGAGTTCCGTATCCAGGGCGACGGTAATGCCTGATTCGGCCTCCACTGACCAGCCTTCCAGGCCGTGCCTCGTTATGATTACATCGTCGGCGCCAAGCGTGACCGGATCTCCATCCTGAAGATCCAGCTGCAAGGAACCACTTTTTTCAAATTCGGTTATCTGCTCCGTAGTGAGCTGCTGCACCGCCGACGCCACCGATTTCATCCGCTTGCCCAACTTCTTGCCCAACACCGGATAATTGGGTTTGGCACTTTTCTGGACGATTCCGGAATCGTCGTCGACGTACATTATCTGCTTAACGTTTACTTCGTCTAATATAATATCTTTTACAGAATCTATTGCCTTTCGTTGTTCCTCACTGTTGGCCGGCACAATCAGCTTGGAAAGTGGCTGGCGCACATTGACATTGATCTTGTTGCGGATGCGCAGCACAATCGAGGAGATGGTACGGGCCATATCCATCCGGTATTCCAGCTCACGGTCGATCGCCGTCTCTTCCACGGCCGTGTAGAAGGTCAGGTGGACCGACTCTTCCTCGAATCCGGTCACGCCGTTCAGGTTGCGGTAGACCCATTCGCTGAGGAACGGGGCGACCGGACTGGCCATCTTGGCCAGATTCACCAGGCATTCATACAGGGTCTGGTACGCAGCGGTCTTGTCCAGGCTCTTCCCCTCTTTCCAGAACCGGCGGCGGTTGCGGCGCACATACCAGTTGCTCAGCTCCTCGGCAAAACGCTCAATCTCGCGCACGGCACGGGTCGGCTCGTAGTCATCCATGAAGGAATCCACCTTTTTGATGGTGGTGAACTGGCGGGAAATGATCCAGCGGTCCATTTCGGAACGGTCCGGGTACGGGATGGGCACACCGGAATAGGTCCACTCGTCAATATTGGCATACATGGCCAGGAAGGAGTAGGTACTCACCAGTGTGTTGAAAAACTTGCGCTGGGTCTCCTGGATGCCCTCCTCGTTGAACTTGAGGTTCTCCCACGGCGACGAGTTGCTCATCATGTACCAGCGGCTCGTGTCCGCCCCGTACTTGCTGATCAACTCGAACGGGTCGACCGTGTTATTCTTGGTCTTGCTCATCTTTTCGCCCTTGGCGTCGAGCACCAGTCCGTTCGAGACCACATTGAGGTAGGCCGGTGAGTCGAAGAGTATGGTGGCAATGGCATGCAGCGTATAGAACCAACCGCGGGTCTGGTCCACCCCCTCGGCAATAAAGTCGGCCGGAAAGTTCTCCTTGAATTCCGCCTTGTTTTCAAAAGGATAGTGTCGCTGGGCAAAGGGCATGGCGCCCGAGTCGAACCACACATCCAGCAGATCGGGAATGCGGCGCATGGTGCCGCCGTCGTCGGCTTTCCAGGTGATCTCGTCGATATACGGACGGTGCAGGTCCAGCTCCTTGCCGGCGTCGAGCCCTGCCTTCTCGCGAAGCTCTTCGATGCTGCCGATGCAGACGATCTCCTCAGGATTCTGGTCGTTGATCCAGAACGGCAACGGTGTACCCCAGTAGCGCTGGCGGGAAATGGCCCAGTCGACGTTGTTTTCAAGCCATGCGCCGAAACGGCCGGTGCCGGTGCCGGGCGGCTTCCAGTTGATTTTCTGGTTCAGCTCGACCATCCGGTCGCGGACTGCAGTGGTGCGAATGAACCACGATTCGACGGGATAGGACATCAGCGGCGTGCCCTTGCGCCAGTCATGCGGATAGTTGTGGAGGTACGTCTCGTGCCGGAACATGCGTCCCCGCTCCTTGATATTGCGGATGATGCCCTTGTCGGCATCCTTGAACCACTCACCGGCAAAGTCCGTCACGACAGGCTCGAAACGGCCCTCGCGGCTCACGGGGTTGAACATCGGGATGCCCTCACGCTTGCAGACGTCGTAGTCGTCGGCGCCAAAAGCAGGGGCGATGTGGACGATGCCGGTGCCATCCTCCAGTGTCACAAAATCGGCCGGGACCACGCGCCAGGCCTGGTCCCTCGAAATATGATCGAGCGCATAATCGAACATCGGCTCGTATGTGCGGCCCACCAGCGCGGCACCCTTCATCTCCTGCACCACCGCGTATCCATCCCCCAGAACCTTGGAAGCCAATGCTTTGGCCATGATGTAGAACGCCTCTTCGCCATTGTGCTCCACACGGACTTTCACATAGTCCAGCTCCGGATGCACGGCCAGCCCCATGTTGGAGATGAGCGTCCAGGGCGTGGTGGTCCAGGCCATGAAGTGCGTGCGCTCCTCTCCGTCCACCGGAAACGTGACATAGACCGAAGGATCCTGAACCTCCTTGTAGCCCAGGCTCACCTCGTGCGAACTGAGCACGGTGTTGCTGCCGGGAGAGTACCACTGGATTTTATAACCTTTATATATGAGGCCCTTGTCGAACATCTGCCGCAGCGCCCACCAGACCGACTCAATGTAGTCGTTGTCGAAGGTGACGTACGGGTCATCCAGGTCCACCCAGTAGCCCATGCGGTTGGTGAGACGGTTCCATTCGCCGGTGTACCGCAGCACGCTTTCGCGGCATTTGGCATTGTATTCGGCGATGCCGTACTCCTCGACCTGCGCGCGGCCCTGCAGCCCGAGCTCCTTCTCCACTTCAATCTCGACCGGCAGCCCGTGCGTGTCCCAGCCGCCTTTGCGGTCCACTTTGAACCCTTTGAGCGTTTTGTACCGGCAAAACAGGTCCTTCACCGTGCGGGAAAGTACGTGGTGGATGCCGGGACGTCCGTTCGCTGTGGGCGGACCCTCATAAAACGTGAACGGAATCCCATCCTGGCGGGTGGATACGCTTTTGTTGAAAACGTCATTCTCCTTCCACCAATCCAGAATTTCAAGTTCCGCTTTGGCGTACTGTAACTGTTTGACTTCCTTGAATTTCTTACTCATACATCGAGAAGGGGTTCGCTACATTTTATTTTTTACAAGAGCGACAATATACGAAACTTTCAAGACAGCATTAACGTGTGTGCCGGAACTACTTTTTCCCGCTTGTTCCATCATGAGTGCTTCGTGCGCCCTTTTCAACCATACTATCCGCACGCTTCAACATACGCTCCAACATAAATATGTCAGCCTGAACGCATCGTCAACCTGCACGCTTCAACATGGATGCATCAGCCTGAATATTCGGAGGCATGCACACCTCAATAACTGTTTCAACCCTGAACAGGAAAGTAAGCGCATCCGACAGCAATAAAAATAGATCATTGGAAAATTATAAAAAAAGTGGCTTTATTACTGCAGAATTGACTGAAAGCAACACACAGCGCCCCGGGCCGTGACGCTTTAATACCCATAACATACTATCATGCAAAAGGTTACAAACCTGGATCTCAGAACTGTTACCGACGAAGACCCTCTCCGCATCTGTTTCGTATGCCTCGGAAACATCTGCCGAAGCCCGACGGCAGAGGGCGTTTTCCAGCACATCATCAATAAAAACGGATTTTCTTCACTTGTGGAAGTGGACTCTGCCGGCACGGCCGCATACCATGTGGGGGAACCGGCCAATAGCAAAAGCCGGATGGTAGCCGACCAGAACGGGGTGGCCCTCAACTCCAAGGCGCGCAAATTCGAGTACTCCGACCTGGAGTATTTCGATCTGGTGATTGCCATGGACAAGGAGAACCTGCGCGATCTGCAACGGCTGGACCGGAAAGGGCATTACCGCAGCAAGATCTTCCTGTTGCGCGACTTCGATCCCGTGCCTGGCGACCGCGAAGTGCCGGATCCCTACTACGGCGGAATCAACGGTTTTGAAGTCGTGTACGAAATTGTGCTGCGCAGCTGCGAGTCACTGCTAGATGCGGTTCGCCCCCACATCAAGAACGGATCGGACAGATCATGACCCTCTCTCCCGCACTCATGGATTTTTTTCTCGAGCAGACCGGTCAGGAAGTGACCGGGGACACACCGGTCGGCGGAGGCTGCATCAACGACACCATTCAGGTCTCCCTGCAGGACGGCAGCCGCTATTTTGTCAAACAAAACAAGATTTCGCTGCGCGACATGTTCGAAAAAGAGGCGGCGGGACTGCAGCTGCTGGCGGATGCGACCGGCGAAACCGGCGAGTTACGCATCCCGGAAGTAACCGGCCTCGCGGAAGACCATGAATCCGGACAGGCCTTCATGATCCTCTCCTTTGTTGATGAAGGGCGCCGAAGCGGCGATTTTGACCGGCGTTTCGGACGCGCCCTTGCCGGGCTCCACCGGCATAAAACCCGACAGTACGGTCTGGACCACGACAACTACATCGGCAGATTACCCCAAAAAAATGACCGGCGCGATACCTGGAACAGCTTCTTTATGGAATGCCGGCTGGAACCCCAGTTCGCCATGGCCCGTGAACAGGGCTTTTTCAATGGTACGGCCAGGCAATCGCTCGACCGCCTCGGCAAAAGTCTGACGGAACTGCTGCCGGACGAGCCGCCCTCACTGCTCCACGGCGATTTATGGGGCGGCAACTACATGTGCGACAGCCAAAACCGCCCCGTCCTCATCGATCCAGCCGTCTATTACGGCCACCGCGAGGCCGAACTCGCCTTCACCACGCTTTTCGGAGGCTTCGGCCGCGAATTCTACTCGGGCTACGAAGAATCGTGGCCGCTGCAGCCCGGTTTTTCCGAACGCCGCGACATCTACAACCTGTATCCCCTGCTGGTCCACGTCAACCTCTTCGGCGGGATGTACGTCGCACAGACCGAATCCATACTGCGCCGTTTCTGAAAATCCATCTCAGGAATTTCAGGCATGGGTGCGGTTTGCAAACCCGGCTCACCGTACCATTGTTCCGCGTAATTCGTTACCTTTGTAAAATTATCCTGAAACGGAATCCGATGCACGTGAGAATCGCCCTGTTTGTACCCCTTCTGTCCGCCATCCTGGCTGCGACAATAACCCTTTCCGCCTGTTCGTCGACCGAACCGACGGCCGCCGATCGCCCGGACCGGCCGCACGGCCAACAGGCACAGGAACGGACGGAAACCGGATTGCCCGAGGCACGACCCGGCACCGAGGAAGAGACAAAGGCGCGGACCCATTTCATCCGCGGCCTGACCGCTCTCGAGCTGAAAGATCCGGAGCGTGCCGAGGCCCATCTGAACCGGGCGCACGCCCTTCTTCCGCATATGCCCGGGGTAAACTACTCTTTGGCAAGACTTTACCTGGAAAAAAACGATTATGCCGGCAGTCTCTTCTACAGCCGCCGCGCCGTGGAGCTTGAACCCGAAAACAAGTGGTATCGCCTGATGCTGATCGACGGTCTGCGCGGAAGCGGCGAATACCGCGAAGTGCTCCACCATCTGGATACGGCCCTCACCTACCATCCAGGCGATATCCAGTTGCTCTACACCAGGGCGCGCTTGCAGTCCTCACAGGGTGACTACGAGGCATCAAACCTGACCTATCAGCAGATCCTGGACCTGCTGGGACCCGACCGCGCTATCCACTATCAGCGCATCAGCAACTTTTCCAGGATGAATGACACCGATGCCATCATCACCGAACTGCTCAAGATACTGGAGCTGGATCAGGGCAACGTGAACACCCTGCTCATGCTCAGCCAGTTTTATCTTGAGGAGGAGCGTGTCGACGAGGCGGCCGGCCTGCTGGAGCAGGTACTGCAGCGCAATCCGCAACATCCAGAGGCACTGGTCAACCTGGCCGATATCCACATCATGAATGAGGAATGGGACAAGGCAGGCGAGCTGCTGCTGGGACTGGTCGGCGATCCGGCCGTTTCCCTGTCCAACAAGCTGGAGATCGTCCAGTATGTTCTGAGCCGGTTCTCGCACGACCCGGAAAACCAACTGCTTCAGGGTACGGCTTCCATGCTGGTGGATACGCTTATCACCGATGACCCCGGCAACGGCATGATACACGCCATGGCCGCGGAATTTCATCTCATCACCGGGGACGGGGAGCAGTCGCTCTACCATCTTCACCGCACCACCGAACTGATGCCCGAAAACGACGCCGCCTGGCGGCAGCTTGTGCAGACCTACTACATCGAGGGAATGTACAAGGAGACGATTGATGCCGGCCTGCGCGCCGAGGAGTTCATCCCCCAGGATGCCTTTATCCTGTTTTTTGTCGGCGGCGCCTATTTTCTGAAGGATGAATACGAAGAAGCCGCCAAATGGCTGAGCGACGCAGCGGACCTGCCCGCCCGTGCGCCGTTCCGGTCCATCATCCTGGGCACGCTTGGCGACGTACACGCTTCCCTGGACAACTGGGACGAGGCCGATGACGCCTATGAGGAAGCCGTCATCCTGGATCCGGACAACGACGTGGCCCTGAACAACTACGCCTATTATCTCTCCGAGCGGGAAATCCGGCTTGATGACGCAAAGGAGATGGCGCAAAGGGCCCTGGAGCTCAACCCCGGGAATTCCGCTTTCCTGGACACCATGGGCTGGGTCTACTACAAGCTGGGGGATTACGAGAAGGCGCATGAGTACATCCGCGCATCCATCGAGACCGGCGATGCGAGTGCCGAAGTCCTGGAGCACATGGGCGATGTGTACGACAAGCTGGGCGACCCCGACCGTGCGCACTACTGGTGGCAGAAGGCCCTCGACAAAGACGAGACACGGACGTATCTGAAAGAGCGTCTCCACATCAACTGACGGACATGAGACGCGATATAACAGCAATTTTCCTGCTTCTCCTGCTTTCCTCCTGCTCCGTCCCCGAGACACTGCAGCTGGAAGAGGGTGCCTTTGTCCCCTCCGAAATCGGGAAAGAGGTGTTTTTTGAACAATATGCCGAAATGAACCTGGTGCCGCAGGCCGTGAGCGGGCGGGCCAGCGTGCAGGTAAGCGAGCCGGGACACACCGAACGGGCCAATGTGCATTTCCGATCGGATCGTGACGAAAGCCTGCTGCTGATCAGGACCAGCCTGGGCATTGAAGGCGGACGCATCTACAGCAACCCGGACTCGGTGATCGTATACAACCGGATCGATGAGGTGGCGCACAAAATGTCCCATGACGATGCCGCCTGGTTCTACCTTAACGGCATCGGGGCCATGAACCTGCTCCGCATGCTGTACCCGCTTACCGCTCCGGAGCAGATCGGAGCCATCTATGAATCCGGTGATTACTTCCTGGTGGAGACCCTCTACGGCGACCGGCACATCCTGGACCGCGACCGCCTCCTGCTGCGGCGCACCGAGCTCGGCACCCTGCATCCGGAGGCCTACAGCACGTTCGCGTTCGACAATCACGCGGAAGTGGACGGACACCACCTTCCCCGGCGTATCCAAATCTTGAGTTACGACGAAAAATCGAATATTTTTCTGGTGATCCGGTCTCTGGAGATAAATCCATCAGACCTTGAATTCGACCCGGAAATCCCGGACAACATTGATATCATCCGGCTATGAACCGACGGCTGCCCTCCGCCTTGACATCCTTTTTTATCGCCGTCACGTGCGTGATGGCCGTGCTCCCTGCGTCGTCATCCGGACAAAACTACCAGAACATCCGCCTGGAGCTTCAGCAGCAGCAGGAGCATGCGCGCAGCGAGATCGCTTCGCTGCAGAGCCGGATCCGGCAGTTTGAAGAGCAGATATCGGAAGCCGCCGACGCCTATTCCGACATGTACCAGCAGTTTCAGAACTTGCGCAACGAGATTGCCCTGCGCAATGAGGTGCTCCGCAATATGGAGTCCGAGCGGACATCCATCCTCAAGGAACTGGAAATCACCCAGCGGCAGATCGACGACCTCACCGAGGACCTGAACACGCTCATTGAGAACTACAAATCCACCCTCACCTATATCTACAAGCACGGACGTATCCCCGAGGAGATCCTGCTCTTCACCTCGGCATCCCTTAACCAGATGCTGGTGCGTTCGTACTATCTGCAGCGTTTTGAGGAATACCGTCAGGGGCAGGCGCGACAGATCGGGGTCATGCAGGATGAGCTGAAACTCCGGGAGGAGGAGCTGGAGGATGCGCGCCGACGCAGTCAGCAGAATATCGCGGCGATGCAGCAGGAACGCTCGGCCCTGGAGCGGCGCCGGCAGGTTCAGGAACGCCAGGTTGCCGAGTTGCGCCGGGACCGCGAGCGGCTGGAGCAGCGGCTGAACGCATCCCGCCGGGAGGCTGAAAACCTTGAGCAGACCCTCTCCAGGCTGATCGAGGAAGAAACCCTTGCCCGTGCCGCCGAACAGGAACGGCTCGCCCGGCTGGAAGAAGTGCGCCAGCAGCGGCTGGCCAGCGCCGAGAACATCCGCAGCCGCCGGGAACGCGAGGCGCAGATTGCCCGGTATTCCACCCCGCTCCAGGATACGGAACTGCCGTCTGACGAGCTGCTTGGCACGCTCGAAAACTCCTTCGAACAGCAGAAAGGCCGGTTGCCGTGGCCAGTACCGTCCGGGGTCGTATCGGCACGGTTCGGCAATCGCGTTAATCCGGTCTACGGCACCCGCATTGACAATCCCGGCATTGAGATCCTCACCGAAGCCGGCAGCGAAGTACGGGCCGTCCATGACGGCTATGTTTTCGCCGTGCAGCCCATTCCCGGGTTTGGCAACTGCGTGTTCGTCAAGCACGGCCGCTATATCACCGTCTACGGCAACATGAGCGATATCAACGTGGCACGCAACCGGTTTGTCCGGGAAGGAGAAATCATCGGCCGGTCGGGCGACGAGGACTCCCTGCGCGGCACCTCGCTCTTTTTCATGATCCGCGACCAGAACACCAACCTTGATCCGGAAGTCTGGATCTCAAGCCGTTAGGCAAACCACAGGTAACACCGATCCATGTCCGACACAAAACAACAGATTGCCCGCGCTTTTGCCTTCACCGGCGCCACACTGCTCCTGGGCGTCATCATTTTTTTCTTTACGCAGGGACTCATACCGTTTGTCGAACTCCCCGATATCGCCGGCTCGGTTTTTTTCCTTGGATTCATCCTCATTTTCCTGAACCTGAGTTTTGCACTGGCACGCCGCTTTTGCAGCCGCACGTTTGAGATGGAGCATTTCCCCTATGTCCTTGGGCTGGTCCTGGTGCTTCCGACCGTGATCCTCTCCCTGGTCACGGAACGTTTCAGCGGTGCGGGACCTGCTGCAACCTTCATCGTGATGATCTCGCTCGCAGCCCTTGTGGGCGCGTTCCTGGGGATCCGCAGCGGCGGACGCCGGCGTGACCGGCTGATCCGTGATGCGCTTGAATCGGGCGGCACCGAAACGCCCGGCTCGTGACGCAGTCAGCGGTTTCGGTGCAGATGGTTATGGCCTGAGCCGCATCCACCCGAAAAAAGTTATGTTTTGCCGGCAAAAATCCTATTTTAGGTGCTTTGAAATACCTTTCCCGGCAGTTGAGCCACCCTCCGGAAGCTCCTTAGAACGTAATTTCAATTCAAATGAACGAAGCGACACAAAGCACGGCTGTTTTCACCAATGACGCCATTGTCCTGGGGATCCTGGCAAGTATCCTTGCCGTCATTTTCATCACCCAGAGCAGTGATAAGCCGTTTTTCAAGAAATTCTACACCTATGTGCCGTCGCTGCTGCTCTGCTACTTCATCCCCTCCATCCTGAATACGCTGGGAATCATTGACGGGGAGGCATCCAACCTCTACTATGTCGCTTCGCGCTACCTGCTGCCCACCAGCCTGGTGCTGCTCACGCTCAGCATCGACCTGAAAGCGGTGCTGCAGCTGGGGCCCAAGGCCATCATCATGTTCCTGGCCGGGACCACCGGTATTGTGATTGGCGGACCTCTGGCCATTCTGATCGTTTCCACTTTTGCTCCCGACCTGGTCGGGGGTGCGGGTCCGGATGCCGTCTGGCGCGGACTGGCTACCGTGGCCGGCAGCTGGATCGGCGGCGGGGCCAATCAGGCAGGGATGCTCGAGATCTTCGGCGCCAGTCCCGACCTGTTCGCCGCCATGGTGACGGTGGATGTGCTTATTGCCAGTGTCTGGCTTGCCTTCCTGCTCTACGGCGCCGGCGTAACGGAGCGTATTGACAAGTTTTTCAAGGGGGATGTGAGCGCCATCGATTCACTGCGCAAGAAAGTGGAGAACTACCGGATGAGCATCGAGAAGATGCCGACGCTCCCGGACACCATGGCCATCATAGGCATCGGGTTCGGGATGACGGCCATTGCGCATTTCGGATCCGACAACATCACCCCATGGATCGTCGACAATTTCCCCAACCTGGACCGCCTCAGCCTTACCTCGCCCTTCTTCTGGCTCATCAGCATCGCCACGGCGCTGGGTCTCGGCCTCTCTTTCACCCGTGCGCGGAAGCTTGAGGGGGTGGGCGCCTCGCGCATCGGCAGCCTGCTGCTGTACGTGCTGGTGGCCACCATCGGGATGCGGATGGATATCATGGCCGTCTTCCAGAATCCCGGCTATTTTCTGATCGGTTTCATCTGGATCCTCTGCCATGTCATCATCCTGCTCACCGTGGCCAAGATCATCCGGGCGCCTTTCTTCTTTGTGGCTGTGGGGAGCCAGGCCAACATCGGCGGCGCGGCATCGGCGCCTATCGTGGCATCGGCGTTCCATCCGGCACTGGCGCCGGTGGGCGTGCTGCTGGCCGTGGTCGGTTACGCACTGGGAACCTATGCCGCCTGGTTCTGCGGAATTCTGATGAGTATTGTTGCGCCTTGA
>Ga0207421_10007209_pt1 | contig 11895 bp, 16 predicted proteins | sample SodLakKL_010_SED_4_FD_187542 | JGI IMG/M metagenome (GOLD analysis project Ga0207421, IMG submission 187542) | Alkaline sediment microbial communities from Lake Tanatar, Kulunda Steppe, Russia - 8KL_010_SED (SPAdes) (version 2) | ecosystem: Environmental > Aquatic > Non-marine Saline and... | reverse complement strand
GAGCCATTGGAACTTATCTGCCCACGAGATAACCAAATAAACCTCTGCCGGATCTGAAAAGGTAAAAACATGATACGATACCGGAAAACTTATGCCCTCGTCGTTTTTCACCCTCCATATACCGACGGGGACTGGGCTTTGGCCCTCGTTTAAACCTGTTTTCCCGTAAGCTACGAGCATCGGGCCTACTCCTTGGGCGTCGTCAAGCCTCAACTGCGTATATACGGAATCCTTGCTCAACACTTTCCTGTTCTCTGAATCCGTTTGTTCCATCCATCCGTCAGCGATACAAGCATTTGCAAGCGCCGTTTTAACTGCGGCCATATCTGCCGCCGATCCCGTTGTATATCCCATTATGCGTCCATCCTTATCGCGTAGTAATCGCGGAATCCGTTGCGCCCAACATCTTGAATGACAATGTATTCGATGCCGTCGATAACGATTAAATTTTCAACAGTGTTGTCAAAGCCGGAAACGAAGAAAATCCCTTCCAACGCGCCATATATGTTGAGTCCTGACGCATACAGCTCGACCGGCATTAGATGGTACTGGCTGCCAGTATCGCGCAAAGCGGTAGCCGATCCTGCAAGTTGCGCGTTGTTATATGGGTAACAATGCGGCTGTATCCATGATCCATCCGTGTTACGCATCCGCATATTTGCCCGGTTGCCTTTGTACGGGATTGAATGCGAGGTATCGGAAAAGCGCGTAGCCGGAGTGCCATCAAGCATTCCACAGTTAACGATGGGGTGCGGGAATTGCGACGGCCTCGCATACGGCAAGAATTTACCGACATACGCGGATTCGTAAACAGGCGTGCCGACTTTCAGCGCAAACTTGATATGCTGGGCGTTCCACGACAGCCAGTAATCGATGCGTTGATTATGTGCCGGGATACCGCTTAAAATGGCCTGTGGCTGACTGTCGAAAGATTCGGCCTCCAAGTAGCCGGTAAACGACGCGACAACGAGGTTGTAATAATCGGCATCAACGCTCTGATACGTCCGAAAGCCGACATATATCCGTTCCTCCCCGGTCAGCCCTTCGCCTTCCAAGATCAGCTCCCGGTTGTCCACGGTGTCGTCATACCGGAGCACCGTCCACCCCTGCCCCGCCGCCGTCACCTGATCCTTGATTTTTTCGAGCATGGCGTAGTGAGCCAGTTGTACGGAGTTATCGACAAAGCCTATATCGTTTGGCATATTATCCCCTTATAGCGCCCTGATTGCGCTGGACCACATTCATGATCATTTCCTCGCCTTCGTCGGTCTGCATGTAGTCGCCCACGATCCCCGGATCCATTACGTTGATGATGCGGGTGTTGTTCTGCGGCGCTTGCTGTTGATGCTGTTTAGTATGATCGATAATGGTTTCCTGCGGATGCATAATCATCGGGAAGCCGCCCTTGCCATCGATGCCGCCGACACGGGGTCGGTTTCCGGTATACCCTCCACCATCAGCAGACCCGGCGAAGAAGTTGCCGAGACTGGCACCTACACCTGTTCCGCTAAACGCTTCCATGGCCCGGAGCATTTGTATCTGTATCAGCATTTGTGTGATCATTTGGGCAAATGAGCGGGCGATATCTTTGAAAGAAGTGTCTGCCCCCCATACCATGTCGTTTAAGCCCCTGGACCAATGAGCCCCCCACCCGTCAAACGCATTTTCCCACATCTGCTGCCATTTGTCTTTTGTACTCTCCTGGCGGTCCAGAAATTCCTCGTCCAACTCCTCCAGGTTGGAGTAAAACGCCGCCCATGCAAGCTCCTGATCCCCGGTGGTCTTGATCCACTCATCGCGCTGCTGCTCCAGCATACGGACCTGGAAATCGTACCACTCGGCATGTTGTCGCCCTACCGAATCATACATCCGGGTGTATGCCTGCTCGATATCGCGCGGGGTTACGTCCACGCCGCCCATGTCGTCTGGCTTCTCCGTGCCGGGTCCGACAGTACGCGGGCCGCCCGGTTCGGGTGCCGGCGGTGGACGGGGCGGCGTGTCCGGCTCGGAAACATCGGGCGCGTCGGATTGCTCTCGGGCGTGCTTCTTCTCGTAGTATGCATCGCGCTGCTGGCGGATAGTGTAGAGTTCGCGCTTGAGCGCCTCGATGCGGTCGTCGATCTCCGATACATCCCCGCCCATGCCGGGGAAAAATTCCTGCTGCGCCGCTAATCGCTCCCTGTCTTCCTCCAGTCTCCTTATGGCCTTTTGTATCCGGGATATCTCCTCGACAAAATGCACGCCCATATTCGGCGCGCGACCGGAGATATGGCCCAGCCACTCGTGGACCTCCTTCAGGAACCCGACGGCCTTCGCGGATGTGGTGGCTACCCACCCGATTGCTGATGCAACCTCGCGCATGGCACCCGGCACGTCCTGCGTCAAAAACTCTTTGTTTTCGCCTACCCAGTCGGCCATGCTATCAGCCGTATCCGCCATGGAAGGCGCAAGCTCAAGCATCGCACGCATAAACGATGTGCGGATCACCTCGCTTAAATCGTCGATGGAGTCTTTGCCCTCTTCGGCCCGGCGCAGCACATCCTCGTCGATGGATAGGCCCAGGCGGTGGAACCGCTGGCGCAAAGCGTCTGTCTGCCCCACCATGTTCGTCATAGCGACACCGGCAGTCCGGCCAAACGCAGCGGCCATTAATGCGGCCCGATCCGACTGGTTTTCAACATCCTCCAGTGCCCGGAAAAAGATATTGAGCGCATCGCCCGCGCTGTCGGCAGACGCCATTTGATCGCGTAGGGCAACATCAAATTTTTCCATCTCGGAATTAAGCTGCCCGGTGCCCTGGCGCATCTGGCCCAATCGCCGGGTGAACGCACCAAGGCCATTGTCAAGCGCGCTCGTGGCAACCCCGGAGCGCTCGGCAATGTAGCGATATTCTTGGAGTGCGTCTGTTGAGATGCCGATGGAGTCGGCAGTTTTGGCGATGGTGTCGGCTGCCTCCACGGATCGCTTGATCAGCAGGCCCATGCCGGCAGAACCGGCCAACGTGCCGATAGCAGAGCGGAAAGAGAATACGGAACGCAGCGTCCGCGTGAACACCCTGCGGACACGACTCATGGCCGTCTCCATGCCACGGGCATTGGTGCGCACAGCGTTTCTGGCCTGCCGCATGTCTTGCTCAAATGATGCGCTGGAGGCGGATAGTGCGGCCCGGAGTGCTCCGATTGGTTGCGCCATTATTTCTTACCTTTTTGAGATGCCATAAACTGCTTTAAATCGGCCATCTTCTTTGTCGGCTCCTCCGTCACCCGCGTGAACTCTTTGAGCGACGGCAGTTTTTTGCGGCGATGCGTTGCCTCTTGCGTCCATATCGCCCACAAGCGGGCCTGAACTGTCGCTCCGCAGGCTTTGCGCGTCAGATAAGGGGTTAGCTCCCAGAACTCGACGGGGCTGATCCCCGCTGAAACAGCGCCTTTAAACGCATCCACAGCCCAGCCGCCGCGCGGGGTGCTTTTTTTTTACCCTCGTCTTTCGGCGTATCCGGCACAGCCTCGGGGCCGAAATAAGCCCACTGCAAAGCGTCCTGCACGGCCTTGGCGAAAGGCACAAGCGGCGGAGACTGATCAATAATCTTGTCCGCCGTCATGTCAGGGTGGGCGCGCCGGAATCCAATCTCTGCGATCCCGGCCACCACATCCGTATCAAGCATATTCGGCGCTTCGCCGTACTTGTGCTCCATCTCGGCAATGGCCTTCCAGTCGAAGCGCAGGACATATTTGCTGCCGTTGATGTCAACCTGTTTTTCGCCGGTTACGGGATTCATGCAGTCGTCACCTCGCCGGAGATTTCGACGGTGATGTTGCCGTCAACCTTACCGTCAACGCCGCCGCTGGTGCTAAATCCAAGGGCGAAACCCTCAAACGTCTGCACTGTGGCGTCGGAATAGGTCAGCCGCCAGTTGCGCACCTGACGGTCGTTGCGTGCCGCGCGGACGGCCTGCTGGCCGGCATCGTCAGGCTGGAAGTTTACGGAAAACGTGATCTGCCCCTCGTCCGGCAGGCCCATCAGTTTCTCGCGGCGCGTGCTGGTCAGGTGCGTGGTGTCGATCACCGCCGCCTCGCCGGACGGTCCATCCCAGTCCACGATCTCGCCTACAATGGTATAGTCGTTGGGCGTGGCCGTGCCGTCGCTGGTATAATCGGTGTAGCTGGACGAGTCGATGTTGACCCAAAAATCATCGTCGCCCTCAACCGCCGTGACCATGGCCGTCTGTCCATTTAGCTCCGTAGTGCCGGTAATGCTGGCGAAGGTAACGACATCGCCAACGCTCAGGCCATGTGCCGTGGCGGTGACCTTCGTGACAGCGCCCAGCGTGACTCCGGTGATGGATACAGGCGTCCCATCGCCGGTGCCGATTTCAATTGTGGTTCCTTGGCTTTCAATTGCCATTTTTCTGTCTCCCCGTGTTGTGTTGTAGGTGGGCAACAAAAAAGGCGGCACATCGTGAGCAGGGGAAAACCCTGTCGTGGCCCCACGATGGCCGCCTTAAATGCTGTTCGCTGGATGATCAGTCCGGCGTTAGCCCAAGTTTTGGTTTAGCTATTCGTCATGCCATACACTAAAATCCATGCTCACCCGATGTATCTCGGTGTCTGTTTCGAAGTCGTCGCGCTCTGACAGCATCACGATAGACCCGATACGCACGCCCGATATGGTTGTGTTTGTCACTCCGTTTAACGCTTGCCTTACGGCATTTGCCAGGGTCTTAGCCCCGGCGTAGGTCGTCGCCCATGTGTCAACCTGGAACCGTGGATGGGCATATCCGGACGGTGCCGATACGTTCATTCCGCGCTCGCCAGACACTTTGGTATATGTGATGCAAGGCAGCGTCACCGATTGCGGCAACCACCCCGGATAAACCCGGCTGCCGGTCAAACCCTCCACCGTCTCATCTGCAATGATCATACTGCGGAGTGCGGACTCGATGGTCATCGGAACCACCTCCGCCGGGATTTAGCCAAAAGCTCGGCATGCTGCCGCTTACCGAGGGTGCCGCGCACGGCTTTCTTACGGATGCGCTCGGCAGACCGCATGATGTTTTTCCACATCTCGTCACGCAGGATCTCCAAGGCTTGCCGCCGGGTTGCATCAAATGCATTTCTGAGATACGGAGCGGGCGGCATAGAGCCGGTATACCGGCCTGTTTCCTTCTGGTATCGGGGGCCGGTGCCAAACTCCACGAGGTGCGCGTGGGGCGCAGACGACCCGACAAACATCTCAACCATCGTCCGGTCACGGGGGCCGAAGCTGCGCTGTGACGGCTTGAGCTTGCTGGTGATCTCAACGCGGTTAACCAGCGCCTTGCCGGTTGCCCTGCCGCTCTGCGGGATGTTTCCCTTGTAAGCATCCGCTATGGGCTTTGCAGCCTTCTTAAGCGAGTTTCGCACGACAGTTTTTCGCGTGGACTTGGGCAGCTCCTTGAGCATCTTGTCAAGCTCTTTCATGCCCTCAATTTTAAACTGAAATGCCTCACGCCTTGCCATCACTCAGCCCTCGCGCTTGCAGTGATCTCAAGCCCTTCGCGCCTGCCGATCTCGGCAACGCCGCTTACATCATATACCTGATCGCCGTCCAGTAGCCTATCAAGCGGCGTTATGCCGTCGCGCCACCGAATGCGCCACGTTGTTTCAACCTCGGCAACCTTTTGCTGCGCCTGCCACCGTTCGGACCCTTTCATGTCTCGCTTCTCGGCCCATACCGTGGCAAGGTCGGTCCATGTCTCGATCTCCTGTCCGTACTCATCCTGTGTTACGGTCTTGCGCTGCAACGTGACGCGCCTGTCGAGCCGCCCGGCCATCATAGTCGCACCCTCCACGATTCGAGCATGTGGCGCACAAAAGGCGTGCCGTGGAACTGCTGCGGCGATATTGCCGACCGCATGTCATAAAACTGAGCTATCTGCATCAACATCCACTGCTGTATTGCTTCGGGCGCCTCGCTTGCTATGGCTTCCTGGTCTCCCTCTGCCGCAACCGGTTCCTGATATCCGGCGGTATACGTCACCGTCACCGGGTCCGTCCGGCCCGATTCCACCGTCGGCCACGATTGACCACTGATGCGCTCGATGTAGGCAATGTCGCGCTCGACCACCCGGTAAACGCCAGAATCAACCGTCTGCTCGTCGCCATCCGCGTCAAAATACTTAAACTCTTTCAGTTCAACAAACGGCGGCGCAGGCAGCTTGATCACATCGGCAAAGCCCGGCAATGTCAGCCGGTAATCAGCCTTGGCAAGCGCCCGACCCAGCCATCCATCGGGGGGCTCAAGCATGTCCTGCACGGCGAGCACGATGCTTTCAATGAGCGAATCTTCCGTGTCGTGATCGACCCGGAGGTGCGCTTTGGCATCTGTAAGGAGGATCGCCGGGTTCCTGGTTGTCGTGCGCTCAAGTCGGTACATGGCTATTTACCAGCCTTTGCCGTTGGCTTGGACATCTCTTTGGGCGGATCTTCCAGCGCGGCAATCCGTTTTTTCAATTCATCGATCTCTGACTGACGAGCGGCCTTCTCCCGATCCACAACGCCCTTGACAAGCTGCTTTATCTGCTCAAATTCTTCTCTCAGCATATTCCCTCCGAGTAATCAGGGCAGGCCCGAAGGCCCGCCCTATTGTCGGGTTTACGCGGTCTGCACAGCGGTCTCCAGCGGTGCGTATCGCGGTTGCAGGATGGCAACGGCTGCAACAAACTGATCTGTGGCGTCTGCGCTGATCTTGATGCGCACCCACGTCTTGCCAGCAGGCAGGGACGCAGCCGGAATCTCAATGACGGTCATACGCTTGTCAGCGGCGGAGTGGAAATAGTCCTCGCCGGTTTCAAGGTTATGGTCATGGCTCAACACGTCGCCGTTTGCGGCCACAAAATCTACGTTCGTGCGTACCGCGTTAAACGGCACATGGTCGTCGTAGGTGTCATGCGCGGTGCCGGCCTCAAGTTCAAATTGGGCGTCGCCATCCTTCGCGCCCCACAGCAAGACGATGGTCGCGTGATGGGCATCGGCCATGTTGAACCCTGACGGGGTGAGAAGTCCCGCGCCGTGGTCTGCCGGCTCAATCAACGGCACGATTTTCATCATTTCGTTCAGTTCCATGATATACCTCCAATGGTAGCGGCCCCCGGTTAAGAGGGCCGGGTTTCGTTGTTAGTCACGCTGCGCCAGGGTGACAAAGTGGCTCAGGGTGTTGCTTCCCTTGTACGGCGTAAGGGGCTTGGAGCGAACAGGCTGGCCGTCCACCCGGAGAACAAAACGGAACACGCTTTCGTCGTAGATGAAACGCACATGAATAGACATTGCTGCCTCCATGCCGCCTTTTCGAGCCAGAACGTATCCATTGCTGAAGTCGCCCAGCACAATATCTCCCTTATCGCCTATTGCGGAGCACTGCTCGACCGGAACGACCGGGCGGCCATACAGGGTTCCATAGGGCGACCCAGAGATCCCGCCGGGAGGCATATAAATAAGCTGGCCAGTGATGCCGTCGGAGCCATGCGTCTTGGTAACCATCATGGTCTGAAGTTGCGGCTCGATTTCCTGGTTAATCAGCCAGACCGCGTTGGCTCGGGACGGCGCAAACAACCTTGACCACATATTGATCACGTTTTCAGCCACCACCGTGTCGGCTGCCTGGCCGGATTCTTTCGCCTGGGTCACGAGGCTGCCGCTATTCAGTACGCCGAGGGGCTGGCCGGAGCCAGTGCCTCGCAGAATGGCGTTGTCAAGCGAAAACCCAAACTCGGAGGTAAAGCCGTTACGGATAATACCCTCAAGCTGACTGGCATCGTCGAGCATTTCATCAGTCGCGTAACAGAGACCAACCAGTTTCTTGAGCTTCAACTCAATCTGCCTGAACTTGGGCTTGCTCTTGGTTTTTTCCTCTGCCTCGTCCGCCCAGTATGCCTGGATTCCACCCTGCCGGCTGCCGTCCGCACGGCTGGACTCATCCACGCCGTTGATGGTGGTGGAGTTGGAGTTGCCGGAAATCTGGATTTCACGACACCGGGAGGCAAGCAGTCCGGTCTCGAATGTATCCTGGAGCAGTTGGTTTGCAAAATCGGTCTGAACAAGAAATCCGCCGTCTGACGGCACAGACTCGCTCAACCCGGTCGATCCTTGTGTATTGAACAGCCGAGGATCTACATGCCCGCCCGGAACGCCGGCCCGCATCACAGCGGCCATCTGCTGGCCGAAAGACGCGAACCTGTCTTTTGCACGGGAGTCCTCCGGCATCTCAATATCAGGGTCTGCCTTGCGCGGCTTGGGCCTCGTCGCGGCTTCGGGCGGGTCTTCCAGGTGCTTTTTTACCCGCTCCTGTCGCTCCATGGTCGCCACGATCTTTTCCGTTTCTTCAATCGAATCCAGCAGCTCGTTCTTGAGCGCCAGCTCTCCCTCCGTCAAATCTCTACTTTCAGAGATCGCCTTGGTGTCGATATCTTCCGCCTTTTTGAGCATCTTGGAGATATCGTCCCGGTACTGCGTAATGGTTTTCATTGTGTATTTCCTTCCATTTCAGTAGTTAGTTCAATAATTTTCAGCCTTTGCAAGTATCATGTCGTTTCTGTATCCCCGCGACCCCTCGCCAGCGTCCCGCTGGGGCTGTTGAGTGTCAGCATCCCGCTGATCCTCAGCCGTCGCTTTTATGCCACAGGCGATGATCGCCTTGGCCTTGGCCCGAGACAGACCCGCATCCCGCAGGGCTTGCTCAAGCTCTCTTTCCGTAGGTTCATTTTGGTGCTTTTTGCCGGGCGCATCGGGCGCATTGGCGAACATAGACAGGTCATACCGACCATCCACTACCTCGCCGTCATACACGCGGTCCGCAAAGCCCTTTTCAACCGCCTCCCCAGCATCAAGCCACGTCTCGGCCTCCATCATGGACCGGATCTCGTCTTTGCCCAGCCCAGTCTTTTTCGCATAGTCATTGACCAACGACTCATCTACCTTCGCCAGCATTTGCTTGCTCTTATCAAGATCTGCCGATAGTTGATCGTGGTCTGAGGTGTTAAAATAGCCTATAATGTCAACGAGATTCATGGCGTTATGGATCATAAAAAACCCTCCATCGACAATTTCCACCTCATCTGCGGCCAGCACGATAAAGCTGGCAGCCGATGCCGCGATGCCGTCGATGTGAGCCACGACTTTGGCCTTGTGCTGTTTCAGCGCGGTATAAATGGCCCGCGCATCAAACACGCTGCCACCGGGCGAATTGACGCGTAGATGGATTGTGTCCGCGTCGATCCCGTTTAAATCCTTGACGAACGCCTCGGCAGTCACGCCAAGCCAGTCGATATAGTCGTACAAATAGACCGTGGCTTCACTTCCGGCCTTGTTTTCCACGCGGTAGCTTCTTGCCTGCGGATGCGCCGCCCGCCGGTGTTTGGTTACTGGCCTCATTGTCAGTTCCTCCGTTGTCTTTTAGCGCCCGGTCGAGCGGCACCATATTCATTGGCACAAAGTGCTGGTCGCCGCCATCTATCGGGTCATCATCTTCTTTTTCACGAATATCGTTGATGGAATATGCGCCGATGTTCCACATTTCCCGGTAAAATGCCCCCCTGGATGCCGCGTCGCCCCGAAGGTGCCCGTCCACGTTGTGCTTGAAATACAGCGTGTCATTCTTCTTCTCCGATGACCTGAGCAGTTGCATCTTGTACGCTTGCTCGAAACGAACCAGCCACGGCAGGATAGAATCCACAACAAAACTGATTTGCTCGGACTCGATGTTGTTGAAGCTGGCGCGGGTCAAATCCCGGAGCTTATGCGGTGGCAGGTTGAACCACCGGGCGATTTCAGGTATCTGGTGCTGTCTTGACTCTAAAAATTGCGCGTCCTCCGGCGGGATGCCGATGTTTTGCAGCTTCATCCCCTCTTCAAGGAGCATCATGCGGTGAGACTTGCCCAGTCCGGAGTGTTTTTGCGTCAAGTCGTTTTTGAGGTTATTGTGTGCCTGCTCGGACAGCTTGCCGGGATGCTCCACAATGACGCCAGGGTGGGTGCCGTTTCCGAAAAACCGCGCCCCGAACTCCTCCATGGCAAGCCCGAGTCCGATGGACTGCCTTGCCATCCGAATAATGGAGTAGCCTTGAAATCCGTCGAAACCCAAACCGTGCAGATGCAACACCTTGTCCCGATCAAGCTCAACCGTTTCGCCGTCCACGGTGATCTCATAAACCACGCGAGCATTTTTCATTTTGAGCGACACCCGGTCCGGAGGAATCGGCCACAACTGAACAACCTGGCCAACGCGATTGCGAACGATTTCCGCATACCCATTGCCCCACGCCAACACATGCGCCGTCATAGTTTCCCGGAGATCCGCCGCCGTCATGTAGGGGTTTGCCTCATCGTGCATCAGGCGGTATAGGTTCATGTCCGTGGCCGGGACATTGCGCTTGCCATGCCGACGGTATAGATGCAACGGAAGCGTGCCGATTGTCCCGGCGATCAGGTTTATGGCGCAGTATACAGCGGAAAACGTCAAAGCGCTGTGCTCCGTTACGGATACGCCGGAGTCAGTTCGCCCCCCGATCAGGTTCCACAGAGACGGGAACCATGCCTTTTCTTCGGTTACACTTAGCGCTTTTGGCTTAAAAATGCCCCTTGCTATCGCGTTGACTATGCTCATGCGCTACCCCTCTTAGAAATCAGCGCACCGATTGACAGTAGCGCGCCCGTCACCGCGAAGCTAATCCACGGCTCGTGGAGCCAAAGCCCGTACCAGAGCAGGCCTATCCCGACGAGAAACAGCACGTCCGGCATGGCCGAGATAATTGCCCGGAAAATAGAAAAAAGGCCGTTTCGGATCATGTACGGGCCTCTTGATCAAGTATGTATCTGTGCGAAATAAGCAACTGCAAACCCCCTGCGCAGGATGGTCGATTTTGCGCAATTATGGCAGGGAATTATAAGGCAGGCTAACGAGTGGTGTGCGATATGTAAGGAATGACTTTTATTCTACAGGGCGGAGCAACCCCTCCTCTTCAAGGCGGCGGACCGACTCGACGGTGACGCGCAGCACGCCGCCGGATGGCTTAAACCCGTCCAGTTTGCCATGGTCGCACCAAAGGTAGATGGTAGAGCGTGATATATTGAAATAATCCGCCACCTCATCGGGCCGCATGTACTTTTTATTGGGCAATTGTTGCATAATTCCTCCGTTAAAATACGATTACGCTGGGACGGCTTTCATACACGCTCGGCCCCTCTTCAACCTGGCTGGCCGCCACGCCGAACGCATTGGCAAGCGCCGCCATGCCGTCAATTCTCCCGGTTGCCTTCGCTTTGTCGAGCTTGCGGTTCCCCGCCGGATCTCGCACCACGACTGCATTTGCCGCGCACATCTTCAGCACCGGATGACTGCCGTGAGCCACCCGGCCATTGAGCAGCGCAGCCTCAAGCGAGTCCAGTGCGGGCGACTGGTCTTTAAACCCTTGCCCGTATGGGATGAGCGGCAACTCCAACTCCGCCCGGTCAAGCTCTTTTTGGAACACATCTATCCGCCACCTGTCGAACGCCATGCCTTTCACATGGCACCCGGCCACTATCTCGCCAATACGATACACCACATGCTCATAGTCTACCGTCTTGCCGGGCGTCGTCTCAAGCAAGCCTTGTTTTGTCCAGACGTCATATGGCACCCGGTCGCGCTTCGCCCGGTCATACAACCCGTCCTCCGGCGACCAGAAATACGGCCTGACCTGCCACACGCCGTCTACAAGCCAGATAAACACGCAGGCTGTGAGGTCAGTACGGGCGGACAGGTCGAGGCCGGCCCAAACTTCCGCGCCGGCCATGTCGCCAGGGTCGGCGGCACACGATGACCAGACTGTCTGGGATACGAATGGCGAGGTTACGGATACGCGCTGGTTGAGGATTAGATTCC
>Ga0207421_10007207_pt1 | contig 11897 bp, 9 predicted proteins | sample SodLakKL_010_SED_4_FD_187542 | JGI IMG/M metagenome (GOLD analysis project Ga0207421, IMG submission 187542) | Alkaline sediment microbial communities from Lake Tanatar, Kulunda Steppe, Russia - 8KL_010_SED (SPAdes) (version 2) | ecosystem: Environmental > Aquatic > Non-marine Saline and... | reverse complement strand
TGGCCGCGATATTCCGGCCAGCTTCGGGGATTTCGCACGCTCTGGCCCGCAGATTGCGGAACTGGACGGGCGGGCGCTGATCCTGCCCAATCTGACCATAGTCGCGCTGCTGGTGGTGTTTGTGGTCTGGGTGGTGCTGGAACAGACCACCTATGGCCGCAGGCTTTATGCCATCGGCGGCAATAAAGAGGCGGCGCGTCTGGCCGGTCTGCCCGTTGTGCTGCTGCGCTTTACGGCGTTTGCCTTTACCGGTGTCGGGGCGGCACTGGCGGGGTTGATGATCGCAAGCCGTGTCGCCTCTGCCAACCCGACGCAGGGTGACGGGCTGATGCTGACGGCGATTGCGGCGGTATTTCTGGGCATGACCCTGACACGCGACGGCCAGCCACGGGTGCTGGCGACATTGGCAGGTGTTGCAGTGCTGGGGATACTGGACAACGGGCTGACGCAAATGCGGGTAGACAGCTATGTGCGGCAGGTCATGGTGGGCGCGATCATCCTGTTGTCGGTGGGATTAAGTGCGCTCAGCAGGCGGGGCAAGTAAGGTGGGTCTGCACCCACCTTACCCGGTTTCTATCAACGCGGCAGCAAGACACCGTCCACGACATGGATCACGCCATTGGACTGGTTCACATCCGCGATGCTGACGCGGTAAGCATTGCCGCTTTCATCAAAGATAAAGACCGCACCCGATGGCCGCACCTGCGCGGACAGCGCTGCACCGGACACAGTGTTGAAGTGGAAGAACCCGTCAGACGATGCACGCGCCTGCCGTGTCAGTTCCGCAGCCGAAATATTGCCCGCCACAACATGGCTGGTCAGTACCTTGACCAAAGTATCGCGGTTTTCTTCCATCAGCAGGGTGTCGACCGTGCCTTCGGGCAGGGCGTCAAAGGCGGCGTTGGTGGGGGCGAAAACGGTGAAAGGACCCTCGGATTGCAGCGTATCCACCAGACCGGCGGCTTGCACGGCGGCAACCAGCGTGGTGTGATCGGCAGAATTGACCGCGTTTTCAACGATATTGCGATCTGCGAACATCGGCGCACCGCCGACCATCGGATTGTTGCCGGCATCCATCGCATCGGGCGTGGCTGCGGCTTCTTCGGCGGGGGCGGCGGCAGGCAGCAGCACTGTGTCAATCACATGGATCACGCCGTTGGATTGCATCACATCGGCAATGGTCACGGTGGCAACGCCGCCGGTTTCATCTGTCAGGGTGATCATATCGCCATTGGCACGCGCTTCGAGCACGCAGCCGCCCAGTGTTTCCACGCGATGCACACCGCTACCGTCCGAGATCATGCCCGCGATGATGTCCGATGTCGCTTGCGCGCCCAGCACATGGCAGGTCAGCACTTGGGTCAACGCGTCGATGTTTTCGGGCATCAGCAGGGTTTCGACCGTGCCTTCGGGCAGGGCGGCAAAAGCAGCGTTCACGGGGGCGAAGACGGTAAAGGGGCCTTCGGATTGCAATGTATCGACCAGACCGGCGGCCTGCACGGCGGCAACCAGCGTGGTGTGATCTGCGGAATTGACCGCATTTTCCACAATGTTGCGATCTGCGAACATGGCGGCACCGCCGACCATCGGGTTATCCTGTGCAAAAGCGCTGCCTGCGGCCAGAATTGTGGCGGTCATCAAAGCTGTGCGAAGTTTGTGTGTCATGGTGGTTCTCCTCTCGCCGCCGGAATTGGCGGTATGGGCAGAGTTACGGGGTGACCGCCGGGATAGTTTCACCCAAGGTGACAATCGCAGGGTCTTGCCTGTCGCGGGACAAGCTGAAAAACTGCACGACGACCAGACGTGAAAGGGCCCTGCCGTGCTGCATGACGTGATCCGCTACCGCGCGCTTTTGGGATTGCTGGGCCTTATGGGTCTGGGGGCCTGTGCTTCGCCATCTTCATTTGCGCCACGCTCTGGCGAGGTGGATTGCATGGCCCGCGCGATGTATTTTGAATCTTTCCGGTCCAGCCGCGACGGTCTGGTTGCAGTGGGCAGCGTGGTGATGAACCGCGTGGAATCGCCCGCCTATCCGAATACGGTCTGCGGTGTCGTATCTCAGAAAAACCAGTTCGCCCCCGGCGTCATGACCCGCCCGATGCAAAGCCAAAGCGCGCCGATGGTGCGCGCCACGGCGCAATCGGTATTGGGCGGCGAAAGGCATCCGCATGTCGGCAATGCGCAATTTTTCCATGCCGCGACCTATCGGGCAGGGTTCAACAATATGCATTATGTGGTGACGACAGGCGGCAATGCCTTTTACGAACGCCGCCGCCCGGAACAGGTGACCAACCCCACCCCCTTGCCCCCGGTCGAAGGGATCACGGGCCGGTAACTCTTGCCGATCGGCCGGCTGGGTTCGCATAGCTACGATGATGCGCCAAAAATAGGCTTGACGAATACAACCGCAAGCGGCTACGCAAATCGCATCGCAACTTTTTGTCGCAGGAGGACGCATATGACTATCGCTGATCGCTTCCTCTTTGGACGCTACCGTATGGCTGCGCCCATCGCCTGACAGGCTGCGGCGCGCGCGCCACGCCTTTGTTGCCCTTCGGTCCGAAACGGACCTTTTCCAAATTCCAACCACAAGGCATAGCCCGCCGGGCTGTGAGATGGTCATGTCCCTTTTTGCAACCAATGGCGCCTTTGCGCGCGTCTTTTCCTTTACTTTCGGCCTGTGGCTGCGGCGGCGCGGCTTGCTGGCGTTAATCGTCACGACTGTTCTGATCTCGACCGGGGCCGATGTCGCAGTGCCGGTCATCACCGGGCGGCTGGTTGATGCCGTGGCGGGCGGGCAATCGCCGTGGTCGTTGTTCGCGGTGTTGCTGGTGGCAGGTCTGGTGTCAGTCGGCGCCAAGATCATGAGCTATTTCCTGATCATCGCCCTGACCATCCCCACCATGCGCAGCGCCGAAACAGAGGCTTTTGCCCATGTCCAGCGCCTGCCTGCAGACTGGCATGCCAATGCCTTTGCCGGATCGACCGTGCGCAAGATTACGCGCGGCGCTTGGGCGCTGGATGATATGGCGGACCTTTTGTTTCTCGCGCTGTTGCCGTCACTGCTGATCCTGCTTGGCACGATCGGCACATTGACCGCCTTCCGCTGGGAGGTGGGTTTGGTGGCAGGTTTTGGTGCGGTGCTATTTCTGGCGCTGTCGCTGACCCTGACCTTGTTCTGGGTCGCGCCTGCGGCACGGCTGGCCAATGCACAGGACAGCCGCGTGTCCGGGGCGCTGGCGGATGCGATCACGTCGAATTCCGTGGTGCGCGCCTATGCCGGTGAAGCGCGCGAAGATGCGCGTCTGGACCGTGTCATCGACAAATGGGCGCATCGCACGCGGCGCACATGGCGGCGCGGCACATGGTCGGGTCTGACGCAGGATGGCACGATCTGGGCGCTGCGGGCTTCGGTGCTGGGCGGTGCGCTCTTTGCCTATTCTCGCGGGCTGGCCAACGCGGGCGAAATTGCCTTTGTGGTATCAGCATTGGGTATGCTGGATGGTTATCTGCGCCAGATGGGCAACCATGTGCGCAGCCTGCAACAGGCCGTCAACGATGCCGAGGAATTGGTCGATCTGATGCATGCCAGCCCCGAACAATCGGTGGTCAAAGCCCCAGCCCTTGCCTTGCCAGCGCGCGCGGCCTCGCTCGCGTTTGAACATGTGCATTACGGCTATGCAGGGGCGGCGACGCCTTTGTTCACCGATCTGCATGTCGCCATTCCCGCAGGCCAAAAGGTCGGTCTGGTGGGGCGGTCCGGTTCGGGCAAGACCACCTTTGTCAAGCTGATCCAGCGGATCCACGAGGTGACAGGCGGTGCCATCACCTTGGGAGGGGTCGATCTGCAACATGTGCCTTTGGCCGAATTGCGCGCCCATATCGCGCTGGTGCCACAGGATCCGGTGCTGTTTCACCGCTCGCTTGCGGAAAACATCGCCTATGCCCGCCCCGGTGCGACCATGGCCGAGATTGAAGAGGCCGCCGCCCGTGCCGGTGCCGCCGATTTCATCGCGCGGATGCCCAAAGGTTTCGGCACATTGGTCGGGGAACGCGGCGTGAAACTGTCGGGTGGCGAACGCCAAAGGGTCGCAATCGCCCGCGCCTTTTTGTCGGATGCGCCGGTGCTGATCATGGACGAGGCGACATCATCGCTTGATTCCGAGGCCGAGGCGAAAGTCGCCGAAGCCGCCGAACGCCTGATGGAAGGCCGCACCACGCTGGTCATCGCGCACAGGTTGGCGACGGTGGAACGGATGGACCGGATTTTGGTGTTCGATGCCGGACGGATCGTCGAGGATGGCACGCCTGCGGACTTGCTGGCGCAGCGCGACGGGCTTTACCGCGCGTTGCGTGCGCGGCAGACCTTGGCCGGCTGAACTGGCTGGCATCGCGTTGCATGCCCGTAACGCGATGCCTGTTCCCGAATATTCCGGTTTGCGGTCGCTCGATCCGAAGGGAATACGGCGGGGCCTGATTGAATCCATCTTTACTCGGTGGTCGTCATGGTCTCAACATTCACGATGAAAGTTCTGCTGGTTGAAGACAATTGCGACATCGGTGAAGCTGTCGAAAAGCGCCTGCGCGCGGCAGGCCACCTTGTGTCGTGGAACAAGGACGGGCGCGATGTCGATCAGGCCCTTGAAGATGGCGATGTTGATGCGGTCATCCTTGATCTGACTTTGCCTGAAGCAGATGGCATGACGATCCTGCGTCAAATCCGGCGCCGGTGGCGCGATCTTCCGGTGCTGGTCATCACCGCCAAGGCCGAGATTGACGACAAGGTCAGCCTTCTGGATTTTGGCGCTGATGATTATCTGGTCAAACCCTTTGACATGCGCGAACTGGAAGCGCGGCTGCGCGCGCTGGTGCGGCGACCGACAGGGCATTTCACATCTGTCTTGCATCTGGGCGATCTGGAGCTTGATCCCGGTGGCCGGGTCGTGACGCTGGCAGGCCGTGTGGTTGATCTGGGGCGGCGGGAATTTGGCCTGCTCGAGGCTTTGATGGCGCAGGCAGGCCGCGTTGTGACGCGTGAAAGACTGATGTCGCGGTTGTCGGATCTGGAAGACGGTGGATCGGAGAACGCGCTTGAATTGCTGGTGTCGCGCTTGCGGCGCAAGATTGCCGGTAGCGCGGCAGAGGTCGTGACGGTGCGGGGCGTGGGATATCTGGTGCGGATGGTGCAGGATGCGCAAAGCTAGCCGGCCGTCGCTGCGGCGGCGCATCTTGGTCCTTGCGGCCAGTATGCTGCTGGCGGCGGCGGCGCTGCTGGTTGTGTTCATTAAGGATTATGCCAACCGTGCTGCCGATCAGGCATTGGACAGGCTACTGTCGGCAGCGGCCCTGTCGATTGCGGGCGCGGTGCTGGTCGAGGATGGGGCAGTTGTGGTTGAAATACCTTTTGCCGCATTCGCGATGGTGGCGGGTGAAGAACGGGTCTTTTATGCCGTGATCGGTGCGCAGGGTGAACATGTCACCGGCTATCCCGATCTTGCACCTGATGCGCCCCTGGCCACGTCGGACACGCCGGTTTTTTCCGATACAGTCCACAACGCAGAGCCGGTGCGGATGATCCGGCTGGGGCGGCTGATTTCCACGTCAGAAGGCACCGGATGGGTAACGATCAGGGTGGCCGAGACGCGCGGGGCGCGTGCGGCGCTGGCAGCGGAAATTGTGGGCGCGGCCCTTGTGCCCGTGGCGGTGCTGACGGTGCTGGCGCTTGTGCTGGTCTGGATTGTCGTGGGTCGTGCCTTTGCGCCTTTGGCGGTGATTGACAGCGCGTTACGCCATCGCCGCCCTGATGACCTGTCGCCCCTTGATGTGCCCGTCCCTGTCGAGGTGCAGCGCCTTGTGGGTGGGCTGAACAACTTTATGGCGCGTTTGGAAAAATCCATGGCAAGGATGAGCGGGTTGGTCGCCGAAGCCGCGCATCAGGTCCGCGATCCGCTGGCGTCCTTGCGTGCACAAACGGAAATGGCGATGGACGAACCCGACGAGGCCGACCTGCGCGCCCGTGTCACGCGAATCCACGATTCAGCCGTCGAGGCAAGCCATCTGGTGACCCAATTGCTGATGGACGCCACAATTTCCCACCGGATGGAAGCGGGCGAGACGCGGGCAATATCAGTCACCGCCTTGGTGGAAGAGGTCGTCGGAAGGCTTGATCCCGACCTGCGCCCTCGCGTGCAGACCGCCTTTGGCCCCGGCGCGGATATTGCTGTGGTGACCGGCGACCGTGTTGGTCTGCGTGAAATGCTGCGCAATCTGATCGGCAATGCGCTTGTCTATACGACCGACTTGATCGAAGTGACCGTGACGGTCGCGCCAGATGACATGGTCCGTCTTGCGGTGCTGGACCGCGGACCGGGGATTGCAGATGCCGACAAAGACCGCGTGCTGCTCCGGTTCGTGCGCGGTGCCGGTGTGGACAATACAGTCGGGTCCGGTCTGGGGCTGGCGATTGCACGGCAGGTGGTTGACGGACACGGCGGGCAACTGATCCTGTCCGACCGTAGTGGCGGGGGGCTGGAAATTGTCGCAGCCCTGCCTATGGCAACCGATACAGCACCACAGCAGCGGGCTGGCGTCTTTGTCGCGATTCTTGCGCTGGGCGTGTTGTGCCTGTCCATACCCGCGCCCGCCAAAGCAGAGCCATTGATCTTCCCCGCAACGCAGGATGAAACCCGCCGCATCGCCATTGCAGGCACCACGGATACGGCGCTGTTTGCCCCGTTCATTACGGCGTTTCAGGCTGAAAACCCCGCTGTTGCAGTGACCTATTACGAAACGGACAGCATCGCACTTTATGACGGGTTTCTGGCGGGAACGCTTGATCCGGCACCGGACCTGCTTATCAGCTCTGCGTCGGACCTGCAGCTCAAACTGGCAAATGACGGCCATGCTCTTGCACATCCGTCAGTCTGGCTGGATCAATTGCCTGGCTGGGCGCAATGGCGGGCAGAGGTGATCGGCTTTACCTTTGAACCGGCGGTCATCATCTACAATCCGCGTCTTTTGCCACCCGGAACGCAGCCGCGTACACATCTGGACCTTGCGGTGTTGCTGGAAGACCAATCTGCCCGCTTCGCAGGGCTGGTTGCCACCTATGACATTGGCCGCAGCGGGGTGGGGTATCTGCTTGCTTCGCAGGACCAACAGATATCGTCGCAATTCTGGCGGCTGGCGGCGGCATTTGGGCGTGTTGGTGCGCGGTTCAGTGATTCCAGCCCCGAGATTCTGGACAGCGTCGCGTCGGGTGATCTTGCGATCGGGTACAACGTACTAGGGTCTTACGCCTTTGCGCGGCAGGCCGCGGGCGCACCGATCGGGATTATTGTGCCTGACGATTATGTGCTGGTGCTGACGCGCAGCATGGTTATTCCGCGCAACGCGGCCAACCCTGATCTGGCGCGCACCTTTGTTGATTTCGCGCTTTCTCCAAGCGGGCAAAGCGTGGCGGCAGGCCAATCCGCACTGGGCGCTGTGATGCCCGGCAGCGTCGGACACTGGACACCTGAAAGGATTTCAACGTTGGGGCAGGGGGTGATCCAGCCCATCGCGCTTGCGCCTGTGCTGATGGTCGCGCTCGACCCGCAACGCCGCGCGCGATTTTTGGCGACCTGGCAAGAAATCGTGGCCCCGGGCCAACCCTGAAAGCAGATGACAGGACGGTGACAGGAACCGTTGTTAACCTGATCGCAGTCGGACATGGGAGGTGTCCGGACTGTGCAAGCTACATAGACGGCGCCCGCTATGCGTCTGTCTGCGGCTGACGTAACTTTCCCAAACACCTCCTTTGATCCGATCCGCGGCAACGCGGTTATCAGAACCTTTGGGAGGACATCATGAACAAACTTGGTATCGCAGCCTTTGCGGCTGCATCGCTTTTGGCATCTTTTGCATCGGCACAAGTGTCGGAACTGCGGATCATGGCACCAGCAGGGCCCGGCGGTGGTTGGGACCAGACCGCGCGCACCATCCAGTCCACGCTGCAAAGCGAAGGGCTTGTCGCTAATATTCAGGTGGAAAACGTCGCAGGCGCCGGTGGTACCATCGGGTTGCAACAATTCGTAAACCGGTCGTCCGGTGATCCGACCGCCACGATCGTCGGTGGCTACGTCATGGTCGGCGCGATCATCGCCAATGATTCCAACGTGACACTGAACGACATCACGCCACTTGCACGTTTGACCGGTGAATATGTCGTTGTGGTCGCTGCCGCTGACAGCCCGATCAACAATGCTGACGATCTGGCCAACGCACTGCGCGAAAACATCGGTGGCGTGACATGGGCTGGCGGCTCTGCTGGCGGGGTCGATCATATCGCCGCCGGTCTGTTCGCGCAGACCGCAGATGTATCGCCAGAAGAGATCAACTATATCCCCTACGCAGGTGGCGGTGAGGCGTTGGCAGCCATTTTGGGCGGTCAGGTGACTGTGGGCGTATCGGGCTTCAGCGAATTTTCCAGCCAGATTGAGGCAGGCGCGCTGAAAGTCATCGGGATCACGGCCGCAGAACGGCAGGACTATCTGGACGCGCCGACCTTTGCCGAACAAGGCTATGACGTCGATGTTCAGAACTGGCGCATGATCGCTGCCGCACCGGGGATCAGCGATGATGAACGTGCAGCGCTTCTGGACGTGATCGAAACCATGGCCGCATCCGACACATGGAACGCTGAACTAACCACCAAAGGCTGGGTGAACACCTTCCTTGCCGGCGATGAATTTGCGGCCTACCTCGACGAACAAATCATCGCCACCACTGCGATCCTGGGCGATCTCGGGATTACCGAGTAATGTCGGGCGATCCGAAAAACAAAGCAGCCGAAGAGGAACTTCGGCTGCCATTCGAAGATGAACCCGCCGGCGGCACAGGCAAACGCGATGCCGCCGGTCTGGTGATCGCAGTCGCTTTGTTCGCGCTGGCGGCTGTCATTGTCAACGATGCCTCCGGCTATACGATCCGGCGGTCATACGCCCGCTTTGGCCCCGAAATTGTGCCGTATGTCATCGCATCCGGTATCACTATTCTGGCGGTTATCACGGTCATCATGGCCTGGCGTGGCCAGTTCGAGGCGCGTGACCGGTTGAATATCGGTGGCCTGTCGTGGCTTGTCGGCGGCATTCTGGTCGAGATCGTGATGCTTTACGGCGGTACCGGTTTCATTGCTGGCTCGGCGGTTCTGTTTGCTTGTGCGGCACGGGCATTCGGGCAGGCGACCTTGCTACTGAACCTTGCCATAGGCGCGGTTCTGTCGACGCTTTTGTTTTTGCTGTTCCGCTACGGACTTGGGCTGTCACTGCCCAGTGGTCCGCTGGAACGCGCAATCGATCTTTTGGTGAGGTAGGCACATGGATACCTTCATTCTGCTGTTCGATGGTCTTGGGACCGCGATGCAACCTATGAACCTGATGTTCGCACTGCTGGGTGTGATGCTTGGCACGGCGGTCGGTGTAATGCCCGGCATTGGCCCTGCGTTGACTGTCGCATTGTTGTTGCCCGTCAGTCTGTCATTCGGTGCAACCGGTTCGATGATCATGTTCGCCGGTATCTATTACGGCGGCATGTATGGCGGTGCGATTTCATCGATCCTGCTGAACACGCCGGGCGAAACTGCATCAATCATGACCGCGCTTGAAGGCAACCGGATGGCCAAACGTGGCCGTGGCGGCAAGGCCCTTGGCGCAGCTGCTTTTGGGTCATTCTTTGGCGGCATGTTCGCGACTTTGGGACTGGCGATTGTGGCACCATTTATGGTGATGGTCGCGCTGTCCTTTGGCACAGCGGAATATTTCGCGCTGATGGTGCTGTCTTTCATGACGGTGTCGGCGGCATTTGGCGGGTCGATGTCGCGTGGCTTGACGGCGCTTTTCATCGGCCTGACCATCGGGATTGTCGGTACAGACAAACTGACCGGACAGGTACGTCTTGCCTTCGGCATCCCCGAGATGAGCGACAACATCTCTATCGCCATTGTCGCCGTGGGTCTGTTTGCAATCGGCGAGACAATGTATCTGGCGTCCCAGCACATCAACCATAAAACCAAGGCGCAGGCTGTGTCTGGGTCTGTCTGGCTGAACTGGTCGGATTTCAAACGCTGCATCCGGCCCTATATTCGGGGCACCGGCCTTGGCTTTCTGTTCGGGCCATTGCCCACAGGCGGCGCAGAGATCCCGACGTTCCTGTCTTACACCACCGAAAAACGGCTGGCGACAGGCGAGGCTCGTCGCGAATTTGACGAAGGCCTAGGCGCGATCGAAGGGGTGGCAGGGCCAGAGGCCGCCAACAACGCCTCTGCCGCGGGTACGTTGATCCCGCTGCTGACACTAGGCTTGCCGACATCGGCAACGGCCGCAATGATGCTGGCCGGGTTCCAGCAGTACGGCCTGCAACCCGGGCCATTGCTGTTCACCAACAATGCCGAACTGGTCTGGGGGCTGGTGGCAAGCCTGTTCATCGCCAACCTGATGCTGGTGGTGCTGAACGTGCCTTTCATCGGCATCTGGGTCAAATTGCTGACAATCCCGCGCCCTTGGCTATATGCAGGCATCCTGACCTTTGCCACGCTGGGTATCGTCGGCGCACAAGGGTCGCCTTTTGCGCTGGTCCTGTTGCTAGGCTTTGGCTTGATCGGTTTCGTGATGCGACGCTTTGGCTATCCGCTTGCCCCTGCGCTGGTGGGGGCGATCCTTGGGCCGCTTGCCGAAGAACAATTGCGGCGCGGGCTGATGATTAATCAGGGTGACTGGTGGTTCCTTCTGAACTCGAACATCGCGCTGACAATCTACGCGATTGCGCTGCTGTCGATCTTTGGGCCGCGGTTGTGGTCATTCACGCGCAAAGCGATCCGGCAAAACAAAGGCGCACATTCGTAACTGGCGCATAAACCAAACTGACAGCCCCGGGCGTAAGTCTGGGGTTGTCATTGAATGAACGGGCGTTACTGATGTGTGTCATATGCATTGACCACACCAGTCGTCCGCCTTGGTCACGGCCGTTTAATCCAACTTGATTGCAGAGTTGTTGCCGATTGCGCCCCGACCTGCCGATATTGCGCCAGCAAGCCCTTGCGCCCGCGCGCGCCATCCCTATAACCCACGACAATTTGCACATTAGGGGGCAGGGCGATGCCAAAGCGGACCGACATCAAATCCATCATGATTATCGGCGCGGGGCCTATCATCATCGGGCAAGCCTGCGAGTTCGATTATTCCGGCGCGCAAGCCTGCAAGGCGCTGCGCGAAGAAGGCTATCGCGTGATCCTCGTGAACTCGAACCCGGCCACGATCATGACCGATCCGGGGCTGGCCGACGCCACCTATATCGAACCGATCACCCCCGAAATCGTCGCCAAGATCATCGAAAAAGAACGCCCCGACGCGCTGTTGCCTACGATGGGCGGGCAGACGGGGTTGAACACGTCACTGGCGCTGGCCGATATGGGCGTGCTGGAAAAATTCGGGGTCGAGATGATCGGCGCCAAACGCGAAGCCATCGAAATGGCCGAAGACCGCAAGCTGTTCCGCGAGGCGATGGACCGTTTGGGCATCGAAAACCCCAAGGCCACGATCATCACCGCCCCCAAGATGGAGAACGGCAAACGCGACATCAAGGCGGGCCTGCAACTGGCCATCGACGCCATCGAATATGTCGGCCTGCCCGCGATCATCCGCCCCGCCTTTACCCTTGGCGGCACAGGCGGCGGTGTCGCCTATAACCGCGAACAATATGAATTTTATTGCCGCACCGGGATGGAAGCATCCCCCGTCGGGCAGATTCTGGTCGATGAATCCCTGCTCGGCTGGAAAGAATTCGAGATGGAGGTCGTGCGCGACAAGGCCGACAACGCCATCATCGTCTGTGCCATCGAAAACGTCGATCCTATGGGCGTG
>Ga0207421_10007206_pt1 | contig 11899 bp, 15 predicted proteins | sample SodLakKL_010_SED_4_FD_187542 | JGI IMG/M metagenome (GOLD analysis project Ga0207421, IMG submission 187542) | Alkaline sediment microbial communities from Lake Tanatar, Kulunda Steppe, Russia - 8KL_010_SED (SPAdes) (version 2) | ecosystem: Environmental > Aquatic > Non-marine Saline and... | reverse complement strand
ATCCGACCCCGATCGCACCCGGTGCGGCCGGCTGTCGACCGAGCGCGTGCAGATCGCGGCCGATCCGACCGAGGTGAGCTGCTCCCGATGCCGACAGCTCGAGCCGTCACCCGCCCGACGGGTCGGCCTGCTGCGCTACGCGCTCGAGGCCGCCCTGGTCGACGCCGACCCCTGGCTGCGCGATGCCGACGGCGCGACCGTCGAGCTGGCGCGTCACCTCGCTGACCAGCTCGACCGAGGTGACCTCGAGGACGCGACCGCGGTCGCCCGGCAGCTCGGACAGATGTACCGCGCCCTCGGCCTGTCACCCGATGGCCGCGCGCAGCTCGAGATGCCGGCCGAGCGGGCCGACACGCCGCTCGAGCAGCTGCGCGACGGGTCGCTGCTACGCGCGGTCCCGACCGACCGGTCCTCGAGGTGACAGCCGCGACGGCCGCCGAGCAGCTCGAGCAGCTTGATCGGCTGCGCGGCAATCCTCGGCCGCGGATCGAGACACCGCCGGGCCGCGGCCGGACGCTCGGCCGCGATCTGTCCGCGCTGGCCGACGCGATCGGGGTCCCGCTGATGCCGTGGCAGCGTCACGTCGCAAACCGCGCCCTGACGATCGACGGCGCGGGCCGGTGGGTGCACCGCACCGCTGGCGTGGTGGTCGCCCGGCAAAACGGCAAGACGCACCTACTGCGCCTGCGGATACTGGCCGGGCTGTACCTGTGGGATGAGCGGCTGATCGTTGCGACCGCGCAAAACCGTGAGATAGCGCTCGAGACATTCCGCGCGGTGGTCGAAGCGATCGAGTCGACGCCCTGGCTCGCCGCCGAGGTCCGGTCGATCCGCAAGGCCAACGGCCAGGAAGCTGTCGAGCTGACCAACGGCGCGCGGTATCGGATCGTTGCGCCGACCGCGGCCGGGTCCCGCGGCCTGGCCGCCGTCGACCTCGCCGTGATCGATGAGGCCCGCGAGCACCGCACCGATAGCGCCTATGCGTCGCTGGTCTACACCACGCAAGCGTCCCGCAATCCTCAGGTCTGGCTGACCAGCAACGCCGGTGACGCCGGCTCGGTGGTGCTCAACCGTCTGCGCCAGCAAGCGCTACGCGCGATCGCGGTACCCGGATCGGACCCGACCGTCGGCTACTGGGAGTGGTCCGCGGCCGATGGCTGCGACCTCGATGACCCCGCCGCCTGGTCGCAGGCCAATCCCGCGCTCGGTCACACGATCACAGCCGACACGCTGGCCGCCCGTATCCGATCCGACCCGCCACAGGTGGTACGTACCGAGCTGCTCTGCCAATGGGTCGACACGATGGACAGCCCGTGGCCGCCGAACGCCTGGGCGGCCTGCACCACCGACGGCCTCGAGCTGCAGGCCGACCGCGACACCGTGCTGGCGCTCGACGTGTCACCCGATCGCCGCACCGCCGCGCTGGTCGCCGTGCAGGCCGCCGAGGACGGCGACCAGCTCGACGCGGTGCTGGTCGACACCTGGCACGCCGACGGCGCGGTCGATGACCTGACGATCGCGACCGAGGTCGCCGAGGTCGCCGAGCAGCTCGACGCCCGGCTGGTCGCCTATGACCGCTACACCGCCTCGGCGGTCGCGCAACGGCTGCAGCGCGCAGGGGTCGCCGTGGCCGAGGTGTCCGGGCCGCTGTTCGTGCAGGCCTGCGACCAGCTGCTAACGGCGATGGTCACCGGTCGGCTACGGCACCCCGGACAGGCCGCCCTCACCGATCACGTCCTCGCCGCTGCCCGCAAGCCTGCCGCCGACGGTGGCTGGCGGATCGTGCGCGCCCGCTCGGCCGGACCGATCCCGGCCGCGGTCGCCCTGGCGATGGCGGTACACCACGCGCTCGACGGTGGCGGTGCCGAGCCGGTGGTGATGTTCGCCTAGCGGGCCGCTCGAGCTGCTCGAGCGGGTCACCGGCGCGTAACTACCACCCTGTCCCGCCGCCTCGGCCTCGCCAGTTCGCGCAGGCCGCCCGATACGCCGCTGCCCGGTGGGTCGGTATGGGTCGACCCCGATCGGCCGTTAGGCGCGATCTGAGCGGCTGCAGCGAGGCCGGGCCGCGCTGCTCGAGCTGCGCAGACCGCGCGTACCGCTCGAGCCGCGCAATCGGCGCGACCGCCTCGGCCGCGGTGGCAGCCCCGCCCGCGGCCGGTGATGCTGCCGCCCATGGGAGTCCTCACGCGCTACCTCGCTGCCGACCGGCCGGCCTCGCCGCCCCGGTCGCTGACTGCCTCGAGCGCGCCCTCGGCGGTCGCGCCGACCCCGACCCCGTGGACACCGACCGAGCTGGTGTGGCCGCAGCTCGAGGCCGCAGGGGTCGCGACCCGATCGCAAGCGCTATCGGTTCCCACGATCGCCCGCGCCCGCAATCTGATCGCTGGCACGATCGCCGAGCTGCCGCTGCGCGCGCTCGACCGCGCTGGCGCGCAGCTCGACGGGCCGCCCTGGCTCGAGCAGCCCGATCGGAACACGCCGCGCTCGGTCACCGTGGCCTGGACCGTTGAGGACCTACTGCTCGAAGGGGTCGCGTGGTGGTTGGTCACCGAGGTCTACGCCGAGGACGGCCGCCCGCGCAGGATGCAGCGCGTTCACCCGTCACGGGTCACCGTGGAGCGTGCCGCCGACGGCTGGTCGCTCGGCCGCGTGCAGCTCGACGGCACCGACGCACCGACCCGAGGCCTCGGCCGGCTGGTGATGTTCCAGGGCCTCGATGACGGCCTGCTGCACCGCGACCGCGGGACGATCCTGACTGCGGTCGCCCTCGAGCGGGCCGCCCGCCGCTACGCCGACGAGCCGTTGCCCGCCGCGGTGCTGAAAAATAAAGGCGCGAACCTCACCGCCCGCAAGATCGGCGAGCTACTCGACGGCTGGCGCAAGGCCCGCCGCGACGGGTCGGTCGGCTATCTGTCCGCTGACGTGGACCTCGAGCGGATGGGCTGGTCGGCTGGCGAGCTGCAGCTGGTTGAGGCCCGACAGCACCTCGCTACCGAGCTGGCGCGGTCCTGCAATCTGTCGCCCTGGTGGGTCGGCGCTGACACCGGCTCGAGCCTGACCTACTCGAACGTCACCGAGGAGCGGCGCTCGCTGCTCGACTACTCGCTGCGCCCGTACCTGTCGGTCATCGAGCAGCGCCTCACGATGCCTGACGTGATCGCCGAGCCGGTGACCGTGCGGTTCGCTGTCGATGACTGGCTGCGCGGCGATACCGCCGACTGGGTGCGCCTGGTCCTCGAGCTACTCGACGCCGAGGTGATCGACCGGGCCGAGGCCCGCGAGCTGATCGACCTCGCCCCCCGCGGATCGGAGGACATCGATGGATGAGCTGCTCACGTTCGCCGCCCCCATCCTCGCCGCCGACACCGGCCGGCGGCTGATCGCCGGCCGGCTGGTCCGCTACGGCGAGCTGGGCGACACCTCGGCCGGGCCGACCGTGATCGCCGGGCCGCCCGAGCAGCTCGAGCCTGGCGAGGTGGTGCTGGTCATCGAGCATGACGTGCACCGCCCGCTCGGCCGCGCGGTCGCCCTCGAGGACGACGGCGACCAGTTGACTGGCCGGTTCCGCCTCGCCGCGACCACCGCCGGCACCGATGCGCTGATCGAGGCCGCCGACCAGCTACGCGACGGCCTGTCAGTAGGTGCCGAGGTGCTCGACGCCGAGGTCGACGCCGCCGGCGTGCTGCACGTCACAGCCTGGCGGCTACGGCACGTTGGCCTGGTCACCTCGCCCGCGTTCGCAACGGCAACCGTCACCGAGGTCGCCGCCGCCCGATCCGCCCCCGACCCCGACCCCGACCCCGACCCCGACCCCGAGGCCGACCTCGAGGCCGACCCCGACCCCGTGGAGGTGCCCGCCGTGGACCCCGTGACCGAGCAGACCGACCAGACCGACGCGACCGAGCAGCTCGAGCCGGCCGAGGTGACCGCCTCGGCACCGACCCCGCAGCTGGTGGTCGCCGATCGTGCGCCCGCCCCGATCGGCGCGGGACGCACCGTGCAGCTGATGGTCGCCGCCTCGCAGGGCGATCCGGCCGCCCGCGATCTGCTGACTGCCGCGACCGGCACCGCACAGGTGCAGGGGCTGATCCCGACCGAGCAGTCCCGCGAGGTGGTCGGCGTCATCGACGGCCGCCGCCCGGTGGTCGACAGCGTGGAGCGCCGCGAGCTGCCCGCCGCGGGCACGACATTCCAGGTCCCGGTCCGGGTCACTAAGAGCGGGGTCACGCTGATCGCTGACCCCGACGCGCCCGCGCTGGCCGACAGCGGCTCGACGTTCGACTGGCTCGAGGTGAGCGTCGAGATGTTCGCCGGCAAGGACACGCTCACCGTGCACGCGATCGAGCGGTCCGACCCGTCGGTCCTCGATGACATGCTGCGCCAGTTCGCTGAGAGCTACGCGCAGCAGACCGACGGCTACGTCGCGTCCGGGCTGCTCGCTGGTGCCGAGGTGTCCGGTGCGGCCGGCTGGCCCAACGCGATCGTGCAGGGGATCACCGACAGCGCCGAGGTGGTGCGGCAAGCGCCTGAGTTCCTGCTGCTCGGCCTGTCGCGCTGGTCCGAGCTGAAGCGCATCGACGCCGGTGACGGCCGGCGGCTGTTCCCTCGGCTGTCCGAGCGCAACGCGCAGGGGACGCTCGACGGGTCGCCGTTCACCGACGGCGACGCCGAAGGCCTCACGACCCGCGTGTCGCTCAACGTCGACCCCGATACCGCCGCGGTGTACCCGTCAATGGCTGGCCGGTTCTACGAGGGGCCGGGCATCGCACAGGTCCGGGCGATGCAGGTCGGCGCGCTCGCGTGGGAGATCGGTGTCTACGGCTACGTCGCGTATCTGCCGAAGTACCCGACCGCGGTCCGCACGCTGCAGCCAACCGCGCCGACCGCGACCAAGGCCACCAAGTAAGACCTGCCGCACCGGTGCGGGCCGCCTCGGCGGCACCGCGGCCGCGCGGTCCCGACCGCACCGGTGCGGCCTCACCCCGAAGGGCACCCGATGGCCGAGCTACTGGTCACCCCCGCCGAGCTGTCGACCGTGCTCTACCTCGACCGCGACGGCCTCACCGACCCCGAGCTGCTCGAGCGTGTCTGCGATGCCGCCAGCGAGCTGCTACTCGAGCACCTCGAGCACCGCGATGGCGGCTACCTCGAGGTGGCACCGGTCCGCGAGGCCGCCCTGGCCCTGGCGGTCGACCTGTGGCAGCAACGGGTCGCGCCCGGCGGTGTCGTGCAGGCCGCCGACTTCACCCCTGGCCCGTGGCGGCTCGGCCGCTCGCTGATCACCCGCTACACCGGCCTGCTGCACCCCTACCTCGATACCGACACGCTGGTCGGCTGATGATCGCTGATGTACGCGCCGACCTCGCCGAGCTGCTGAGCGCCGCGCTCGGCGGGACCGTGCAGGTCTACGATCACCCGCCCGCCGCGGTAATCCCGCCCGCGCTGGTGCTGGTCCCTGACGAACCATACGCCGAGCTGGCCGCGATCGGCCGCGACCCCGTGCGGCTGCACCTGTCGTTCCGCCTCACCGCGGTGGTGTCACCGCTCGACGCGCCCGCCTCGCTCGACCGCCTCGAGCGGCTACTGGTCGCCGCCCTGGCCGCGATGCCGGGAGGGGTCAAGGCTGGCGCGATGACCCGCCCTGGCCTGACCACCGTCGGCACCTCGGAGCTGCTGGTGTCTGACGTGCAGCTGATGGTCGCCGCGAACGTGCCGGTCGCCGAGCTGCTGCCCGAGCCGCCGCCGCCCGCCGACCCCGACCCCGACCCCGACCCGTTCCACTACCTCGAGGCCGACCTCGAGGCCGACCCCGCAACCGTGGAGGACCCCGATGCCTGACCTGCAGACCGGCAGCGATCTGTCACTCGAGATCGACGGCCTCAGCTATGACGCCCTCGGCTCGAGCGTGGTGATGTCCCGCACGATCAATCGGTCGCGCGTGGAAGTGTTCGCCGGGCCGAAGTACCGCAGCACCACCGTAGAGGGGACGCTGCAGGTCACTCTCTACACCGACTGGGGTGAGACTGGCTCGCTGCTACGCGCGATGGAGGATGCCGCGACCGCCGCGCCCGACACCTCGCTGCCGTTCACGTTCGATCACAGCGGGCAGACGTTCGCGGGCGCGGTGCTGCCCGAGCACCCCGACGCTGGCGGCGAGGCTGCCGAGCTGACTGAGGTCACCCTCGAGCTGACGCTCGACGCTGGTGTCCCGGTCACGCTCGACGGGCAGCCTGTCTGATGGCCGCCCGTATCCGCAATCTGCCGCTACTGGTCGAGCCGGCCGACCCCGCCGCCGACGCCTACACCGTCCTCGCGACCGCGCCCGACTTCATGCGGTGGGAGGAAGCGACCGGCCGATCGCTGAACCAGCTGCTCACCGACGAGCGGATGAGTGACCGCGTGTCGCTCGCCTACTTCGCTGCCAAGCGTGCCGGCCTCGAGACGGTGGCCGACCACAAAAGCGCCCGCCGATGGGCCGACACCGAGGTCGCGTGGGTCGACGTGGCCGATGAGGAGGACGACCCCCCTACCCGCGCGGGTCCGTGACCCGGCTCGCTGTCGAGCTGGCGCTCGAGACTCGCACCGACCCCGCGATCTGGCGCAACGCCGATACCGCAACGCTCAACACCGCGCTTGAGATCCTCGAGGACAGGCCCGACCGATGACCGATACGCCGCTGTTCGGCCTCGAAGGCGAGTCCGGCCTGCTGGGGCAAGGGGAGGTCGACGGGCTGCGCGACACGCTGCGCGTGATGCGACAGCTACCCAAGGATGCGCAGCGCGAGCTACGCGCCGAGGTGCAGCGGGTCACCGACGGGCACGCCGCCGTTATCCGGACCGCGATGGCTGGCTGGCCCGACCGGCGCGTACAAGCGCTCGCGTCGAGCGTGCGGGCCGCCAAAGATCGCGTACCGACCGTCAACATCGGCACCGCCCGGCGGCTACCGATCGAGGGCAATCCGCGCGGGGTCGACGTTCTCTACGGCGCTGAGTTCGGCGCGAACCAATCTGGCCGCAACGGCTGGCGGTTCCCACCTCGGACCCCGCCGCTCGGCGGTGGCAATGCCGGGTACACGATCTATCCGGCGCTGCGCGGCCGGCAGCCGCAGATCGCCCGCGACTGGGAGGCCGCGGTGCTGCGCAGCGTCCGAGCGTGGAGTAGCTGACGATGGCCGGTAACCGCACCCTCAAGCTGTCGCTGCTCGCCGAGTCCAGAGAGTTCGGCCGCGGCCTGCAGCAAGGCGAGTCGCGACTGCGGAAGTTCGGCCGCGGTGCTGCCAAGGTCGGCAAGGTGGTCGCTGGTGCTGGTGCCGCCGCCGCCGGCCTCGGTGTCGCCGCGTTCGCCGCAGCAAACAAAATCGCCACCGGTGCCGACGCGATCGCCAAGGGAGCAAGCAAGCTCGGTGTCACCACCGACACCTACCAAGAGCTGACCTACTGGGCCGATCAGAACGGGGTCAGTCACGACGGTATGGCCCGAGCGGTGGGCCGCCTCAACCAGCGGATCGGCAACGCCGCCGACGGGTCGGGCAAGTATGCGCAAGCGTTCGCCGCCCTCGGCGTCGAGCTGCACGACGGCAACGGCGAGCTACGCGAAACTGACGCGGTGCTCACCGACACGATCGGCTCGCTGCGCGCGATCGAGGACCCCGCCGCCCGGTCGGCCGCCGCCGCCGAAGTGTTCGGTACCAAGATGGCCCGCGAGCTGATGCCCGCCCTCGAGGACACCTCGCTCGGCCTCGCCGAGGCCGCCGAGCAAGCGCACGACCTCGGCGCCGTGATCGACGGCGACACGATCGAGGCCGGCACCCGGTTCACCGACAGCCTCGGCCGGATCAAAAGCGCCGCCGGTGGTCTGCTGACCGGCGCGCTGACACCGCTGATGACGTGGATGGCCGACACCGCCCTGCCGCTGGTCGAGAAACGCGTGGTCCCGGCGCTGCGCCGGTTCGGCGAGGTGGCCGGCCCGTTCCTGTCCGCGATGCTCGGCCGGCTGACCACGTTCGCGACCTCGAGCGTGCTGCCGCTACTGCGCACGCTGACTGAGACGTTCACCGGCCGCGTGCTGCCCGCGCTGCGCACCGTCGGCCGGTTCATCGGCGAGCAGCTGGTCCCGCGGTTCCGCACCGTGGCCGATGCGGTCGGCAGTCGAGTGACCCCGGTCCTGACGATCGTCACCCGCGTCCTCGGATCGGTCGGTAACACGATCCGCTCGGTGGTCGCCCCGGTCCTCGGCGCGCTGCGCGATGCGTTCGGCGAGGTGTCGGCCGCGATGGGTGGCAGCGGCGGCGGTGCCGGATCGTTCATCGACACCGCGCTACGCGTCCTCGACGCGGTAACCCGCCTCGCCGCGTTCGTGGCCTCGAGGGTCGCCCCGGTGATCGGTACCGTCCTCGGCGGCGCGATCCGGGTCGCTGGCCGCGGCCTGGCCGCGTTCGTCTCGGCGATCCGCAGCGTGCTGTCCCTGCTGTCCCGCCTCGGCGCTCGAGTGCAGGCCGTCGGTAACGCGATCGCCAGCTCGCCGATCGGCCGGCTGGCCGGCGGCGCGGCCTCGGTGGCCGGCCGGCTGCTCGGCCGCGCGAACGGCGGCCTGGTCGCCCGGCAGCGCCCGTATCTGGTCGGCGAGCGTGGCCCGGAGCTGTTCACCCCGTCCGGGTCAGGCCGGATCACCCCGACCTCGAGGACCCCCGGCGGTGGTGGGACCACGATCAACGTCACCGGCGCGATGCTCGACCCCGAAGGGGTCGCCCGTGCGGTCGACCGCGCGATGCGTGCCGCCGAGCGCCGATCGGGAGCGTTCGCGTGAGCTGGCTGCCGATCCGCCTCGAGATCGCTGGCGTCGACCGTGCCGCGAACGTGTCCGAGGTCACGATCACCCGCGGCCGCGAGGATGACGACAGCCAACCTCGAGCGGGCCGGTGTCGTGCGGTGCTGCTCGACCCGCCCGCCGAGCTGGCCGAGGTCGACCCGTTCACCGATCTGCGCGTCGTCGCCGAGCTGCCCGACGGCGAGGTGGTCCTGTTCGCTGGTCAGGTCGGACCGATCGAGACTGAGCTGCTCGAGACTGGCCGCCTCGGCGAGCGGCTGCAGGTCACGCTCGAGGCCGACGGGCCGCTCGGCCGCGTGCACCGCGGCCTGGTCGACCCCGACGGCTACGGCCAGCAGACCGACGGCGAGCGGATCGCCGCTGTCCTGTCTGACGCGATCGGCGGTAACCGCTGGCGGTACGTCGACGCCGAGCTGACGTGGACCGCCGTCGACCCCGCCGCCCGGTGGGACACCGTGGCCGGTGACCCGCTCGAGCTGATCGACCCCGGTGTCTATCTGCTGCAGGCCGACCGGTCGACCTCGGACCCGTGGACGATCGTGCGCAACGCTGCGCAGGATGGCGGCGGTGTCCTGTACGAGACACGCGACGGCCGGATCGGCTACGGCGACTCGACCCGCCGGGTCCGCACCGCCCAAGACCAGGGGTTCACCCGGCTGCCCGACGCGGTGCTGCTACGCGAGGGGCTGCGCAGCTCGACCACCGTCGGCGATCTGGTCACCGACGCCGAGGTGACCTACTCGACCGGCACCGTGCGGTACCGCGACCGCGACGCGGTACGCCGCTACGGCGCGGTGCTGACCCGCCGCGTGTCGACCCGCCTACTCGAGCAGGCCGACGCCGAGGCCCGCGCCGAGGTGATCGTGCGTCACGGGTCACGCGCTGCCCGCGATCTGGACCGGCTCGAGGCCGACCTCGGCCTCGCCACCGACGACCAGCTCGAGCAGCTACTAACCCTCGAGGTCGGTACACCGCTCGAGGTCACCCGCCTGCCGCCGCTACTGGCCGGCGCGCCGAGGTGGTCAGGGTTCGTGGAGTACCTCGAGCTGGCGATCACACCGCTCGGCGGCCTGCTCGACCTCACCGTGAGCGCCTATCAGCGCTCGACGTTCGGTGGCCGGTGGGTCGACCTCACCGACGCCGCCGCCCTGGCCTGGACCGACACCGACCCCGCGATCGACTGGCGCAACGCCGAGGAGCTGATCGGATGAGCACCCCTACCTATGGCTGGCCGACACCGGCTGACACCGACTTCGTGAAGGACGGCGCGGCCGCGATACGCGACCTCGGTGATGCTGTCGATGCCACGGTGTCCGACCTCGCTGAGACAGCGGTCCCGATCGGCGCAATCCTGATGTGGTCGGGGTCGCTAGCCACCGTCCCGACGGGGTGGCATATCTGCGACGGCAAAAACGGCACCCCGGACCTACGAGGCCGGTTCGTGGCTGGCGCGGGGTCGCCCGGTATCTACTCGCCAGGGGACACCGGCGGCGCGGATGTCGTCCGCCTCGAGATCAACAATCTGCCCGCGCACAGCCATTCGTCGGGCACGCTGACGACCAGGGTTGGCGGTCGACACGGGCACAGCATCAACACGCGCGGCACGACCGGAAACACGCAATCACACGGGCATAACACCGTCGATGAAGCCAACGTCGTTGCGCGTGGGGTGAGTCCGTTCGCAGACACCTATGACGCGCTATTGACCGGCAGCCCGGTGGTGTCCGACGCGACCGCCGATCACTCGCACACGATGCAAGGGAGCACCGGATCGGTCGGTGTCGACCCCGCTGGCGCGCACGAAAACCGACCGCCGTTCTACGCGCTCGCGTTCATTATGCGGATCGGCTGATGCGTCACGACACGGTACGCCGAGGGCTGCGCACGTTCGCGCACACGCTGGTCGCCGCCCTGGCGCTGACGCTCCCGACCGATCTGCTGATCGCCGCCGCGATCTACGTGGAGGTGGCCGCCGCCGCGGTGTACGCCGCAGCGTCCGGCCTGCTGTCCTGGCTCCACGCCGAGCTAGAGGACGCCGAGGTGGTGCCCGACACGCGCTACGCCGACACCGGAGGTCCCGCAGATGAGTAGCTGGGCTGCACCGATCCGGGCCGCCGCCGCCAAGCCGTTGAGCTGGTCCACAAGCCAGCTGTCGGCGCTGCACGCCCTTATCGACGCGGTGCTGGACATCGCGGTGGGCTACGCCGGTGCGCAAGGCCCGTACCTCGAAGGTGTCCGAGCTGACGAGATGCAGCCGCTACTCGACGCCCTCGCTCGGTTCGGTGCCGAGGTGGTGCCCGACACGCGCTACGCCGACACCGGAGGTCCCGCAGATGAGTAGCTGGGCTGCACCGATCCGGGCCGCCGCCGCCGCCGCCGCCCGCGTGCACGGCACCGCGGTCCGCGAGCTGGCAGGGTTCGCGACCCGCGGGCACGCCGACCCCGGCCGGCTGACCGGCACGATCCTGCACGACACGATCACGCCGTCGAGCTGGTCCTCGAGTCAGCTGTCGGCGCTGCTACGCGACGGCTACGCCGGCCTGCCCGGCCCGATCGCCAACGTGCAGCTAGACCGCGACGGCACGCTGGTCCTGATCGCTGCCCGCAAGGCGCACCACGCCGGCAACGGTTCGTGGCCAGGTATCGCGTCGGGCAACGCCAACGCGTGCGGCATCGAGGCCGCCAATAACGGCCGCCCCGAGCGCTGGACCGACCGACAGCGCGCGATCGCGCTGACGTTCGCCACCGAGCTGCACCGCGCCGTCGGCCTCGATCACCGGACCGTCATCGGTCACCGTGAGTGGGCCGCGGGCCGCAAGACCGACCCCTGGTCGCTCGATCTGCCGATGATCCGGGCCACGATTAGCGCCCGGCTCGCTGACCCCGACACCGGAGACGACGATATGACCCCTGAGCAGGCCCGACGCCTCGAGCGGATCGAGCAGCTACTCGAGCAAGCGCTCGACCGCGACCGTCGACCGTCACTCTGGCGCGACGTGGACCAGACTAAGCAGGCCATCGGCCGGATCGAGAAGCAGCTCGATCAGTAGCTGATCGCCGCGACCGCGCGGGC
>Ga0207421_10007205_pt1 | contig 11899 bp, 8 predicted proteins | sample SodLakKL_010_SED_4_FD_187542 | JGI IMG/M metagenome (GOLD analysis project Ga0207421, IMG submission 187542) | Alkaline sediment microbial communities from Lake Tanatar, Kulunda Steppe, Russia - 8KL_010_SED (SPAdes) (version 2) | ecosystem: Environmental > Aquatic > Non-marine Saline and... | reverse complement strand
TTCGCAGGAAAATGCCGCCTCCCGGATTTGAACCGGGGACAGCTCGATCTTCAGTCGAGTGCTCTCCCAGTCTGAGCTAAGGCGGCGCGCCTTCGTGCAATTTGAGCGTCGTCTACCGGAGAGAAAAGGATTTCGATAGCGAACGGCCACTTACAATTCGTCGTTGTCTTCGGCCAGCCGAGTCAGCGTCGATTCAATCGAATCGACCTGTGCTTGCTGTCTATTGGTCGCGTCAGCCACGGACTCAACCTGTGCGGCAACCTCGTGAGCTCCCTCAACCAACTCATCCGCGAGCGATGCGACCGTCTGTGTCTGCTGGGCCTGGTCATCAGCCGTCCGGGCAACTTGCGTGACTCCTTCGGCAGTCTCCTCAATTCGGTCGACGATTCCCTGGAGATTCTCCATCGACGCTTCGACCTCATCAAGCGCCCCAGTCACCTGGTCGTTCATCGTACTCAGGTTATCGACCGTTTGCTGCGTATCGACGGTCAACTCCTCGATAGTCTTGTCAATCTCGTTGGCGTGAGTCTGCGACTCGTTTGCGAGCTGTTTGATTTCGTCGGCGACGACAGCGAACCCTTCGCCGGCTTCCCCCGCACGCGCGGCCTCGATGGAGGCGTTCAGCGCAAGCATATTGGTCTGGTTTGCAACGGAGTCGATAACCTCGACGATTTCGTCAATCTCGTCCAGATGCGTTTGTAATCGCTCGATATCGGCCTCCACGTCGGTACTCGTCTCGGCAACGTCAGTGAGTGCCTCTTGTGCCTCCGTTCCTTGCTCTTGCATCTCCTGGCTGACTTTCTTCGAATCCTGTGCTAACTCGGAGATATCGTCCGCTGTCGCCGCAACTTCCTCAACTGATGCGCTCATTGCCGTAATCTCATCGGAGACGTTCTCGACGTTCGTCGTCTGCTCATCGAGCGCTTCGGAGACGTCACCTGTCGTTTCGGTAATCTCGCGTGCATCGGCCCGCAGGTTTGTTGCCTCGCCAGCAATCTCTTGGACAATCTCGCGAAGTTCGGCAAGCAATCCGTTGATAGAGGTCGTAATCGTCAACAGTTCGTCCTCAAGGGCGTCGTTTTCATCCTCAAACTCGGCTGTTGCCCCGAGGTTTCCGTCGCTTGCGGCTTCGAGCGTGTCGGTCACTTCGGTCACAAGCCCTTCCAGTGCGTCCTGCCGGTGTTTCTCATCGGTTCGGTCCATCAGAATTTCGAAAACGGCCTTGAATTCGCCATTTTCATCAAAAATCGGGACGGCCCAGAAATCGAGATAAATCGTCTCTCCCTCTAGATTTGTCCCCGTGCTCTGGTCGAAATAGACGTGGTGGTCGGAGTAGGGTGTTTCGTATCGGGTTACGCCGTATTCTTCATCAGCCGTTCGGGGGCAGTCAACAACTTTCTCCGCCAAGGTCAGTGCACGCTCTCCCTCGGAGTACGTTGCTTTGACAACGCTATCCTCTGCAGTCTTGCCGATTGCTTCCTCGCGGTCCATCTGGACCAACGCTGTGTGGCCGTAGTTCCACCCGATAACGCGCTCGTCTTTGTCGAGCATGTATACTGGGAACGGAATCGATTCGAGCACTTCCTCGACCGTCACGACCGCATCCGCATACTCAGCCTGTTCATCCGCAAAGAACTCGTCATAGGCTTTCAGTTCCTGTTCAACTCCGGCAGTGAGTGCGGACAGTCGCTCTTCGAGGAGCGACCTGGCGCGTTCTGTCTCCCCGGATGCAACCAGCTTGAACGCCTCATCAAGCAGCGGTTCAATGCCGGCATCCAGCGTCGAGGCAACCGTTGATGGGGATGCCCCTTGTCGAAGGAGCCGTTCGCCCATCCCTGCTGGCCCTTCATCGGGTTGGTCTCCAGCAGCAATCGCTTGCATAAGCGCAACCTGCTGTTCCCGGACGCCTGCTCGGACACTGTCGCTCCCTGTCGGTGGTTGCTCTGGCTCTACGACCTGGCCGCCGTCCGGTCGGTGCGCTCCGGTCGTATCGGCACCCTGTCCGTCTGTTGTGTTACCTGTAAGTCTTGACCAGAGGTTCATCGTCGGGATGACGCATACGTGTTGTTTTAATGTTATGGTCAGGTTATCATAAATTGATATTTCCCCTTGCAGACAACTGGTGTCTCGGAAACAACTGCTTGCAATGGTTCCCGCGCTGATACTGCCGGACGTAAGCCTTTAAACAAGCTCGGCACCCCGTGGTGTCGAGTATGTTTACGAAGTTACGTCCGGTAGTATGAAGCACGGCGCTTTCTCCTCGCCTTCCCGTAAGCGTTTAATCCTCGCCCAGAGTATCGCATGGCATGGCTGACTGTCCACTCGCCGATGATTGTCCGAGTTTTCGCGAACGTATCGAGGGAATGGGGTGTCAACATTACGGCGACCGTGGCGGGGCAGAGTGGTGTAACCATTATAACCAACCGATTTCGGACCTGAAATCCCAGCCGGTAAAACCCGGCGAGGAAGTGATTATCGAAGTTGAGGATATCCACGAGAGCGGTGCCGGTGTTGGACGAACTGAGGATGGATTCATTGTGATGGTCGATGGGTTGCTCCCTCCCACTCGTGCCCGCGTTGAAATAACGAAAGTTCGGTCCAACCACGCTCGCGGGGCGGAGGTTGAACGACTCCCGGACGAGGAAAACGAAGATGCCACAGACGATGAAAACGAAGCCGAACCAATCGAGGAAGTGACCGATGAGGATAACCCTCGACTTGGCAGCCGCGATAACTTCTGGGGCGGATAGGGCTCTTCCTCGGACAGCCTTCCCTTTCTGGACAGTCAAATCCTTTACGTGCTGGACAGCGAATATCCGTGCATGGACCTGAACCTTTCCGACAACGTCGCACTTTGTACAGCCGCAAGTAGCGGACTCGGCCTGGCAAGCGCGGAGTCGCTGGCGCGCGAGGGGGCAGATGTCGTCATCTGTGGCCGCACCGAATCCCGTCTTGCAGCCGCCGGCGAACAGCTTGAAACAGCAGGCAGCGGTGACGTATTGACGGTACAGGCGGACCTGACCGACCGCGACCACGTCACGGCACTCGTCGAAGAGACTGTCGACACATTTGGTGGGATTGACCATGTCGTCACGAGCGCTGGCGGCCCGCCAAGCGGTCCGTTTCTGGAGATGGACGACGAGGACTGGTACGACGCCTACGACCTGCTGGTGATGAGTGCCGTCTGGACACTTCGGGAGAGCTACCCGTACCTTCGGGATTCCGAGGCGGGCTCCGCCGTTGCCATCACTTCGCGGACAGTACAGGAAGTTGCCGACGGACTCGTCCTTTCGAACGCGGTTCGTCGAACGGTTATCGGGCTCGTCAAAACCCTTTCACGGGAGTTCTCCCCGGAAGTACGCGTTAACGCGCTGTTACCGGGCGCACACGAGACCGCACGTATCGAGGAACTCATCGAGGCCTCCGTCGAGCGCGGTGAGGTCGCCGATTACGCGGAAGGATACGAAGAGTGGGCGGGCGACGTTCCACTTGACCGCATCGGGGAACCACAGGAACTCGGTGATGTTGCTGCGTTCCTCGCAAGCGACCGGGCAAGCTACGTGAACGGAGCAGCGGTTCCGGTCGACGGCGGTTCGCTTCGAAGCTAATCTATTCGATTCACCACTCCCGAATACGTTCGGCTGATTCTCACTATCCTGAACTGGTTCAGAATAATTATCATTGAGCAGAACAAATTCCCGGGCGTGCTTTCGCCGGTTACAGTTTCCTTCGTGGGGGAGGAACAACGGGGGTATGAGCTACTCCGACAACTTGGGAGACACCTCTCTCGGTCGGTTAATCTGGTCACCACTGAGGCTACCAGTCTGGAATCTGTTCTCTCTGACGAGATTGACTGTGTTGTCTGTGACCGCTCAGTTACTGGTGATGAGCTGCAGTCGGTCGTTAACGCACTCTCGAATCAGGCTCCTCGCGTTCCGCTCATTGACCGGACCGGTGCGGTTGCGGCGGTACCGGACAGCATCGAGGTACAGTATCTGCCGCCGGAGGCTGACCCGGACGACGCGACAGAGAAGCTGCTGGCGGTCTTGCTTGATTCAATCTTTGCCGCTGATGCCGATTCTATCTCTCGATTTCCGGGAGCCTATCTGGCTGTTGACCGGAGCTGGCAAATCCAAGATGTCGACCCCACGCTTGCATCGTGGAACGAAACGAAACCATCTGCCTTCATAGGAAACAACTTGTTCGAAGTATTTCCCACATGGGAAAAATCTGCCCTTGGCGAGGCGTGTCAGGAGGCGATGGAGACTGGCGAACCGAGTGAGGTCGTCGTTGGCGAGGCAATTGGGCGGCCACTTGAGGCACACATCTCCCCCTGCGAGGATGGCGGTCTCGAATGCTTTCTGTACGAACGAATCGAACAAGAAACGAATCAGGAGACGGACCGAGAATCAACAGAGACTGCCTCAACGGACGGTCAGGCTGACGCGCTTGCACACGATGATACGCTCGAACGAATCACTGACGCGTTCGTTGCGCTTGATAACGAGGACCGTTTCGTATATCTCAACAGCAAGGCTGCCTCGCTTCTCGATGTCGACCCCGAGTCGGTGCTGGGTGTCCAGTTCTGGGATACGTTCCCGGCGGCGATGACGTCGGATTTCTATACGGAGTTTACCGACGCAATGGAAACACAGGAGCCGACGAGTTTCGAGGAATACTACCGTCCGAGCGAGAGTTGGTTCGAGGTCACGGCCTATCCATCGACCGACGGCCTATCGGTTTTCTTCCGCGATATCACTGCACGGGTTGCACTTCGAGAACGGCTTGAGGCCCTCCACGAAGTCTCGCAGGAGCTTATCGTCGCTGGCTCCGATATCGATGTCGCACAGACTGCTGTGTGGGCTGCCGAAGAGATTCTTGCGTTCCCATCCGCTGTTGTCTGGCGATACGACCACTCGAGTAACCAGTTGCGACCGCTTGCCTACTCCGAGCACATTCTTGACGAAGAGATGGGCCCGCTGGGCCCCGACAACGAATTTCTCTGGCGGGTCTACGAACAGGGTGACCATCGGATGCTTGGCTCCGGATTAATCACCACTTCGGCGTCGCACCATCCCTCCGATGTCGAATCCGAGCTGCTCGTCCCAATTGGTGATGTTGGCGTCCTTGGCGCATACTCCCCGGAGGAACATGCCTTCGACGAGACCGATATCGAACTCTGTCGCCTCCTTGCGAGTACTGTTGCCTCGGCGTTCGCACGGACACAACGAGAGCGCCAGCTTGCCCAGCGCAACGAACGCCTCAATGACTTTGCAAGCGTTGTCTCACACGACCTGCGCAACCCGCTCAACGTCGCCTCGCTCCATGCTGATTTGGCACACCGTGACGATGACCCTACGGAGCATCTCGACAAGATTGAAACGTCGCTCGAACGGATGAGCAACCTCATCGATGATTTGCTTGCCCGTGCCCGTGGCGACCAGGAACTGACTCGTGAACGTCTCTCGCTTGCAGCAGCGGCCCGCAGTGCCTGGGTGAACGTCGACACCGGCGCGGCAACGCTCGATATCGAGGGCGACACGATGCTTAGTGCGGATGAAGAGAGGCTCATACAGGCCTTCGAGAATCTCTTCCGGAACGCTGTGGAACACGGTGATGACCAGGTGACTGTCCGCGTTGGACACGACGATGAGCGTTTTTTCGTTGCAGATGACGGCCCTGGCATTCCACCGGAACAGCGCGAGGAAATATTCGAGCAGGGTGTCAGCCATTCCAAGACTGGCACTGGCTACGGACTCGCTATCGTGACCGATATCGTCGACGGCCACGGCTGGGACATTAGCGTTACGGAGAGCCTCTCGGGCGGCGCTCGGTTTGATATTACTGAGGTCTCATCGATGGAACAGCAAGAGTGAGCGAACGTGTGGGTGGCCTGTTTTCGCCCTCACCGTCCCGTCCACCGGAGCAACAGCAGTGTCAGCTCGAACAGACCAATCATGGTAATCGCGACCAGCAATGGGGCCATCCCAGTCGGGTCAGGGCTAAACAGGAAGGCCACGCCGGCGAAGACGACCCAGAAGATGATACGCTTATCTTCGAGCCAGAGCCGGGTTGTAATCCCCATCATGATTGCCAGCATCATAAACAGCGGAATCTGGAAGACGAGTGCAAAAAGCCCCATCATCAACAGGATGAGGTCGAACGTTTCCATCAACCCGAATGCGATGCCTCCTTCCCCGACAACGCCGGCGGAGTAGACCATGAAGTAGTTGAATATGAACGGGAGAATCAGGAAGTACGCGAAGGCTACCCCGACGAGCGCAAGGACAAGACTCGTCGGTACCGAGGCAAGATAATACCGGCGCTCCTGTGGGTATAGCCCTGGTCGCATGAACAGATAGGTTTGATAGACGAAGACCGGCAATGCGAGGATGAAGCCCGCAAGAGAAGCGATTTTCAGCCGGGTTATTAACAGCCCCAGTGGGTGGTATACACGGGGACAGGCACCTCCGCCCTCCTCTGGATTATCGAGACATGCGGAGATTCCGGCGTCTGGTGCCGGCAGGTAGTTGTACCAGAGATGATTGGCGATGTCGGCCGCGATAGGAAAGACAAGCAGGCTTACTCCGCCCATCACCACAATCACGGCCAACAACCGTTTTATCATCTCCTCGATGTGGGCCGTCAGGGGCATCTCCTCGTCGTCGGGTGCTCCATCGAGTACTCCGCCTGTCTCCTCTTCGGCGACCGTTCCACCGTCAGTCTCGGAATCGACGGGTTCTGCTTCTCCTTTTTCGTCTTCAGTTTCGTCGTCTTCCTCGCCTAACTCACTTTCAGCTTCGTTGTCTTCTTCGCTCCCTTCGTCACTCTCGTCTTCCATCCCCCATTCGGCGTCAAAGAGACCGACGCTTTCGGTCGAACCGTCCTCTTCGTCACTACCTATCTCATCATCATCATCGGTAGCTTCCTTTTCTTCAATCGTCTCGCTTTCATCCACCTCCTCTTCTTCGTCGTCGATAGCCTCGGTATCCGCTACAGTATCTTCTGATTTGCTCTCCGGCTGAGCGTCTTGCTCATTTTCGGCTGGAGAATCAGTCGGGGAACTGTCAGCAGCCTCGTCACTCGGCGAATCATCAGAGTGACCGGGCTGGTCGTCTTTCTCCCCGCTAGTCATCGGCCTCTGGTTCGGTTTTGCCTCTTGTAAGCCTTCTCATAGGCTGCCTTTTCGATTGCGTGCCTTTCTCATCCGTTCTGCGAATTCGTTTGTCGCTCGGCCTCACTCGTTCACAATAGCCGTTTCGAACCCATCTTCGGTCAGCGAAACGCCGGCGGCACAGACAGCATGCTCGAACTCGTGGTCGTAGAGTTCGCGCGCAGCATCCGCTGCATCGCTCGTAGCGAGCTCGAACGCCTCCGGGCTGTCATGTTCGTAGGTCGCAACCAGCGTTGGCTCGGTGACTTCTTTCACAATCAGTGCATCACGGCGAACTGTGCCAATCACGCCGGATGGTCCATCGGCTGTCGTACTTGGGTCGTCTGCGCCCACGATTCCGGCGATTCGTGGGGTGTCATAATCATCTTTCTCGAAATCTAGTGCAAGCAGTGCATGGGCGAGGGCATCACGTGCGGGATAGCCTAGCTCCAGCTTTTCGGCGATTGGGTCGACATGTGAGCCGTTGCCGATGACTGCCCCACCGTCTGTCAGGCGGAGGCAGTTATACGAGATGTACGGGTTGTCAGTCTCTGGCGCATCGGGCGTCGGGCCGACGGTGATTGCCTGCTCGCGCTCAGTTGCTTGCCTGTTCGGGAACGACCGCGAGGAGACGCGATAGGCGCCAACCTCGGGACCAACGACGACGAAGCGTCCGACGTACATGCTCGGTGCTCCTGTGTGTGTGGGTATGTAGCTGTCGAAGTTGCTGTCGACACGCATAAGTAGGGCGATTGATTATCCACTCATGCAGTCCCGTGGGGTAGTGGCCAATCCTTCGAGCTTCTGGGGCTCGATACCCTGGTTCGAATCCAGGCGGGACTATTTTCTACTGGACTACACCATCAGTACCGACTACGACCGCTTCCACTCCCGAATCTCCCCGTCAGCTTCGACCTCCGTCCCAACATTCTCGAATCGCACGCCCCCGTATGCGACGCTGCTTCCTTCTCCGGCGTAGATAGCGACAGTCCCACAGTCAATTGCGGATGCCCCGGTGACGGTCGCACAGACGTTTTTCCTGAATCGGTATGCCTGGTGGACTGCCCCGGTCGACGTACAGGACTGTAGCTGCAGGTCATCGATATCATCAAAATAGAACGTGTTGGTGAACGCTCCTTCGACGCTGACCGATGTGAGCTGTGCCCTCTCGAATCCGCTTGCGTATATGCCTGTGCCGTCCGCCAACTCATCGTCGCTGGTCCTGATGGTGATTGCGTCGAGTTTTAGCTCGTCTCTGCCGTCTTCCTGTTGACCAAGTCGAATCCCCCTGGCGTTTTCGTAACAGGTGACATGACTCACCAGCACGTCGCCGATTTGTATCCCTCCATCAGCTCTGATTGCGGCATCCTGACACCCACTGATGGTCCCGTTTCGAATCGTCAGTGACTCATTTCCGTCGCGGTGAATCTCGACACCATAGTCGGGTCCGTTTTCCACATCTATTTCGAATCGCTGGAGGCGACTGTTGCGCGTCGGGGTTCCGTCATTTTCAGACAGGAATGCCGTTTCGCCATCCCAGATAGCATTCGAGTTGCTATCTTCGGTTTGATTGTCGAACTGAAACGGCGCATCCGAATCGCCCTCCCCACCGCGAGTTGCCCAGTAGCCGTCGACGACGACGTTTTTCGACGAGACGATATCGATATGATGGTAGTAAATTCGGTCACCGTAGATGTTCGAAAGCTCGACATTTGACGCATGTGCGGGCATGATTCCGTTCGACTCAGGGGAATCAATCCGGATGTCACGGATACCCCAGTTCGAAGCCCCATTATATCCAGTTTCGTCATAGCCCCGATTCGAAATGAGCGCGCGTCCTTCCTCGCCATCCGGTCGAACCCCCTCAAACACTGTTGAGGGCCCTGCTCCGCGGATAATCGTCTCCTCTCCGATAAGGGGCGTTCGTTCGAAGAGATAGCGACCGGGTGGGAAAAAGACGATGCCGCCGCCAGCGTCGGCCACGGTTCCCAGCAACTCGTGAACGTCTTCACCGACTTCGGTTTCACCGTCACCGGCAATGCCGTGAGCTTCGACGTTCCAGACTGGCGTCTCTTTGGTTCGTCCGTGCTCTGCCTGGATTTTCTCACAATAGCTCGTTCCAGGGACGGGCTCCTCGGCAGTGCCTTTCCCACCGAAATAGACCCAATCTTCCGATTCGCCGTCCCACCGCCAGGTAACGTGCTGGTCGGTTGCGTGATACAATTCGTCGTCGTATGCTCCCTCTTCTGGCCGGTCTGCGATTGGCCCTCGGAGAATGGCATGTTCGTCGACCGCTTCCACTGTGTCCGTATGGTCCCACTCGTCTCCTTGCTCGAAGGTTCCAAGGCCAAGCCGTGGTGTCTCATCCGCCATCCTTACTCTTCTCCGTACGCTGTCCCGTATGTTGTTCCGTAGCCGGATTGACTCGAACAGCCAGCAAGGAGGACACAGCAGGCCGCCGTCGTCAGCAGAAACTCCCGCCGTGCTACCGTTGAATCCGTCATTAGGCCAACCATATACGGCGTGGAATAAAACACCCAAGGGTCCGTTCCCGAAGGATTATTCTCGCCCGCGAGAGACGAACAATTCACCCGTGGAAGCACAGATTCGCGCCCGACTTCTCGAAAGCCATGGCGACCTGCTTGTGGATACCGTCGCAGTCGGGCACTCGATTGCCGAGGCGTCGGCGGGACCGGTGACCGACGGGGCGGCCGTCAGACTGTTGCTCGAACGGACGCTTGAACAGCACGGATTGCTGACTGCGTTGTTACAGCTACTTGACACCGGTGCAGCGGTCATCGGCCAGACCATTCAGGGACAGCCAGTGCCAATGCCACCGTATCTGACAGTGACGAGCACAGGACCGCTCTGTCGCGGGACACTGCAGGACGGACGCCGCTTGCTCATTCATATTGATTTGTTTGCGGTCGACTCGGGACCGACCCAGTACCGGTTTCTGGACTGTTCGGTCGAAAAGCGGTTGCGGGTCAGGCTCCAGCCGTAGGTCGCTAACGCAGACGTTTCAGCTGCTGGGTGCGGTTGCAGGGTTTTTTTATCTGCGAGCCTACAGAGGTAGGGTATATGAATGCAGAGGATGTCTCTGGGGGAGGGATATCATCGAATGTGGAGTTAGAGACATTCCGTCGGGCTGTTGAGAGCACAGGGCATGCGATTTACTGGACGGATACCGAGGGAACAATTGAGTACGTCAACGAGGCATTTGAAAACCAGACCGGCTACACAGCCGCTGAGGCGGTTGGACAGAATGCGAGTCTGTTACAATCCGGTATCCACCCCGAGTCGTTCTACGAGCAGGTCTGGGAAACGATTTTGAACGGTGAGACCTGGGAAGGTGAGATTGTTAACCAGCGCAAGGATGGAGAACACTACGTCATTAAACAGACGATAGCACCGATTACCGACGAGGAAGGGACAATCATCCGGTTTGTCGCTATCAACGAGGAAATCACCGATTTGCACGAGTATCAGGAACAACTTGCGGCAGACCGGGACCGGCTTGGGTCGCTTATCAATGCGGTTCCAGCGCCGCTCGTTCTCGTCCAGTTTACGGACCAAAAGCCACTCGTCAAGCGCGTCAATTCTGCGTTTGAGGATGTCTTCGGTATCTCCGGAAACAACCTTGTGGGTGACTCGCTTGACAGCCATATCGTGTCGGAGCCGAACCGCGGAGAAGCACAACAAATCAATGCGACACTTCGAGAAGGAGAGCCGGTTCGTCAGGAAGTAACGCGAGAAGTCGCTGACGGAACGAAACGGACCTTCGTCCTCGAAGCAACTCCGTTACCGGATGGGGCCGGACAAGCCGATGAAGTTCTTGCAACGTATATTGACATCACTGAGCGAAAGCGTGCCGAAAACAAACAACAGTTACTGACAGAGATAAGCCAGAGCATTGGTAGCGCCGAAACGTTTCGTGATGGACTCGAACGGACGCTTCGGACAATCTGTACGTATACCGAGTGGACGTACGGCGAGGTCTGGCAGCCAGCCGCCGATTCGGAGCAGTTGGAGTATGTCGTTGGTTATACGAGCGACTCGAGTTGTGACTCCTTTTTGCGTGCGAGCCGAGATGTCACCTTCTCAGTTGGAGACGGGTTACCAGGACGGGTTTACGACTCGCAATCGCCGGAGTGGATACCTGACGTTTCTCGGACGGACTCGGATGTCTTCCATCGGTCTGACCTTGCAGCAGCCGCTGATCTGCACGCTGCCGTCGGCGTCCCACTCACATCTGGTGATTCGGTCGTTGCTGTTATTCTCTTTTTCCTCTCCGAACCTCGAACCAGCGATGCGGAACGTGTCGCAGAAATATCTGAGATTGCGGACAATCTCGGCGGGCTCGTCGCTCGGAAAGCTGCTGAGCAGATGGTGAAACGACGAAACGAACGGTTAGAGGAGTTCGCACGCGTTCTCGGACACGACCTTCGGAACCCGCTCAATGTTGCGATGAGCCGGCTCGAACTGGTTCGAGACGAGTATGACACGCCGCATGTCGAAGCCATTGCTGGCGCTCACGACCGGTTGCAGGAACTCATTGACGATATGATGGCGCTTGCCCGACAGGGCCGGGCAGTTGATGAGATGGAGACCGTTGCCGTTGGGGACTGTGCAACTCGCTGCTGGCAGGCGATTGATGGGTGTGCTGCTGAACTCCGTCTCGAAACCACTCGGACAATCCGCGGCGACGAAAGTCGAATCAGACAGTTGCTTGAAAACCTCTTTCGC
>Ga0207421_10007203_pt1 | contig 11900 bp, 15 predicted proteins | sample SodLakKL_010_SED_4_FD_187542 | JGI IMG/M metagenome (GOLD analysis project Ga0207421, IMG submission 187542) | Alkaline sediment microbial communities from Lake Tanatar, Kulunda Steppe, Russia - 8KL_010_SED (SPAdes) (version 2) | ecosystem: Environmental > Aquatic > Non-marine Saline and... | reverse complement strand
CCCCCGCAGCCGCCCACGCCACCACCCCCACGCCACCCACGCCCTCCACGCACCCGCCGGGGAGTGACCGTCCTGCCGATGGTCCCAACGGACGTGGCCGTCCTGCCCTGCCGCAGGGGGCTCGCCGTGTCTCTACTGGTCCCTGAGCCCGACGACCGCCCGAGCATCCACGGCGGCACGCACCGGGGACACGCCGAACGATCTCGAGGCCCACCGTGAGCACCATGACCGATCGCAAGTACGTCGTGAACTTCGACGAGGGCAGCGCCGACCAGAAACAGCTCCTGGGCGGCAAGGGCGCCAACCTCGCCGAGATGACCCGCATCGGGCTGCCGGTGCCGCCCGGGTTCATCGTGACCACCGACGCGTGCCGCAAGTACCTGGAGCTCGAGGAGATCCCCGACGGCCTCTACGACGAGGTCGAGGACGCGCTGCGCGAACTCGAGGAGGAGACCGGCCGGCGCCTGGGCGACCCGGAGTCGCCCTTGCTGTTGTCGGTGCGCTCCGGGGCGCCGTTCTCCATGCCGGGGATGATGGACACGGTCCTCGACCTCGGCGCCACGCCCGAGACCGCCGACGGCCTGGCCGCGATGGGCGACGAGTGGTTCGCCTGGGACGCCGCCCGCCGCTTCCTCGAGATGTTCGGCCGGGTCGTGCTGGGGGTGCCCGCCGAGGCGTTCGACGAGACCGTCGAGCGCGCGGTCGAGGACGCCGGCGCCGAGAGCGAGCGCGACCTCGACGTCGAGCAGTTGACCGCGGTCGTCGAGGCCCACCGCAAGGCCATCACCGACGCCGGCCACACCCTGCCTGACGACCCGCGCGAGCAGCTGCGCATGTCGATCGCGGCGGTGTTCCGCTCGTGGAACGGGGACCGTGCCCGCGCCTACCGGCGGATGGAGGACATCCCCGACGACCTCGGGACCGCCGTCAACGTGCAGATGATGGTGTTCGGCAACCTCGATGACCAATCGGCGACCGGTGTGGCGTTCACCCGGGACCCGGCCACCGGCGAGAACGTGCCCTACGGCGACTTCCTGATCGGCGCGCAGGGCGAGGACGTGGTCGCCGGCACCCGCGCCGTGCACCACCTCGACGACCTGGTCGACGAGTTCCCCGACCAGCACGGCGAGCTACTCGAGCACCTCGACACGCTCGAACAGCACTACAAGGACATGTGTGACATCGAGTTCACGATCGAGGCCAACAAGCTGTGGATGCTGCAGACCCGCGTCGGCAAACGCTCCGCCACCGCGGCGCTGCGCATGGCCGTCGAGATGGTCGACGAAGGGCTGATCGACGAGGACGAGGCCGTCACCCGGGTGCTGCCCCGTCAGTTGGAGGCACTGCTGCACCCACGGTTCGCGCCGGGTGCACCCGACCCGTTGACCACCGGGTTGGCCGCGTCCCCGGGCGCTGCGGTGGGCAAGATCGTGCTGTCCTCGCAGGAGGCGAAGGAACGCGGTCTGGCCGGTGAAGCGGTCGTACTGGTCCGCCCCGAGACCTCCCCGGAGGACCTCGAGGGCATGATCGCCTCGGCCGGGCTGCTCACGGCCCGGGGGGGTCTGGTCAGCCACGCCGCGGTCGTCGCCCGCGGGTACGGCAAGCCGGCCGTCTGTGGCGCGAACGAACTGCGCATCGACTCCAAGGCCGGGACGGTCACGGTCGGCGACACCGTCCTGCACGCCGACGACGTCATCTCGATCGACGGCACCACCGGTCACGTCGTGGTCGGCGAGGTGGAGGTCGAGGTCCCCGACGACGACCCCAACGTCGCGGCGCTGCTGGCCTGGGCCGACGAGCGCCGCACCCTGCACATCTTCGCCAACGCCGACACCCCCGACGACGCGCGGCGCGCGTTGGAGGCCGGTGCGGAGGGCATCGGGCTGTGCCGCACGGAACACCAGTTCCTCGGCGACCGGCTGCCGCTGGTCCAGCGCGTGATCCTCTCCGGCCCGGCGTCGACCGAGCCCGGTGAGGTCAACGAGGAGGAGCGCGAGGCGCTGGTCGACCTCGCCGCCTCCCAGCGCGAGGACTTCGAGGCCCTGTTCGAGGTGATGGACGGCATGCGTGTGGTGATCCGGCTGCTCGACCCGCCGCTGCACGAGTTCCTCCCCGACCTCGAGCAGTTGCACATCAAGGAGGCGATGGGTGAACTGACCGACAAGGACCGCAAGCTGATGGAGGCGGCCGAGCAACTCCACGAACACGACCCGATGCTGGGGGTGCGCGGGATCCGACTGGGCGTGCTGCGACCGGAGATCTACCGCACCCAGGTGCGCGCGATCATCGAGGCCGCCGTGGCCCGCAAGCAGGCCGGTGGCAACCCGATGCCCGAGATCATGCTCCCGCTGATCGGGACCTCGCAGGAACTCGAATGGGGTGTGTCGCTGATCCACGACGTCGCGAAGGAGGTCCTGGACGACGCCGGGATCGACGTGGCCTACACCACCGCCACGATGATCGAGACGCCGCGCTCCGCCCTGCGCTCGGGCGCCCTGTCGCCCCAGGTCGACGCCTTCTCGTTCGGCACCAACGACCTGACGCAGCTGACCTTCGGGCTGTCGCGCGACGACGTCGAGGCGACCTACATCCCCCGGGGCCTGGAGCTCAAGCTGCTGCCCGTCGACCCGTTCCGCACGCTCGATCCCGACGGGGTCGGACGGCTGGTGGAGCTGGCGGTCAAGGAGGGCCGGGAGGCCAACCCGGACCTCGTCACCGGGATCTGCGGCGAGCACGGCGGCGACCCCGACTCCATCCACCTCGCGCACCGCTACGGGCTGACGCACGTGTCCTGCTCGGCCTCGCGCGTCGAGGTGGCACGCCTGGCGGCCGCGCACGCCGCGATGGAGGTCAGCGGGCCGGGCGCCACCGCCTGAGCCGGCGCGGGCCGGTGACCGCGGAGGTGGGTCCGACCCGGCCGGGGTGGGCCGCCCGGTGAGCGGTCGGGGTGGGCCGCCCCCCGTGGGATCGCGTTGCGAAGAGGTCGGCCCCGCGGCAGCCGTCGGCGTGGTGGTAGGGCGTTTCCTGCTGGCCATCACGGGCGTTGGTGCTCGGTGGCGCTGCGTCAGTCTTCTTGGAGGCGTGCGGAAGCTACGGCGTAGGCGATGAGGTCGCGGCGTGGGGCGATGCAGAGCACCTCGACCTGTCGGGCGTCGGTGTTGGCGGGCAGCAGCCGGGAGACCAGCCGCAGCGACGGGCCGAGGTTGATGCCGTCGGGGGCGATCTCGTCGGGACCGAGCGTCACCTTCCGGCAGGTGGCCAGGTTTCCGGTCCCCGCATGCTCGGTGAGCCAGTCACCGAGCAAGGGATCGTCGGGTAGCGAGGCGATCAGCTGACGGGCCTGCGCGAACGCCTCATCCCCGAACTGGCTGCGGATGCGTCGCAGGTCGTCGACGACCGCGTCGTGCCACCGAAGTGGCAGGCTCACGCCGGGTCGTCATCGACGGCGGCGAAGAGTTCATCGACGGTGCCTTCGGAGAAGCGATCATCGGCGAGCCGGTCGCGGACCATCGCGACCGCTCCGAGCCGTTCGAGTTCCTCCAACTGGCGCACGGCGGCCTCCTGCTGCTCGTAGCGCTCCCGCGACAGCAGAACGGCCTCGTCGCGACGATGAGAGCCGAAGTGGACGGGCTCCGCCTGCGGGGTGCTGCGCAGGGTGGCCAGGATCGACGGCAGTGAAGAACGGATCTCCTCCATGCCCTTCACGCCAGGCACTGGATCACCTTTCGATCAGATTTCCATACGGATTACCGCACATAGAAGTGTACGACAACGAACCTATCGCGTCATCGATGAGCATTTCGGATAGCTGCTCGAACCGGTGAACAACCGCCATGTTGTCACGGTGGGCAACGCCGGGTCCTCCCCAACGAGATCACACGGGGGACCGCCGGCGTGAGCCGTCGCGGTGACCTGCCCTGCCGTCAGACCCATGGCTCTCGGCGCCGTGCCACCGCCTTCGGGGCGCCGCATGGAGCGGATGCGGGGAAGCGTGCTGCGGGGCCTGGCCGCCTTCCGGTGGCTGGCGTGGATCTGGATGGCACCGTGCTGGTGCTCGCGCGCGGCAACCTGCTCGCGCGCGGCAACCTGCTCGCGCGCGGCAACCTGCTCGCGCCGGGGCGGCCGCGGTGCTGGTCGGGTGGCGCTGGGGGTGGCGATCTGGCTGACCACGCTGCTGCGCCGCGCGCCCGAACGGCTGGTCACGGGACGGGTCGTCGGCGTCGAGGTCGGGGTCGCGAAAACGGGCCTGCTGCTCGGTGCCGGGCGTGCCACGTCGTCGACGCTCAACGTGACGCCCGACGCGGACCCGATGTGGGGGGTGCTGCTCCCGGAGCAGGTGCTGTCGCGGGTGACCACCTCGGTGCTGTTCGCCCTGGCCGGTGGGATCGCGGGCTAAGCGATCCGGTTGATCGTGGAGAGCGTGGGCAGGGCCGCCGGTCAGCCGGCGAAGCCGCCCACGGAGCTGCCCGGAGCTGCCCGGCCGAGCCGGGGGTGGGCAGGGCCGCCGGTCAGCCGGTGAAGCCGCCCACGGAGCTGCCCGGCCGAGCCGGGGATGGGCAGGGCCGGGCACGCGGCTACATGTCCTTGGTGGATTTCGTCTTGGACACCTTCTTGTCCCGCTTGGCCTGCTTCTTCTCCTTCGGGGTCTGGGCGGCGACGGTCTTGCTGCTGCGGCCGCTCTTGTCCTTGCTTGCCATGGGATGCTTTCTGGGGCCGCGAAGGATGCGGCCGACCCGGCAGTATCGCACCCCGGGGGCGCGACAGGGGTGCGATCGACGAACGCGGTCGCGCTCACGACGTGAGGACGTCTCCCCGTAGGGTCCGCCCGCGCTCAGGCGACGAGGTGGAGCAGGCCAACGTGCGGCGGCCCCCATCCGGGTGGTGCTGGCGGACGGCCATCCGATTCGGCGCGACGGGGTGCGCTCGGATCTCGGCAGAGGCTTCGAGGTCGTCGGCGATGGCGTCTTCCGCGGAAGACGCCATCGCCGACGGGTATCCGACCAAGCCCACACCCGGTGACGTGCCGCGCACGGAGCTGGTGAAGGCCGCCGCCGGAGAACCGGTGTGCAGCCTGTCGCTGGCGATGCTGGTGCTGGGCGGGTTCCGCCGGATGCCGAAGTCGAAACAGGCCACCGGTACCGACCCGCGTGCGCTGATCGCACCGATGGCGACCGGCGGCGTGGTCGCCGGCGTGGTCGGGCGGCTGTTCGTCGGGGACACCCCGACGGTGCTCACGGTCCTGGTCCTGGTGGCCGGCCTGGGGGTCGTGACGGTCGGTGCCGCGCGCCGCCGTCGGGTGGGCGCCCACCTCGGTGGTGTGGTGGCCACGGTCGCGGTGCACCTGGCCGTCGCCGGCGAGCTGGCGCGGCGCCGGGGGAGCTCCTCGTGGGCGCGTTCGTCCCGCCACTGCGGTTGGTCGCGATCCCGGCGCTCGCCGAACGGGCCGTCGGAGGCGGCGGGTGGCACGCCGTGCTCGCCGGCACGCTCGGCGTGGTCGGGGTCGTGGCCGGTGGGGTCCGCCGGTGGGGTGGACCCGGTGGACCCCTGATCGTCGGCACCGTGATCACCGTCCCCGCCGTGCTCGTCGAGACCTTCGCGGTGGTCGCAGCGGTCCCGACCCGGGGTGTGGCTGGCGATCGGCGACGTGCTGCTGATCGGCCTGCTGCTGATCGGCGCCGCGGTGGCGATCGACCGGGTCGCCGGTCACGGTGGTCCGGCGCGCGGTCGACGTCGTGGGGGAGCGTTTCGGATGAGGTCGGGTCCGGGGCCCGGCTGCACGGACATCTTTTCCCCAGGGACAGCGAGGTTGCCGCCCCGGATGTCACACCGGGCATCTACGGTTCGGTTGTGAGAGGACGGGACCTGCTGTACGGTTCACGGGTCTGCGCGGGGCCTCAACGGCTCCGCGCGCCGTGCGTCACCACCCACGTCACGTCGACGGAACCTCCCCGTGTCACCGCGGGACGATTCCGACCGACACGGCGGCCACGGCTGACGAGGACAGCACCCCTGCTTCCAGCGACGGCGACCGACGGCTCCGGCCCCAGGTCTCCGTGCCGGCGGAAGCCAGCCTGCCGTCCGCCCGATCCGCCGCACCCGCGGCGGCGTCGCCGAACGGCCCCGCACCGCGCGACCTAACGCGGTCGGAACGACCACAGGAGGTGCCCATGCGCCGCTACGAGTTGATGGTGTTGATCACCGACACGCTCGAGGAAGAAGACGCCCAGGCGGTCTTCGCCCGAGCCAAGGACATCCTGGCCAAGCAGAACGGCCAGTTGCTCGACGAAGCCTGGTGGAGCCGTCGCAAGCTCGCCTATGAGATCAACAAGCGCGACCACGGCTACTACGGCGTGCTCGACTTCCTCGCGGAGGCCGACACCGTCGTCGAGCTGGAACGTCAGCTGAAGATCTCCGACGACGTGATCCGGTTCAAGACGGTGCGTCCGGAGATCCGGGTGCGCACCAGCGCCTGACTCTCCACCGCCTGACATCGGTGACGAGCCGGTCCCGTCCTCTCACATCCGACGGTCCGCTCGACATCAGACAGCGAGGAGCTTGACGCCATGGCGTTCGAGAGCAACTACATCACCTTCATCGGCAACCTGACCGAGGACCCGGAACTGCGCTTCACCCAAGGTGGAGCCCCGGTCGCCTCGTTCCGTGTCGCCTCCAACCGACGGTTCACCGACCGGTCGGGCAACCAGCAGGAAGAGACGACGTTCCTCAACGTCAACGCGTGGCGCGACCTCGCGGAGAACGCGGCGGAGTCGCTCGGCAAGGGTGACCGCGTCATCGTCATCGGACGCGTCCGCGTCCGCAACTACGAGAACCGCGAGAACCAGACCGTCTGGGTCACGGAGATCGAGGCCGACGAGATCGCCCCGAGCCTGCGTTGGGCCCGCGCCGAGGTCTCCCGCGTCAGTGGCGGCGGCAGCGGCGGTGGCGGTTCGTCGACCGGTTCGTCGACGCCCCCGCCCCCGTCCGACGAGGATGTGCCGTTCTAACTCGGGGTCCGACCCGATCGGGCGGTGCCCACCCCACGGTGAGCATCGCCCCGCACGACCCGCACCGTCCCGCACCACCTTCCCCCGACCCCGGCGCCGATGACGTCCGTCGGCCGAGCCCCACAAAAGGAGCCGCCCATGCCGCCCCGCCCGAAGCCCAAGGACCGCAAGCCCCGCAAGGACAAGCCCTGCCCGATCTGCTCGCAAGGCATCGAGTACATCGACTACAAGGACCTGTCCCTGCTCAAGCCGTTCCTGAACGAGCGCGCCAAGATCAAGGCGCGTCGTACCTCCGGAGCGTGCGCGCAGTGCCAGGGCCAGCTCGCCTCGGCGATCAAGAACGCCCGCGAGATGGCACTCATCCCCTACACCACGCGCTGAGGAGGCTGACATGAAGCTCATCCTGAAGAGCGAGGTCGACCACCTGGGCCTGCCCGGTGACGTCGTGGACGTGGCCGACGGCTACGGCCGGAACTTCCTGCTCCCCCGCGGCAAGGCGATCATCGCCACCAAGGGAGCCATGAAGGAGGCGGAAGCGCTCACCCGTTCCCGCAAGGCGCAGGAGGCCAAGACCGTCGACGCCGCCAAGTCCTCCAAGGACGTACTCGAGAGCCGCACCCTGCGGATCCCGGTCCGCGTGGACGACCGCGGCGGGCTGTACGGCTCGGTCAGCGCCAACGATGTCCAGCGCGTGCTCAAGGAGCGCGGCCACGACATCCCGCGCAAGCGCATCGATCTGCGCGGCACCATCAAGGAGATCGGGTCCTACGAGATCCCGGTCCAGGTGCACCCGCAGGTCGTCGCGAACGTGACCGTCGACGTCGTCGACGAAGAGGGCAAGATCGTCGTCAACGCCGGTGGCGCCATCGTCGACACGGAAGCCGTGAAGGACGCGGAGGCGGTCGCTGCGGCAGCTGCCGACGCGGCCGAAGGTTCGGAGACCGACGCCGACGTCCTCACGCAGGAGGCCCTCGAGGCCGCGACCGAGTACGAGGCCGCCAAGGCCACCGCCGAACAGGTGGAAGCCGACGCTGCAGAGGCGGCCGACGAGGTGGCCGATGAGACGACCGAGGCATCTGAGCAGGTCTGATCCGAGCAGGTCTGACGCACCGGAAGGGCTCGGCATGGGTTCGACGACCGTGACCGCGGCCCACACCGATGCGTCATGAGTGACGCCTTCCCTCCGCTGCCGCGTGAGCCTGCGGGCGACACCGGTCTGTTGGGATCCTCGAACGGGTCGGCGGGGCGCGGCTACGACCGCGTCCCGCCGCACTCGCTCGACGCCGAGGTCTCGGTGCTGGGTGCCTCGCTGCTGTCGCGCGCGGCTGCGTCCGACACGGTGGAGCTGCTCAAGCCCGAGGACTTCTACCGCAACGCCCACCGGGTGGTCTTCGAGGGCATCCAGGGACTGGTCGCCACCGGCGAGCCCGTCGACACCGTCACCCTGACCGAGTGGTTGGCACGCCGCGACCGGCTCGACGAGGTCGGCGGCGCCGCCGGACTCCACGACCTGACCGCCGCGGTCCCGACCGCGGCCAACGCGGCCTACTACGCGCGGATCGTGCGCGAGAAGTCGCTGTTGCGCCGACTGATCGATGCGGGCACGGCGGTGACCAAGCTCGGCTACGAGGCGATCGAGGATGCCGACAAGGTCGTCGACCAGGCCGAGTCGCTGATCTACGAGGTCGCCCAGACCGGCACCACCGCGGAGTACGCCAGGCTCGGTGATCTGCTCAACGAGTCGTTCGCCCAGATCGAGAAGCTGGCCGAGCAGAACTCCGAGGTGACCGGGCTCGCGACCGGGTTCGACGACCTGGACCGGCTGACCGCCGGCCTACAGCCCCAGAACCTCATCATCCTCGCGGCGCGTCCCGCCATGGGGAAGTCCTCGCTGGTGCTCGGGATGTCGCACTTCGTCTCGGCCCGGCTCGGCAAGCCCTCGATCCTGTTCAGCCTGGAGATGTCCAAGCTCGAGATCGTCAACCGGCTGCTGTCCTCCGAGGCGCGGATCGACTCCTCGCGGCTGCGCACCGGTCGGCTGGAGGACACCGACTGGCGCAAGCTCGGTGATGCGCTGGGCACGCTGTCCGAGGCGCCGCTGTTCATCGACGACACGCCGTCGATCACCCTGATGGAGATCCGGGCCAAGAGCCGCCGGCTGAAGCAGAAGCACGGCCTCGACCTGATCATCGTCGACTACCTGCAGCTGATGTCCTCCAACGGGCGCAGCGACAATCGTCAGCAGGAGGTCGCGGAGATCTCCCGTGGGCTGAAGATGCTCGCCAAGGAGCTCAACGTCCCGGTCATCGCGCTGTCACAGCTGTCGCGCCAGCCCGAGTCACGCACCGACAAGCGCCCGATGCTGGCCGACCTGCGCGAATCCGGGTCGATCGAGCAGGACGCCGACATCGTCGGGTTCATCTACCGCGACGAGGTCTACGACGAGGACAGCCCCGACAAGGGCATCGCGGAGCTGATCATCGCCAAGCACCGCAACGGCGCCACGGGCGTGGTCAAGCTCGCCTTCCTCAACCACCTCACGAAGTTCGCCAACCTCGCCCGCGGTCCCGGCGGCGGGTCGAGTGGCGGCGGCGGGGGCGGCCCGACCCCGATCTGAGCCCGTCACCGCAGACGGCCGCCGCCAGGCGCCCGTCGGGCGACCCTGCACCCGTGGGCGCGGGTACCGTTCGAGGTCCGAGGAGGAGGTCGATCATGGTCCGCTGGCACACCGGCCGTCTGCTCGTCGCCACCCCGGCGTTGGACGATCCCAACTTCGAACGGGTCGTGATCCTCGTGCTCGATCACGATGAGGACGGCGCGTTGGGGGTCGTGCTCAACCGCGCCTCCGGCGTCCCGGTCCGCGAGACGCTCGACGGCTGGGTCGACCTCGCCGCGGCGCCGCCGGTGGTGTTCGGGGGTGGGCCGGTCGAGCCGACCGCCATCGTCGCGCTCGGGCGCGCCACCCCGGAGGAGGCCCCCGACGGGGCCACCCGGATCCTCGAGCGGATCCGGTTGGTCGACCTCGACACGGACCCGATCCTCGCATCGGTCGAACTCGAGCACGTCCGGGTGTTCGCCGGTTACGCGGGATGGGCTCCCGACCAGCTCGAGGACGAGATCGCGCAGGGTGCGTGGTTCGCCATCGACGCGGAGCCGGCGGACGTGTTCACCGACGATCCCCTCGGCCTGTGGCACGCGGTCCTGCGCCGCCAACCCGACGCGTTGAAGCTCCTGGCGACCTACCCGAGCGACCCCAGCCTCAACTGACCCCCCGGCCCCGACCGACCCGCGTTGACCGGCCTCGGGCCCCGCGACCTCAGCCGCGCCGAGCCCCCGGCTCCGTGGTCACCGCCCGGTGACTTCGCTGACACGCAGCTCGCTTGCGGGGTCGCTCCGATCAGCTCACGGGCTCCTGCGGGTTCTCGCAGTAGGTCGGGTCCTGACCCTCCGCCCCGACGTAGTGGTAGGCCCGGCCATCGGCCTCGATCACGATGCGGAACCCGTCGACGAGCGCCTGGGTGTACATCATGTCGGGCTCCGGGCATCCGGCTGCACCGTCGGGCCAGGTCACCAGTTCGGCGACGGTGATCGTCAGCTCGTCGCGGGGCACCCCGGAGCGCTCCGCCGCGTCGTCCAACGCGGTCTCGATCTCCGGGCCGAGCAGGGGATCCGACGCGGCCGCATCGTCGTCCGGTGGGTCGGTCATGTCGTCCTCCGCGGGATCGTCCGCCGGGTCCTCGACGGGCACCTCGTCGTCCGGCGCGTCCTCGATGGGTTGATCGGCCGGGTCACCGTCGTCGACACCGCACGCGGTCAGCAGCAGCACAGCGGCGCAGATCGCCGTGGTGGGGTGGGCTCTCATCGTGGGTCTCCGTCGTCTGGGCCGTCGTGCATGGTGGCAGGTGAGACGACGCCGGCACACCACCGGTTGCATCTGACGGCGATCGGGCGCCATGACGTCGTGCGCGTCGCCCGGCCTTGCCCCGTGCGGGCGCCCGCTATATGCGCGCCGGCCGGCGGATTAGCTCTTGGCGAGCTCATGCAGCGAGGCCTCCAACCCCGCGACCGCCTCCTTGGCTGCCCGTCGGAACCCCACCCCCAGCGCGGGGTCGATCAGCAGGCCCGGCCCACGAAGGGCGAACGCGGCGTTCCAGGTGATCCGGGTACCACCGTGTGACGGTGCGAAGGAGACGTCGTCCTCGCCGCGGTGGGTCGCGCCGACGGTGGTGAGCACGACCCGGCTCGGGCGCTCGTAGGTCGTGATCTCGTAGACCAGCGGCAGGTCCAGGGGGCCGAGTTTCAGTTGCACCTGGAAGCGGGCGCCGAGCTGGGGCGGTCCCGCATCGAGCCGCTCGGCCGACGAGATGCCCGGGTCCCACTGCTCGGTGGTGGTGAAGTCGGCGACGTGGTCGAACGCACGCTCCGGGGCGATGGGGATCTGCAGGACTTCGGTGATGCGGGCCATGACGACTCCGGTGATCGGCGCCACCATCGGTGGCTGCACGAGGTTCGACCCGTCCGAGCCGACCGGACGGCGATCCCTCGTACACTCACGTTAACCGCACGGAACACACGAGTTGGGACGACACGGTGGGTGACACCTCCTGGGCCTTCCTGCTGGTCGGCTCCTTCGCCGCGGTCGGGGCCGCGCTGGCCCTCGGCACGCTGGCGGCGCTGCTGCGCTACCACCGCACCGGCGTCTTCCCGGGCGCCGAGGAGACCGCCGAGATCTCCACGGGCAAGTACGTCGCGCTGTGGGGCCGGGTAGGCGTCGGCGTCGTGCTGACCATCGCCGGCTTCATCGCCCTCGGCCGCGCCGGGCTGCTGTAGCCGAGTCCGCCGGGCCGGCCGCCCGCGGTCGCGCCAGCGGTTCGGGGTCGCGCCAGCGGTTCGGGG
>Ga0207421_10007202_pt1 | contig 11900 bp, 8 predicted proteins | sample SodLakKL_010_SED_4_FD_187542 | JGI IMG/M metagenome (GOLD analysis project Ga0207421, IMG submission 187542) | Alkaline sediment microbial communities from Lake Tanatar, Kulunda Steppe, Russia - 8KL_010_SED (SPAdes) (version 2) | ecosystem: Environmental > Aquatic > Non-marine Saline and... | reverse complement strand
AAGCCGAAAAGCAGCAGACAAAAATACCGGCTGACTCAAAAAGGGATCAACTTGTTGAACAGTATATAACCTCGCAGAATAATAATGGTTCATCCGGTTAAAGCGTACTTTCGCGTAAAGAAAAGAATATCTCACGCCCGGGCCGAAGCGGCCCTAGAGGCGCCAAGGGCGCCAGGTAAAGAGCTACGCCGTCAGGCGTGGAAGCCTTTGGCTCTGCTGTAGTCCATGATAAGAGCGCAGCTCTTCGGAATGGACAACCCAGCAGAGACCAAACCCTTCTTCTTCCCGAACTTTGTGGCTTGAGCGACTCCCGGAGCGGGCGGTTCATATTCTTGGAGTCATTTTTAAAAGCCGAGTACGCTTTAACCGGAAGAGCCAAAAAGATTGGATTCCTCAAGGAAGATCATCACACTGAATATGAAACAGACTAACACCAGCCAGTCCTTATGAGCACCCACTTCTACAACACCCATGCCCAAGATTACTTCAACCAGACCATAGAGGTTGACCCTTCCTCATTTCTCCTGCCCCTTGTAGAACACCTTACGCCTGGATCAAAAATTCTGGATATCGGCTGCGGATCAGGCCGGGACATGCTCTGGCTCAAACAGCGCGGCTTTGACTGCACCGGCCTGGAACGCTCCCCGGAACTGGCCGCCCTGGCCAGGCAGCATTCAACCCAGCCTGTAATTGTGGCCGACTTTGAATCCTTTGACTTCAGCCGGATGAACATGGACGCCGTCCTGCTCATCGGCGCCCTGGTCCACATTCCCCATGAGCGTTTTCCGGAAATACTGTCCCGGATTCTCAAAGCCATTAAACCTGGAGGCCACGCCCTGATCACCATGAAGCAGGGGCAGGGCAGGCAGCAATCAGCGGATGGCAGAATGTTTTATCTGTGGGAAAAGGGGTGTATTTTAAGTATTTTCAAAGATTCAGGCTTGATTTGTGTTGATTATTCTGTTCAAACTTCACAGGTAAGAAAAAGCGATACCTGGATGAGTTTTGTTGGTGCTGTATCTGATTAATTTCTTGATATAATTTTGTTTTGATCAATAATTAATTAGTGGGATAATTAAATTATGCATTCATTGTCTGTCTCCGAATTAAAGACATTTTTGAATGATAAAATGAGGATGTCTCATATTTATCAACCAGCGATTATTAAAACACTTCTTGAATCAGATGGAATTGCTAACAGGCAAAGAATTGCTGAAGATCTGTATGCATATCTGCCTGAAAATTCTGTGAATGAATATTACAGGCTAATTGGGGATACCCCTAAGAAGGTTTTGGTGAACCACGGAATTATCAGAGCTGATCAAGATAATTTCAAAATAAACTTTGATTTTGAAAGAGCAAGCGGTTCAGATGTCCAAGATTTAATCAAACTATGTGAGGATAAAATTACCTCCTTTCTGTCACGGAGAGCCTCCGTGCGATTTATAGTTGGAAAGCAGTACACACGTGAAGATATTTACAATATTTTAAATATTCCTACAAACAAGCGTGGTGGTGATTGGAATAACGGATATCACCAAGAAGGTGAAGATTGGTATATATTCGCTAATGTCGGACTTTCTGCAAGTACAGGCCGCGATCACAATAATTATTGGGATGGCAAGGAGTTAGTCTGGAGAGGCAAGAATAATTCCCATGTAAACCAAGAATCAATAAAGTCATTGCTTAATCCCCCAGGTGATGTTCATGTCTTTACAAGAGAGCAAAGTAGAGCTCCATTTACCTATCAGGGAATTGCAGAACACGTAGATCATGAAGAAACTGTCCCAGTCACAATGCGCTGGAAATTTCATGATCCACGGGTAGTTTATAAAGATCTCTCTGGTGGTGTAACTCAACTTATACATTCAATAAAGCACTCCGGTTTTTTCTTTCAACCCTGGCAAATCGCCAACTTCATCACCGCAATTAAAACAAAGCCATTTTTGATTCTGGCAGGCATATCCGGGACTGGCAAATCCAAGCTTCCCAGCTTGATAGGTCAATTTACCGGGGCAAAAGTACACATGATCCCGGTTCGACCTGACTGGACAGATAGCACGGAGCTTATAGGCTATCAGAATCTTCAAGATGAATTTGTTAATGGCCATTTGCTGAATATATGTGATCAAGCACAGAAAAATCAGAATACATTTCACATATGTATCCTTGATGAAATGAATCTGGCCAGGGTTGAGCAGTACTTTGCCGAAGTTCTGAGCTTGATTGAAGACCGAGTTCGGGAAGGAGATAGTCTTAGGAGTCGCCATCCATTATCGCATTACAGGCCGGATATTTATTTGCCGGGTAACCTGTTGATCGTGGGAACTGTGAATATGGATGAAACTACCCATGGTTTTTCCAGAAAGGTGCTGGACAGGGCTTTTACCTTGGAGATGTCTGATATTGCACTGGATCAATGGAGAAAACATGGCGGACAGGAATCATCGGTGGAATGGTCGTCTGATTTCTGGAATCCACTGGCCTTAAAGCTTTCAGATATTGAAGCTGTTAATTCTGAACAAGAAAGGTTGATAAACGATACTATTAACGTGCTTAAAGAGGTTAATACCTGCCTTAAGCCAGCTCAGCTTCAAGTAGGATACAGGGTTAGAGATGAAGTCTGTCTTTATCTTTTGCATGCCCAGGCCTTAAAAGATCAGTTTGTTGATGAGTCCGGGGACAAAGTTCAACCTTTGGATCTGGCCCTGCACATGAAGATCCTGCCAAGAATTCAAGGCAGCAGCCTGGCCATACATGATACTCTGGTGAGACTACTTCGTTGGTGCCTGAAGCCCCAAAGTCAGGATATTGATGAAGTTGTTGCCAAGTGGAAAAAAGAACAACCTCAGGTTTGGAAGGAATCTCGATTTCCGTATACATCAGGCCGATTGCTGACCATGTATGAAAGATATCAGCAAGAAGGCTTTACTTCATACTGGCTATAAAACCTATGTCTGTTGAGATGTTTTCATTGCAAACCAACAATACCAGGCTCGTTTGGGAGTCTATTAGTCAGGAGTCGATAAATTCAGGCAGCTATCTAGCTTCTGGACGGCTAAGGATTAAGCCTTGCCGGGGTACCCGGGTCCGCACTGTGTTTGATGACAAAGTGTATAAAGTAGATGAAAGTTTCAGCCTGCCGATTAGACCTCTCTTTGAACAGTGTACCTACAGATTGAGCTTGAAGTCCACAGCAGGGGAAAGGGTTGCTGTCAAGCATATTGATTCCGGGATTCAGGACAGACTTTTCCACATTCCTGATACGCCTGAACACATTGTCGGTGATATCAACTTCAGATCTCATGTAGGATTTTCAGAGTTCGAAGTCTGGGTTGAGAATCGTCAGCTTTACACGTTTGAGGTTGAAGTATTTCCCACAAAGCTCGACTATAAAGAAGATTTTGAGCTGATGATGGCTGAAGTTCAGGAAATTATGGCTGGACTCGCCTTTGAATATTTAAAGTCCACCTATATTGGTGGCAAAATTGAACCAACTGGACAGCAAACAAACCTTGAATGGGTTATTCTGTTTGAACATATCCTTGAAGACTTGAAGCGCTCACTCCGGCAAATTGCCAGAAATCCTATTCGCGGACTTCGCCGTGATGAACATATGCAGAGGCTCGAACAGATAAGCAAGGTTGATGGGGCCTTGCGCAGGGCCATTAGAAAAGGTCAGGGCAAGGGACAAAGCCCAATTAAAATAAGTGGATTAAATCTCAAGGCAAAGTATTTTGCTGCAAAGCCACAGTATTCCTTAGACACCCCGGAACATCGCTGGTTGGACTTTCAGCTTAAAAAGATTCAACAAAAATTATCGAAAATATCCCTCCAGGAAAAGGCTCGAAAATATCACCGACCTGAAAACATTCAAAAATTTAATCAGTTTGAAAGGACTGTCGCCTCTTTGCAAATGCTGGAGCCTTTGCGCGAGTGCAGCTTCAGCCCAAATAGCGCAGGCTTTTCATCGCTGCAGCTTATGAGTTCATCCGGGTACAGAGAGGCTTACAAAGCCCTGATTATTCTTCAGATGGGACTTAGAGTGGAAGGTAACGCATTAAACCTTTCATTAAAAGATATATCAACCCTATATGAGTATTGGTGCTATCTGGCTATAGTGCGTCTTTTGGCTGAACAGATGGGTTATAGCTTTAATCTCAGAGACGTTATTGATGTAAAGCAGTCAGGCCTTAAGGTGCGTCTGAAACAGGGCAGAGAATCAACCATTCCTTTTAAAAATGACGCGCAAGAGGTGGATCTGGTTTATAATCCTCACATAAGCCAGGAGGCTTTGCTCACCCATAAGCCGGACATAATGCTTAAAATGCAAAGAAACGGCTGGCCAACTGTCAGAGCAGTATTGGATGCCAAATACAGGCTGGATGACAGCGAACAGACAGTCCAGGCATTAGGATTGCCAGCTCCACCGCAAGATGCCTTGAACGTTCTTCACAGGTACCGGGACGCAATACTTTACGAAGAAAAGTTGGTGCAGGACCTTGAGCCTGCCACACTTTCCAGGTCAGTTATTCAGGGACTGGCTTTATACCCCTACACAGTTCAAAGTGATACCCAGTACCCCTCATCAAGGCTTTATAAAGTATTTCAGAGGATTGGAATCGGGGCCATTCCTTTTGTGCCCACACAGGTGGACTATGTAAAAACTTGGCTGGAAAGTTTTTTGAATTCCACTCCATGGTCACTTGCAGTTAGTGATTTCCCCTCAGTGCTTCAACCTTCTTTGCGCCACTCCGCTACAGAGAGTGTGCTCGTGGGTACTTTACGGGGCACTAACACCCAAGAGCATCTTGACTGGGTGTTTGAAAATAAGATGTATTATTTCCCATATATCAATTCTGAACATGGCCGCCAGTGGAATCTGAAGTGGGCAGCCCTTTTCTTGCCACAGGGTTTATCAGGTGAAAACTTCGGTGCAGTGATCTGGAAAGGCAGGGTTAAAAGGATTGAGGTCGTGGATCGTGATGACTTAAGCGTGCCCTGGGGTTCCAGCAGGAAACAAAGCAGAGCCATTCTTTGTCATATTGATTCATGGGAAAAAGCAGGCCCCATTCTCAATCTATTGAGCGAACCCATGCAGAACAGGTGGACCACAAGTCTTGGCCTGACATGCGCAGGTAATATAAATGAGCTGTTGCTGGAAACTGTCCCGGAATGGCTTCTTTATGAAAGACTAAAGAAGGAAAATATTGATTTCAGAATTAAGGCAACCAAAGTGCCAAAGCTTGAGGACTACGGCCCTGGTCATGCCAGCTTTGTAATAGACAAAACCAGCCAGCGCATTGTTTATCTGGGAAGCCGAGGTTTTGAAATAAGCTTTGAAGATGGTAACTCTCAGATAGTGGGCAGTGTGGAAAGGGTGATCAGAAAAGTTATATCCTCTTATGAGTGAAGAAAAAGAGCACGATGCCAAGCAGCTAATATGAAGTTCCTGGGCTAGAGACATAGTAATTATGGACAAAGTCAATAGCCGAGTTGTAAGTCTTGATTAAACGAGGATGTAAATAGACAATGAATGTTTTATACGGAAAAAAGGTCAATATGCTTCAGGAAATCATTGCCCTGGCAACAATTATGTTTCTGATATATATAGCTTTTTGCGAGAAATAGTAAATGAAAGGCTTATGCATGATACTTGTAAAAGCGAGATTGCCAGCGAACCCCATGTGTATTCAGTTTTAACGTGTGGAAATAGACCATATCATTTCAAGCTTGAGCTTTTTAAAAGGAGGCGATAGGTGCCTGATCCTGCTAGTCTATTAAATCAAGAGAAGTTAAAGGAGTATTATGAAAGGGATTTAAAAAATGCCTTGATCGCAAAAAATCTCTCTCAAAAAAAAATTAGGGAGAATAACATTCATGTCACTTTTCCTATTAATTTTACTGGAAATATACAAAGTGCAGCTACAGATAGGTTTAATTATAAGCACCAGGAGCTCATGAGTCTTATTCAAATTGCAAATAATCCTTTCCAGGCAATGGCTGAAGTTCTTACAGAAAATGAAGATCAAAGAGGCAATATTTTCAAAAGGAAACAGTTATGGTACGCAAATGAAAAAGTGAACTGCAATACTGTGTTTCTAACTGGTGATCAAAGAATTATCATTCTATCGTGGACGCATCCAGGATTCCAATTAGCCTTATCCCAACAGCTAAACATTGAACATGATTTGGACAACGAAGAATTGACCCTCATCAGCGTTAAGCCGTTGATCAGGGCACGTTTCAACCAGGTTATTCCTCAAATTGTAGGTCTTTATGATCCTTTAGGCAGAGTTCGGATAGAAGAAGCGCCTGAGCCAAAGACTGGCCTTAAAACTGTCAAGTTTGATATGACATCAGATCAGATCAGCGCTTTTATTAGCAAGATGGATGGATTGTTATTTGTTACAGGTGCACCTGGAAGTGGAAAAACCACTGTGGCATTTCAGCGTGTTCGTTTCTTAATTAACGAATATTTGAATTCGACAGGTAGAACTTTGCAGTCTAAGGTTTCTTATACCCCAGCACATACTCGCATTTTTTTAGGGAATCAAAACCTAATTGAATATTCAAAAGATTTAATAACAGAAGGCTTGGAACTCCCAGCTGAGCTTATCGAGTTAGTACCATTATTTATCAACAATTACCTCGGTGATATATGGCAATTTAAACATGAGGCCAGAGCCAGACCGAGAAAATTACCACATATTGAGGAACGCGCCAGAAAAGCTTTTTTTGGACTTGGAACAGTTAATGACCTAACGAGGCTTTGGCAAATCTTCGAGTTGCAGATTTCAAAACGCCTGAGAAAAGCTCATCAAGCAGATTGGGCTCAAAACTCACCCAAATATTTTGGATCAAATAATGTCAGTGATTCTTTGGCAACAGCATTATCCAGATGTGCAGAATTTTCAACGTCTAAAGACCCGCTTTCTTCAAAACTAAGACTAGATAACATATATCCCCAAGTGCATCAACAATATAAAGAATATCGGAGCAAACTAAATGAGGATGATCGTGAGCAGTTTGATAATCTATTCAGACAATGGATTTATCATGTATATGACCCCTTGGATGCCTTTATAAATTACTGGTCTGGGCAACTCGATCAGGGCAGAGAAAGAATGAAAAAGGGGACAGCATTTCGTGCTGATACAGATGAGGTCATTCAAAGCTTGCAGCAGGATTGGCAAAATCGTTATTACGGACCTGAAGAAGAGCCCTGGCTTGCGTGGATGTTGCGCATTATTTTGCCTGAAACCATTCATCATGAAAATCGTTTTCGCAATATTCCCAGTTCTCTCAGTTTTATGGGGAAGAAAGAAGATGATCGATGGACGCACATAGTGATTGATGAAGCACAGGACCTATGTGTTGCAGAGGCATCACTCTTAGGTTCCCTGGTTCATTCTCAAGGAGCACTTACTGTTTCTGCCGATTTTCGACAGATTGTTTCTCCAGTGTGGGGAATGACTGATATGAGTGGTTTTTCTATTGGCAATCATCTCTATCATTCTAATAGTCACAGACGATATCCATTTGCTCAGAATATGAGGCAAAGCCAGCAAATTGCCCTTTTTTTGGAATCCTTTTACAAGTCTGCTTTCGGAGAAAAAGCAAGCTTTTATTCAAATAGCAGGATAAAAGATATCAAGCCGCAATTATATCTCTGTCGCATCTCTGATTTTGCGTTGAGAATCAGACAGATCTATAATATTGTTAGTCGGTCATCTATTGAGAGTATTGCACTCATTCAGATTAATGAAGACCAGGAGAGCATGGAACGGCTGCGTGCGAATTTACTGAAGCTTGGCGTTCCCCTGGCAGAAATGTGGGAGTCTAAAGCTGTCAATAAATTTCTTATAACAACAAGCGTTGAACGTATTAAGGGATTAGAATTTGATGCATGTATTGTGCTTGGGTTGGATGATGTTGAACGGGCATCTCTCAACTTTACCACAAACAGGGCATATGTTGCTTTGTCTAGGCCCACAAGGCGTTTGGCAATATTGTGTGAGGAATTTCCTCGATTATTACAAAAGGTTGATCAAAGCCTTATAGAAATCTTCCGCACATCATAATCATTTTAAGGAGCTTTTTCAATGAACGACAGCCAAAGGCAGCCTCTTTTTCCTGAATTTGAAAAATTTGCTGTCAAAAATAAACTTATTGATAAATCGACAGGTAGCAACAGGGTCAAATTCTTTCGAATTCTTGGTCAAGGAAAAACAAAGGCAAAAGGGCTTGATCTTCCACCTGCATCAATAGAAAGGATGCAGGAAATAATATCACTTGAGTCACAAGAAGATTTATCTTTTCCCAGCGGTGTAATCGAGGAAATTCAGGATGTAAAAAAGCAATTAAAAGAAAAACTTGATAACCTCAAGACTCAAGAAGGTGTACGAAGATTTTCGGTCAAAGTTTTGAAGGCTCTTGATGCACCAACAGGTAATAAGAACAATCATTTTTTTGCCGGTCGCTTTATTTTGGTTCCATCAAAGGGAGGGAAAGAATGGGCTTGGTCTTTAACCAAACATTATCCAATTGTATCAAAAATCCCGCCAGACATCGAATATCTTATAAAAGCCCATTCAGAAGCACAGGGCTTTATTGAAAAACTTTTATTGCCAGTAGAAATTTTTCGCAACCGACTTGATTTAAGTTGGACCATGGCCAGACACTTTTCTGAAAGCTTGGACAAGGTATTGATCAGAGATGTTGCCAGGATGTTTAAGGTAGCTGGACAAGATGAAAAATTTTGGAACAATCCCAGAAAATCATTTTTTATTGACCGGCCAGAAGCAGCATTTATCGTTAATTTAATGCAAAACATAACTATAAAGGAATTAAGTCATAAATATGATTTTGTTTCAGCAACATTGCATCAGTCAAAACAGGCTTTTTACTTTCCAGAAGATAATGAAGGGACTTTAACAAGGCCTATGATATACATGAGAAAAAAAAGAAACTGATAGGAAGGATGGTTATGGATATCACTAGAAAAGAAGCAAAACTATTAAAGAGGCAGCTTTTAGACTCACCTGTCGCTCCAGGCGTTTCATCGTATTTAATTAATGCTGGAACAGATAATGTCCTGAATATCTTAGAAGAAGAATATTTTAAAGAAGATCTAGCAGAAGGAATATCATGTTTCAAATATGTTGAAGGTGATTATGGGCTTGGGAAAACACAATTCATTTTGAGTTTAAGTAATAAAGCACAAAATAATGGAATAGTGACATCTGTTGTAAGCATTGGCAAGGATTGCCCATTCAGCTCTCAATTGGCAATATTTCAAAATGTTATGTCATCATTTCTTGCTCCAAGAATACCAGAAGAGGAGGGTCAACCTCCCAAAGGGATAGAAGTCTTGTTGCAAAGGTGGGTGCAAAAAAAACTTAGAGAGCTTGGTGTTGATAAAGGTCAAGAGGTGCCAAATCAAATAGCTGCAGGTATAAAGCGCACATTTAATTCTCCCGCAATTGGCGTAAAAAACCCTCAGATGTTCGTTGGCTTGCAAGCACTTGGAAAAAGAATCCTGGACTTAGAATGTGGTGCAAATAAAAATGTTACAGATGATGAGCTTATCTCATGGGTCCGTGGCACTAAGATATCTTCAAAGGGTCTTAAGGAACTTGGCTTGTCAGAGCCCGCAAACGAAAACAATGCTTTTTCAAGGCTTAAGACAACAATCCATTTTCTTAGAACTGAAATGGGTTATAGAGGGTTCATGATCGCTTTTGATGAAGGCACAAGGACTGCATCTTTTCGAAGAGGTAGCATTAAGCAGAAACAGGCTATAGAAAACATGTTGAGCATGATAAATGACAGCGCGGAAGGAGAATTTGCAGGCATAATGTTTATATATGCAGCTACACCAGATTTTAGAAGCGATGTCATTTCAAATTACAGAGCTTTGAAAGATCGAATAGGATCGGCATCATTCAGACCGGGCATGCCAATCACACCATTAATTAATTTAGATGTCTTATATAATAATGATGTAACGATATCTATCGGAGAAAAATTGATGGATGTCTTTGAAAAATCAGATAATTTTATTTTTGATAGAGAACTTCAACGTAAAAACATGTTGAATATTATTGATGCTCAAAAAGAAGTGATGCATTATTTTGATAAAGTTCCGCCTAGGGCCTTTGTTTCAAATTACTGTAAATTTTTAGTTAACCAAGTTCACGACCAAAGGCCTGTCAACCTCCATGAAGCAATTACTTTTGTTCGAGATCAAGATTCAGAAGTTTTTGAGGAGGATGCATGAGGCTTAAGTTTGGTGACAAAGTAGAACACCCTGACTTTGGGCCTGGCAAAGTCGTTCAGGTTCTGGGCGAGATTGCTTCTGTAAAATTTTTTGGAGAAACTATTGATGTTCATATAAAAGATTTGGGTATATTTAGTTCAGTATCACCTGTTTTGCCAAAGTACAGTGAAAAAGAATACGATAAAATTTCTTTTAGAAGAGCATTTGAAGCGGTAAATCTTGGCATAGTTCCTCCAGACTCACATGAACTAATAGCTTACTCCATAGATGGTAAGGAAAATCAAGATTTAATCACTTCTTGGCTGGAAGAAGCACCAATTCATGGATTGTGTAAGGTTGTTTTTGGGGATTATGGAACAGGTAAGTCGCATTTTTTACATATTGTTCGTGCCGTAGCTCTTCGTTCAGGATGGGTGACAGCTTTTACAGAATTCGACCCTAAAGCTGCAGACCCAGCTAAACCTGTCTTAGTCTATCGATCATTGATGGCCAACCTTAATTTTCCAAAAAAAGATGATGGTTCAAAAAATGAAGGGTTTCTGAGTCTCATTAAAGAAATCCGCTCAAATTGGGATAACATCCAAGACCTGCCTCTTGTAAAGTCCTCCCCTTGGTTTAGAAATGCGCTTTCAACAATAATGCACTATCCCCATAATGATGATCCTGATTATATTCGCTTTTGCTACTGGCTTGCAGGTCAAAAAGCTCATATGGGTGATGTACGCAGAATGGTAACAAATGCAGGCAGAAAAGCACAGTTGTTGCCTTTGATGCCTCAAATTAAAGAAACAAGTGAAATTTATTGCCATCACCTAGTTGTAATTAATGCAGTCTGTAGAGCCCTTGGCTATAAAGGTCTTGCAATAATTCTCGATGAAGCTGAACATGTACGGGGCTTTACTGCTTTAAGGAGGACTCGAGCTAATAATTTTTTTGATATATTAAGCAGATGCGCTCATTTACCATTAAGCACGTTGCCTGAACCAGAGTTGAACGACTTCGGACATGATCTCTCAAAATACTGGATTAGCGGTCCTCACTTTTCACTTTTTGTTGGTCTTACACCTGGAGATGAACCTTTTGCTTCAGTGGACTCACTGCGTGACGAATGTATTTTTTTACATCGTGAAACAGACAAACATTTATTATTTCCTCCAACAACAGATAAATATTGCCTTTGGGTTTATAATTTTCTTAAAAGATTTCATAAATATTATCCCGTAAAAACTAGTGTCTTTCAAAATAATGATGGCGTTGAGCAAGTTGCAAAATTATTAACACAACACTTTGAATCTGTCCCATTAAATAAACAAGTATATAGATTATGGATTAAGCTTGCATCTCTTGTCCCAGCAATGCTTATCTCGAAAAATACTGATTCACTCAACGATCTATTGAACACAATTGATCGTGTATGCAATGAGGTCATTGGAAATGTCCTGCCATGGGAACAATAATGAATTGATAAATCTTTCCAGAATGATGCCAGACTCCTGGCCAATCTTCTTTCAACAACGTATTCCGAGAGATATCCAATCTAAATCAATGCCCTTTATAATCAAGGGTGATTCAGTTTTAATTTCAGGACCTACGGCAACCGGTAAGACTGAAGCTGCAC
>Ga0207421_10007201_pt1 | contig 11901 bp, 8 predicted proteins | sample SodLakKL_010_SED_4_FD_187542 | JGI IMG/M metagenome (GOLD analysis project Ga0207421, IMG submission 187542) | Alkaline sediment microbial communities from Lake Tanatar, Kulunda Steppe, Russia - 8KL_010_SED (SPAdes) (version 2) | ecosystem: Environmental > Aquatic > Non-marine Saline and... | reverse complement strand
TACCGCATGATCGCATCATCGCCAAACTGACAGCGCTGCATGAAGGCCAGACCGAGGCCGCCATAAAAGACGCGGCCCGGGCCATCATGACGACGGACACTTTTCCGAAAGGCGCGAGCGCAACCATCACCGTGGACGGCAAACAAGTGCAGATCGCCGGCATCGCCAAGGGGTCCGGCATGATCGCGCCAGATATGGCGACGATGCTTGTCTATATCTTTACCGATGCCCAAATCGGCCAAGATGCGCTGCAGGCGCTGATTTCGCAGCACAACGATCAGACATTCAATTGCATCACAGTGGACAGCGATACATCGACCTCGGACAGTCTTGTCGCAGTGGCGACGGGCATGTCGGGTGTTGATGTGACCGGCAATGATGATTTCTCTGCCGCCCTGCATGGCGTGATGCTTGATCTGGCGCATCAGGTGGTGCGCGATGGTGAAGGGGCCACAAAATTCGTCACCGTCGCCGTGACAGGCGCTGCCGATGCCGCCGACGCACGCAAGGTCGCAATGGCAATAGCCAACAGTCCTTTGGTCAAGACCGCGATTGCCGGTCAGGATGCCAATTGGGGACGGATCGTCATGGCTGTCGGCAAATCCGGCGCACAGGCAGATCGGGACAAGCTGTCGATCCGTTTCGGCGATATTACCGTCGCCGAAAATGGCTGGCGCGCGCCGGATTATTCCGAAGAGGCGACAAGCGCCTACATGAAGAATGCCGAACTGCTGATCGGCGTCGATCTGGGGCTGGGTCAGGGGGAAAGCACCGTCTGGACCTGCGATCTGACCCACGGCTATATCGACATCAACGCTGATTACCGTTCGTGAAACTGGTTCTTGTTTCTGCTGTTGCCCTGATCGATGCAGACGGGCGGGTGCTGCTGGCGCAGCGGCCCGAAGGCAAATCCATGGCCGGCCTGTGGGAATTCCCGGGCGGCAAAGTCGAAGCTGGCGAAACCCCCGAGGCCGCGTTGATCCGCGAATTGCACGAGGAACTGGGCATCGGCACATGGGCATCCTGTCTGGCGCCGCTGACCTTTGCCAGCCACGCCTATGCGGATTTTCATTTGCTGATGCCGCTGTTTGCCTGCCGGAAATGGGAAGGCACACCGCAATCGCGCGAAGGGCAGGCGTTGAAATGGGTCCGCCCCAATGAATTGCGCGACTATCCGATGCCCGCGGCAGATGTGCCGCTGATCCCGATCTTGCGGGACTGGCTATAGGTAAGGTGGATCTTGATCCACCTTACGCAAAAGGGCGACCCAGTGGGTCGCCCTTTTTTCGTTCTGATGACAGTGGTTACAGGTTCCGTTCGACCGATTCCCGCTCGAAAATCTCGATCACGTCGCCAGGGCGCACGTCTTCGTAGTTTTCGAATGCCATGCCACATTCCTGACCCGACTGAACCTCTGGCACTTCGTCCTTGAAGCGTTTGAGGGTCTTCAGCGTGCCTTCGTGGATCACGACATCGTCGCGCAGCAGGCGGACACCAGCAGAACGCCGTGCGACGCCTTCGGTGACCAGACAGCCCGCGACCTTGCCGACGTTGGACACTTTGAACACGTCCTTGATGTTGGCATAACCGATGAACTTTTCACGGATTTCCGCAGACAACAGACCAGAGGCAGCTTTCTTCACATCATCCACAAGGTCGTAAATGACGGAATAATACCGGATTTCTACACCCTTCTGGTTGGCGGAATTGCGGGCCGTGGCATTAGCACGCACGTTGAAACCGAACACCGGCGCACCGGATGCTTCGGCAAGGCCGATATCGGTTTCGGTAATCGCACCGACACCCGAATGCAGCACGCGCACGCGGACTTCGTCGTTGCCGATCTTTTCCATCGCCTGAACGATCGCTTCGGCAGAACCCTGCACGTCGGCCTTAACCACAATCGGCAATTCGCTGACGTTTTCGTTCGCCTTGGCATTCGCCATCAGCTGTTCCAGCGTCGTGGCCATACCAGCCGCAGCACGCTTTTCCTTGGACGCTTTTTCACGGTATTCCGCGATTTCGCGCGCCTGCGCATCGGTTGAAACAACGTTCAGCACATCGCCCGCCTCTGGTGTGCCGTTCAGGCCCAGAACTTCGACCGGAACAGCGGGGCCAGCCTCGGCGACGCGTTCACCCTTATCGTTGATCAGCGCACGCACCTTGCCGTATTGTTCGCCGACAACAAAGATATCGCCAGTGCGCAAGGTGCCGTTCTGGATCAGAACAGTCGCCACAGGACCACGGCCGATATCAAGCTGCGCCTCGATCACGGCACCAACGGCGGCGCGGTCAGGGTTGGCTTTCAATTCCAGAATTTCGGCCTGCAGCGCGATGGCTTCCAGCAGATTGTCCAGACCTTTGCCTGTGATGGCCGACACTTCAACATCTTGCACATCGCCGGACATCTTTTCGACGACAACTTCGTGCATCAGCAAATCGGTGCGGACCTTGTCAGGGTTGGCAGCAGGTTTGTCGATCTTGTTGATCGCCACGATCATCGGCACTTTGGCCGCTTTCGCATGGGCAATCGCCTCGATCGTTTGCGGCATGACAGCGTCATCAGCCGCAACCACCAGCACGACGATATCCGTCACCTGCGCGCCGCGCGACCGCATCGACGTAAAGGCGGCGTGACCTGGCGTATCAAGGAACGTCAGCAACGCACCGCTATCGGTTTTCACCTGATAGGCACCGATATGCTGGGTGATCCCGCCAGCTTCGCCAGCGACGACCTTGGCGTTGCGGATCGCATCCAGCAGAGATGTTTTACCGTGGTCAACGTGACCCATGATGGTCACGATCGGCGGACGCGTCAGCAGATCCTTGGGATCGTCAGGCACCATCTTGATGACGTCTTCGACATCGGCATCAGACACGCGAACAACTGTGTGGCCAAATTCTTCGATGATCAGTTCTGCCGTATCGGCATCAATCGACTGGTTCTGCGTCGCCATGATGCCATTGTTCATCAGGGCCTTAACCACGTCAGCGACGCGTTCAGCCATGCGGTTGGCAAGTTCGGACACGGTGATCGCAGGTGGCAAGGCCACATCCCGGAACACCTTTTCACGTTCGGCAGACCCACCCATCGCCTTGGCACGGGCACGGTCCTGCTTACGCTTCATCGCAGCCATCGACCGCTGGCGACCACCTTCGCGGCCAGTCAGCGCGTCATTCAATGTCAGCTTGCCAGCGCGACGACCGTCGTCTTCACCGCGGGTTGGCTTGGCTTTCGCAGCTTTTTCGCGGGCGTCACGTTCACGATCCACCTTGCGGGGGCCAGCGGCGGACGGGCGGTCAACGGCGTTTTCACCCGGCAAGGCGCTGGCGTCAGCACCCGCAGGGGCTGCTTCGGCTTTGACCTTAGCGGCGGCACGTTCTGCCTTACGCTTTTCTTCTTCGGCCTTGGCCTTGGCGCGTTCTTCGCGTTCGCGGTCTTCAGCCTCTTTAGCTTCCATCTCGGCACGGCGCGCCTCGCGTTCGGCGGCACGTTCTTTTTCTTCGGCTTCGCGCTTGGCGGCTTCTTCTGTTTCGCGGGCGCGGGCCATCGCCAACGCCTTCATGCGGCGTTCGAGTTCAACATCCGAGATGCCCGCAGGCCGTTTGGATGGATCACCGCCCATTTGCACGCCAGTTGAACCGGCAGGCTTGGCTGCGCCGGGTTTTGGCACCACAACGCGTTTACGTTTGGTTTCCACCACGACGTTTTTGGTCCGCCCATGGCTGAAACTTTGCTTCACGTTGCTTGGACGTGACCCACCAAGACCGAGTGGTTTTTTTCCGTCGTTATCGCTCATCTAGCTTCTTTATCCTTCCCGGAGGCCATATCGCCCCCGTTCCCTTCGCGTAAACCGCGTAGCTTTGTGGCTTCCTCTACAACACGATCGCTGAGTCCGCCAGTCGCAAGCGCGCCATGTATCACACTTTGCCGTCCAAAAGCCAAACCCAATTCGGCTGACGTCAGGCAACCAAAGTATCTGGCGCCTTCTGGCGTCCAGAGTTTTGTCTTTCCGCGTTCCGATCCGTCAGCGGCTTGCACCAGAACACGGACCCGTTCGCCACCGGCCAGCCAGCCTTTGACCTTTTCAAAGCCACAGACCGCGCGGCCTGCTTTGCGGGTCAGGGCGATCAGATCGACAGTGCGGCGCGCAACCTGGCGTTCCACCTCGTCCAGCAGACCGTCAGGGACGGTCACCGGCTGTTTTGCAGACCTTGAAAACTGGCCCTTGCGGGCCTGTTCCAGAATGTCGCGGTCGGCGGTTACATACATGCCGCGCCCGGGCAGTTTGCCCAGAATGTCGGGTACAACCTGATTGTCAGGCCCCAGAACAAAACGGATTAGCCCAGCCTTCGGCTGGACCTCTCCGGTGACGATGCATTTACGTTCCGCATCGTCTTGTTCGTGTTTATGCCCGCCACGCGCCATGTATTTACTCCGAAGGCCCTATCAGGCCTCCTCTTCCTCGGTTTCTTCGTCACTCTTGTTCAGCTCGTCCGGATCGACCCAACCCAGCATGACACGCGCGGTCATGACCATGTTCTGGGCTTCTTCCAGCGATACATCGAACGGTTCCAGCACGCCTTCGTCTTTGACGCGTTCGCCGTTCACGGTTGTCCAGCCACCGGCCAGTTCCCAATCCGCGCAAGTGGCGAAATCTTCCAGCGTTTTGACGCCATCATTGCCCAATGCTTCCAGCATCTGGGGTGTCAGGCCTTCAAAATCAATCAGGCTTTGCTCAACACCTGTCGCAAGGGCGGCATCCATCGCCTTTTTCGCCTGTGCCTCAAGGTAATCGCGGGCACGGGCCTGCAATTCGCCTGCGGTGCCTTCGTCGACACCTTCGATCACCAGCAATTCGTCCTGTTCGACATAAGCAACCTCTTCGAGGTTGGTAAAGCCTTCGGCGACCAGCAACTGAGCAAAGAATTCGTCCAGATCCAGCGTGTCCATGAACAGCTTGGTGCGGGTTTCAAATTCGGCCTGACGACGCTTGGATTCTTCGGCTTCGGTCAGAATGTCGATGTCCAGACCAGTCAACTGGCTGGCCAGACGCACGTTCTGACCACGGCGACCAATGGCAAGCGACAATTGCTCGTCTGGTACGACGACTTCAATCTTGCCGGCTTCTTCGTCCAGAACAACCTTGCTGACTTCGGCGGGCTGCAATGCGTTTACAAGGAAGGTCGGCATATCTTCATTCCATGGAATGATGTCGATCTTTTCGCCCTGCAATTCGTTCACAACGGCCTGCACACGGCTACCGCGCATACCCACGCAAGCGCCGACCGGGTCAATCGAGCTGTCGTAGCTGATGACAGCGATCTTGGCGCGCGAACCGGGGTCACGGGCGACCGCCTTGATTTCAATGATGCCTTCGTAGATTTCGGGCACTTCCATCTTGAACAGTTCAGCCATGAATTCTGGCGCTGTGCGCGACAGGAAAATCTGCGGCCCGCGCTGTTCGCGGCGGACTTCTTTGATGTAGCAACGGATGCGGTCGTTGGGGCGGTACGCCTCGCGGCCGATCTTTTCGTTGCGGCGCAGGACAGCTTCGCCGGAACCCACGTCAACGATGACGTTGCCGTATTCTTCACGCTTGACCAGCGCGTTGATGATCGTGCCGGCGCGGTCCTTGAATTCTTCGTATTGCTTGTCACGCTCGGCTTCGCGGACCTTTTGCAGGATTACCTGCTTGGCCGATTGTGCCGCGATCCGGCCCAGTTCAACAGGCGGGACTTCTTCGCTGTATTCTTGACCGATCTGCGGATCGTCCATGTATTCCTTCGCCTGCGCGACGGTGAATTCAGCCTGATAATTCTCGACGGCGTCATCTTCGACAACTGTGCGCACGCGGGTGAATGTCGCACGGCCTGTCTTGCGGTCGATATGGACGCGGATGTCCATTTCCGCGCCGTAACGCGACTTGGCCGCCCGCGCGAGCGATTCTTCCATCGCTTCGACGACCAGACCGGGTTCGATGTTCTTTTCGCGGGCCACGGCTTCTGCGGTTTGCAAAAGCTCTAGCTGGTTTGCGGAAGTATAGGCCATCAGGTGTTCTCCTCGCCATCAATGATGGTTTCAATTTCGTCAAATTGGGTCTCGTCGATCTGGCCCGCATCCTTGCGCCCGCGCAACACGTCACGAATCAGATCATCTGTCAGCACCAGTTTGGCGTCTGACAGCCATTCAAATTTCAGGCCGATGGTGCCTTCTTCGATGTCGATCAGGACTTCATCACCTTCGATACCCGCCAGTTCGCCCTTGAACCGCCGACGACCGTCGATCAATTCCTCGGTTTCGATCTTGGCCTCAAAGCCTTTCCACTGATCGAAATCTTTCAACCGTGTCAGCGGGCGGTCGATGCCCGGGCTGGAAACTTCAAGCGTGTAAACATCTACGATCGGGTCTTCGACATCCAGCACCGCGCTGATAGCGGTCGAGATATGGGCACATTCGTCAACTTCAATCGTACCGTCAGGGCGCTGCACCATGATTTGCAGGGTGCTTTCCTTGCCGGTCATCAGACGGACGCGCACGATTTCGAACCCCATGTCTTCAACGACAGGGGTGATGATTTCGGCGATGCGGCGGTCAATGGCCGCTTTGGCGATCAGGTCATTCATGGGTTTCTACCAAGCATAAAAAAACGGGCGCGCGGCCCGTTGGTGTTTCCCGGTGGAGCCTTGGGGGTGGAAGCCAAGACGCCGCTATTGAGGGTGATATACGCAGAGTTGCAGTGAACTGCAAGGGGAATGCAAAAACGCCCCGCCATGTGGCAGGGCGTTTCGCCTAATCCAGCCTGTTTACGCCAGCGACCAGCGTTCCAGCATGCGGTTGTTGTCCATCTGTGCGGTGTTGCCCACAACATCCGGCGTCACAACACGGCTGCCAACGGCTTCGACAAAGTTGGCGAACATCGGGATGATCACGCCGCCATCGTCACGCAGGATTTGCTGCATCTCATAGTATTTTTCGCGCCGCTTATCGGTATCAAGCTCGGCACGGGCCGAATACAGCAGTTCCTGAAAGCGCGGGTTGTCCCACTGGCTGTCGTTCCACGGCACACCAGCCTCGTAAGCGGAAGAGAACATCCAGTCTTCGGTCGCGCGACCAGTCCAGTAAGAAGCCGAGAATGGCTTGATCAGCCAGACGTTCGACCAATAGCCGTCAGCCGGTTCCTGAATGACGTTGATATTGATCCCCGCTTCGGATGCGGACGACTGGTAAAGCTGGGCTGCGTCAACGGCACCTTCAAATGCTGCGTTCGAGGCGGACAGATCAATATTGATGCTGTCCAGACCAGCCTGCTGCAGGTGATAGCGCGCACGGTCAGGATCATATTCCAGCTGTTCCATATCGGCGTTGTAATACTGGTTTGCAGGACCAATCGGGCTGTCGTTGCCGACCATGCCGTGACCCAGCAGGATCTTGTCGACCATATCCTGACGATCAACACCGTATTTCAGCGCACGGCGCACGTTCACATCATCGAAAGGCGCGGTCTGTGTCAGCATCGGGAAGGTGTAATGCTGGTTGCCTGTGACTTCCTGAATGCGGACATTCGGGTTTGCGCGCAGCAGTGGTTCAAGGCGGAAATCGATCCGGTTCACGGCATCGACCTGACCTGTCATCAACGCATTCATCCGCGCCGTGTTGTCGTTGATCGCGATCAGTTCGACCTCGTCAAAGAAACCTGCGCTGTCACCCTTGTAGTGATCGGCATAGCGACGCCCGACGAAACGGACACCGGGGTCAAAGGCGACGACCTCGTAAAGGCCCGTACCGATACCTTGGGCGATAGCCTCTTCGATCTGGCCTGCGGGATAGATCAGCAGGTGATAATCGGACAGCAGATAGGGGAAGTCGGCATTGCCAGCCTCAAGCGTGAACTGCACCTGATGTTCGGTGATCTTGGTCATCTCGGTGATCGCAGCGACCAATGGCTGGGCTGCGGAACGCGACCCTTCTTCGACGTGCATTTGCAGCGATTCAATGACGTCATCGGCGCCAAAGGACTTGCCGTTGTGGAAGGTCACGCCTTCGCGCAGGTTGAACGTCCAGACCTTGGCGTCAGGGGTGGCTTCCCAGCTGGTGGCAAGTTCGCCAACCAGCGACCCGTCAGCGGCAACCTCGGTCAGCGCGTCAAACACACCGCCCAAGGCGGCGGCAATCATGAACACGTCGGAATGTGTCCGGCCATCCCAGCTGTCGGATGTATTCGCCCCGCTAAGGCCTGCGGTAAATTTCCCGCCACGGGTTTGCGCGCGCAACGGCATCCCCGACAGGCCAAGCACGCCTGCGGCGACCCCTGTTTTCAATAGACCGCGTCTGCTAATTCCATACATATCGTCTTCTCCCTGTTTGGTCTTGCTGACCCTTTGGGCCATGATTCGGTTACATTTTATTAACGGCTGCATCGCCGATATTATCAACACCGCGTTCTGCCAGCAGATTGCTTAGCCAATCAGGGTCCATTTGCGGCACTGATGACAACAGCAGATCCGTATAGGCATGGTGCGGCGGGCTGAACATTTCGTCCTTTGGCCCTTGTTCGACCACGCGGCCATCTTTCATGACGACCACTTCGTCGGCGATAGCCTTCACTGTCGCCAGATCATGTGTGATGAACATATAGGCCAATGACAGCTCGTCCTGCAACCTTGCCAAAAGCCGCAGGATGCCTTCGGCAACCAACTGGTCCAGCGCAGAGGTGACTTCGTCACAAATAATAAACCGCGGTTCAGCCGCCAAAGCACGCGCAATCCCGATGCGCTGTTTCTGGCCACCGGACAGTTCCGACGGCAGGCGGTGGAAATATTCCGAAGGTTCCAGCTCGATCTGTTCAAGCAAGGCATCGACGCGGCGGCGTTTGGCCTTGCCCGTCAGCCCAAGGTAGAATTGCACAGGCCGCGCGATGATCTGGCCGATCGACATGCGCGGGTTCAGCGCAGTATCGGCCATCTGATAGATCATCTGGACCTGACGCAACTGGTCCTTGCTGCGCTTACGATAGTCGGCAGGCAAAGCGGTGCCATCGAACAGGATTTGCCCTGCACTTGGCGGCAAAAGGCCTGTAATACAGCGGGCAGTCGTCGATTTACCAGAACCGCTTTCGCCGACGACGGCCATGGTGCGGCCTGCGAACATATCAAAACTGACGTCATGCAGGACCTTTTCCTTGCCATAGGCGGCATCAACATTCCGGACGCTGACCAAAGGCACGGCCCCCGTCTGCACCGCCGGTTTTGTCGGGCGTTCAAAGCTGCGCACGGCCCACAGCGATTTGGTATATTGCTGCGTCGGTGCGTCCAGCATCGTGCGGGTTTCGGCAGTTTCGACCTCTTCGCCCTTTAACAGCACTTTGATCCGGTCGGCCATCTGGGCCACAACCGCCAGGTCATGCGTGATATAGATCGCAGCGGTGTTGTATTGCGCCACGATATCGCGAATGGCGGACAACACCTCGATCTGCGTGGTCACATCCAAGGCGGTGGTCGGTTCATCAAAGATAATCAGGTCAGGGCGGCAGGACATCGCCATCGCCGTCATCGCCCGCTGCAATTGCCCGCCTGACACCTGATGGGGATAGCGAAAACCGATCTCTTCGGGGTTGGGCAGGCGCAGTTTGCGGTAAAGGGCGACGCCATCTTCCGCACTTTCCTTGCGCCCGGAAAGGCCATGCTGCACAGGCCCTTCGATGTGCTGGTCAATCAGACGGTGGGCGGGGTTAAAGCTTGCTGCGGCCGATTGCGCAACATAGGCGATGCGCTTGCCCAGCAGGTCGCGTTTTACGTTGGCGCTGGCTTTCAGCAGGTCAATCCCGTCAAATTCCACCGTGCCACCGCTGATCCGTACACCATCGCGGGTATACCCCATCGCAGCCAGCCCAAGCGTGGATTTCCCCGCACCGGATTCCCCGATTAGGCCCATGACCTGCCCGCGCTGCAAGGTCAGGTTCACGCCTTTGATAATCGGGGTCCACGTTTCATCGCTGCGCCCTTCGATCTGGATACCGCGAATTTTAAGTAGGGGCTCTTGCGTCATATCAATCTTTTAACCCCGATGATCTGTGCAACGCCCAGTCCACCACGAAATTCACCGCAACGGCAAGCAAGGCGATGGCACCGGCGGCCAACAGTGGTGGTGTCGCCGTCATTGGCGCGAATTGCGCAAAATTCACGAAACCGCCCAGATCGCGAACCATGGTGCCCCAATCGGCCAAAGGCGGCTGGATACCGACACCAAGGAACGACAGCGACGCGATGGTCAGGAATACGAAACAGAACCGCAGCCCGAATTCGGCCAGCAAAGGGGCGGTGGCATTGGGCAGGATTTCCTTGAACATCAGATACCCAAGACCTTCGCCACGCAGCTTGGCTGCCTCGATATAATCCATCACAACGATGTTCTGGCCAACGGCACGGGCCAGTCGGTAAACGCGGGTGCTGTCGATCACGGCGATAATCAGGATCATGAAATAGGTCTGCGGGATACCCAGCCTTGGGGCCCAAACGCTGGCGATTGTCATCAGCAGCAGCGCGAAGATCAGCGACGGAATCGCCATCAGCACATCAACCATCCGCGACAGCACTTGATCCAGCCAGCCACCAAAGGTCGCTGCCAGAAAACCCAAGGTACCGCCCAGCAGGAACGCGATCACCGTGGTGGCAAAGGCAATCCCGACGGTGTTTTGCGCGCCATAGATCAGCCTGCTCAGGATATCGCGGCCAATCTGGTCGGTACCCAGCGGGAAATCAGGGTTACCACCCATCGCGACGTTCCCGCCCGGCATGATATTGGCAGGCACGCCGCGGATGATCTCGGCCTGACCGTAAGGCGCCAGCACGCCTGCGAAGACCGCGACGAAGATATAGACAAGGATAATCATCACCCCGAACGCAGCCGTCAGCGGCATTGACCGGAACAGGCGCTTGGTCTGTTTGGTCCCGACATTGCGGCCAAGGATCCGGAACAGCCATGCGGCAATCGTGAAGAAAATGAAGCCTTCAATCGCCACCCGCAGGAAAAAGAATTTGTTGGCGACAAGCGGATCAGGGCTGCGCCCCTGCACATACGCCCAGACCAGCCAGATCAGCGCCGCAGCTGCCAGCAAATAGCCATAGGCAACGCCAAAGGTCATATCGCGGAAATAAGGCGCCCGCCCGGTGGCGACCTGCCCCGCAAAACGGAACGCAAAGGCCAAAGCAGCAAGCCCCAGCAGGAAAGCGGCGAACCACATCATTTTGGATGCCTCAGCCGTGGGTTAGAAAGGATCGACATGATATCCGCCGTCAGGTTCAACAATATGTAAGCGGCAGCAAAGATCAGGCAGCAGGCCTGCACCACGGGGATATCGCGGAATTTGACGCTGTCGACGAACAGCTGGCCGATACCGGGATAGACAAAGACCACCTCGACCACCACGACGCCAGTGATGAGATAGGCCAGATTGATCGCGATCACGTTGATGATCGGGGCCAGCGCATTAGGCAGCGCATGACGCACGATGACGCGCATGGGGGACACACCTTTCAAACGCGCCATTTCTATATAGGGAGAGGCAAGCAGATTGATAATCGCCGCCCGCGTCATCCGCATCATATGGGCGGTGACCACCAGCGTCAGCGTCAGCGCTGGCAAAAGCGATTTTTCCAAACGCTCGCCCAATGGCATGCCATTATAAATGTTCGACACCGAAGGCAGGATCGGGTTCAGCACCGCCAGAAACAGGATCAGAATATAAGCAAGGAAAAATTCCGGGCTGGAGATGGACGAGAGCGTGAAAAAGTTCGTCGCGCGGTCAAAGATCGAATTGCGGTAAAGGGCGGCAAGAACCCCCAGAAACACAGCAAATGGCACGGCGATGGCAGCAGTCACAGCCGCCAGAAACATCGTAT
>Ga0207421_10007198_pt1 | contig 11908 bp, 9 predicted proteins | sample SodLakKL_010_SED_4_FD_187542 | JGI IMG/M metagenome (GOLD analysis project Ga0207421, IMG submission 187542) | Alkaline sediment microbial communities from Lake Tanatar, Kulunda Steppe, Russia - 8KL_010_SED (SPAdes) (version 2) | ecosystem: Environmental > Aquatic > Non-marine Saline and... | reverse complement strand
TGGGACAACGTAAAAGAGAAATGCAGGGAAGAAGAAAAGCTAAAAGGGGGCCCGGAGCTGTGCAAAGCAGTAAAGAGTTAAGCCTGGTCCATGACGGCAGGATAACCATCGCCGTGGCCAAAAGCAGGACAACAAAGAAGTGGAAGAATAAAGAGATGTTGTGGTCTGAGCTGGTCTCCCGGCTCAGCACCACAACACGGACCCGGGAGACCTTGGAAGAATACAAGAACATGAGCAAGGCCCAGCAAGATGATGTCAAAGATGTTGGAGGGTTTGTCGGCGGCACGTTGAAAGAGGGCCGGCGCAAAGCGGAAAACGTGGTCTGGCGGCAAATTATCACCCTGGACGCGGATTACGCCAGGGGTGATATGTGGGCCGGGGTGGAAGCCATGCTGGGCTGCGCCTGCGTGATGTATTCCACGCACAAACACAGCAGCAAAAATCCGAGGCTGAGGTTCGTCATCCCGCTCAAGCGCGCTGTCACAGCTGACGAATACCCGGCTGTGGCCAGACGCATAGCAGCGGATATCGGGATCGACTTCTTCGATGATACCACCTATGAGCCCCACCGGCTCATGTATTGGCCCAGCACTTCAGCAGACGGTGAGTTCGTCTCGGAATGCCTGGACGAGCCCTGGCTGGACCCGGATGAGATGCTGGCCAGGTATCCGGATTGGCGTGACCCGTCATACTGGCCGGAGTCGTCCCGGGGCAAAGCCAGGCGGGACAAGATGGCCGAGAAGCAGGGCGACCCCAGGCAAAAACCGGGTATTGTCGGCGCTTTCTGCCGGACTTACACCGTGCCAGAAGTGATAGAGGAATACCTCAGCGATATCTACCAGGTGTGTGAAGATCCCAACCGCTACACATACGCCCCGGGGACCTCTGCCGGCGGCCTGGTCATCTATGAAAACGGGGATTTCGCCTATTCCCACCACGGCACGGACCCGGTCAGCGGTCAGCTGTGCAACGCCTTCGACCTGGTGCGGATACATAAATTCGGCGCCCAGGATGAAGAGGCGAAACCAGGGACCCCGGTCAGCAGGCTGCCGTCATATATAGCCATGCAGCAGCTGGCCACGAAAGACAAACACGTAAAAAAGCAGGTTGTCGCTGACCAGCTGGACCAGGCCGTGGAAGATTTCAACGATGAGGAAAGCAGCTGGGAGTCACAACTGGAGGTCAACACCAACGGGCAGATAAAAGACAGCCTGAGCAACATGGTCCTTATACTGAAAAATGACCCGGCGCTGCAGGGCATAGCGTTCAACGAACACCGGGACAGTATCGACGTTGACGGTGGCGCGCCCTGGAAACGGATAAAAGAAGGCTGGGGAAAATCCGATGAAGCCGGCCTGGCTTATCATGTGGAGCGCAATTACAAGATCTGGTCCCCGGGTAAATGCCGAGACGCGCTGCTCACCGTGAGCATGGAGCGGTCATTCCACCCGGTCCGGGATTACCTGGACAATTTGCCGGCCTGGGACGGCCGGGAACGCGTCGATGAGCTCCTTATCAAATACCTTGCAGCTGAAGATACGGCCTACACCCGGGCAGTGACAAGAAAAACGTTTTGCGCCGCAGTGGCCCGGGTGTATGAGCCGGGGATAAAGTTCGATTCCATGTTGGTGCTGAACGGTCCGCAGGGCATCGGTAAGAGCACTCTGTTCGCGCGCCTGGCCGGCAGCTGGTTTTCTGATTCCCTGACCATTTCAGATATGAGGGACAAAACCGCAGCGGAGAAGCTCCAGGGCTACTGGATCGTAGAAATAGGGGAACTGGCCGGTATACGTAAAATAGATGTGGAGACGGTTAAGAGTTTTCTAAGTAGACAGGATGATAAATACCGGGCCAGTTACGGCTACCAGGTGGAAAGCCACCCCAGGCAGTGCATCATCGTCGGCAGCACCAACTCGGAGCATGGTTTCCTGCGGGATATTACAGGCAACAGGCGGTTCTGGCCCGTCCGGGTCCACCTGTCCCGGGAAAAGCCCTGGGATATCAAAGACGAAGAAGTGGGCCAGATATGGGCTGAAGCAGCCGCCAAGTATATGATGGGTGAAAACCTGTTCCTGGACCCCGTGCTGGAGAAACAGGCAGAAATGGCGCAAAAAGACGCGCTGGAGACCGATGAGCGGGAAGGCATTATCCGGGAATACCTGGACATGCAGCTGCCGGAGCGGTGGGACTATATGGACATATACGAAAGGCGTAATTACCTACGCGGTGAGGATTTTATCGGAGAGCTCGAAGGAGTTAAGGAAAGGGGCCGGGTCTGCATCCTGGAGATCTGGTGTGAGCTGTTTGGGAAAGACCCCAGCACCCTGCGCCGGCAGGATGCATATGAGTTGAACGCCATGATGCGAAAAATTGATGGTTGGGTGCCTTATCCAGGCAGTAAAAGCGGGATACTAAAATTTCCCATATATGGGAACCAGCGAGCCTTCATCAGAAGCAAATTTGGTTGAACCGCTGGAAAAATCTAGTGGTTAACAAGAATGATTCTCAATAGGGTTTTTAAGGATTCTTGTTAACCACTAAAATCTTCCAATTCGCTTTTTTGATTAACAAGATTAACAAGAATTTTAACAAGAAATCGGCAAATTTGGATTCTTGTTAACCGGGTTGAGCACCGATAACAACTAAGCTGAAAGGGGTTCGATTAACAAGATTAACAAGAATTTACGTAGGAGGGTCTAAATTAAGAATTAAGACTAGAAAAGGCCTAGAAACTAGTAAAAGTAGATCTTAATCCTTAATTGGTGAGCTCATAGGAATTTTTCGTTAATCTTGTTAACCACTAAAATATGGAAATTTTAATGGAAAAAAGGCTTGAGACTCGATTAAAACGGGAAGCAGAGCACTTGGGCGGGGTGTATTTGAAATTTTCACCTCAAGGGACGAATGGGATGCCAGATCGACTGATTTTATTTCCAGTTAATTTACTTTATTTTACAGAAATCAAGGCACCTGGCAAAAAGCTAAGGCCGCTCCAGGCGAAAAGAAAACAGCAGCTGGAACGGATGGGTTTTAAAGTTTATGTGATTGATTCGTTTAAAGCCATCGAGGATTTCATCCAGGAGGTTAAAAATGAGATACACACCTCATGATTATCAAAAATACGCAACAGAGTGGATCTTACAAAAAGAAAAATGCGGTATCTTCATAGACATGGGCCTTGGCAAGACAGTTGCTGCGCTTACCGCACTCGAAAAACTGAAATATGATTATTTTGATGTTGGCCGTGTGCTGGTCATTGCACCTTTACGTGTGGCAGAGAATGTATGGGACGCAGAAATCCAAAAGTGGGACCACTTGAACCACTTGACCGTTTCCAAGGTCCTGGGCCCGGAGAAGAAACGGCTAAAAGCACTCAACACAGAAGCGGATCTACACATCATCAACCGGGAGAACGTGGAATGGTTGGTCAAACTTTACGAAAAAGACTGGCCCTTTGACACGGTGATAATTGATGAGCTGTCATCGTTTAAGTCAAACAAGGCCAAGCGATTCAGGGCTTTGCGAAAAGTGCGGCCTTTCATTAAGAGGCTAATTGGGCTCACCGGCACCCCGGCACCTAACGGTCTAATTGATTTGTGGCCCCAACTGTATCTCCTGGACGGCGGTGAGCGCCTGGGCAAAACCATCACCGGCTACAGGGAGCGCTACTTCGTACCGGACCGGCGCTCCAGGGATGTGATATTCAGCTATAAGCCCAGGCCGGGGGCAGAGGAAACCATTTATAACAAAATATCTGATATCTGCGTAAGTATGAAATCAGAGGATTACCTGCAGCTGCCGGACCGAATCGACAACACCATCGACGTGTATATGCCGGACCAGGCTAAGAAGAAATACGATCAGCTGGAGCGGGACAAACTTCTCCCGCTTCTGGAGAGTGATGTCGAGGCCGGCACGGCAGGGGTGTTGGCCAACAAGCTTCTGCAGATGGCCGGCGGGGCTGTTTATGATGAATACGGGAAACCGGAAGTTATGCACAGCGCTAAAATACAAGCGCTGGAGGAAACCATAGAAGCGGCCAATAAGAAGCCTGTCCTGGTGTTTTATAATTACCGGCATGAACTCGACCGCATCCAGAAGAAGTTCGGGGCCCGGGTTATGGATACGGCCGTTGATATAGATGCATGGAATAAAGGGGAAGTGCCTGTGATGTTGGCCCACCCTGCTTCAGCCGGCCATGGTCTAAACTTGCAGGCAGGAGGGAATATCATAATATGGTTTGGCCTTCCCTGGAGCCTGGAGCTCTATCAGCAGGCCAACGCCAGGCTGCACAGGCAGGGGCAAACGGAGAAAGTAATTATTCACCACCTGGTGACGAAAGACACGGTTGATGAAGATGTAATGGTTGTGCTGGGCAACAAGGAGTCAGGGCAGGATGCTTTACTGGAAGCCGTGAAAGCCCGAGTGGGTAAAATTTATACGGGGGTGTCATGATTGAAATTGAGCAGACCGGCGTTTAGGTATGTCGAGTCCGAATTATACAACTATGATGAAACAAAAAAAGAATTAGAAGAATTACAGGAAGACATCAGAAACAGCACTCCTGATATGTCCGGTGATATGGTAAAAGGTGGGACTGTTAGCAGTCAGCCAGAAGCAAAAAGCATACAGCTTTTGACAAACAAAGTTTTAGTCAGGATGGACCGGACTATAAAAGCGATAGATAAAGCCTTGTCTATCCTGGGGGAAGAGCACAATTTGATATTTGAGCTGAAATACCGGCAGAACCTGAATTGGCGCCAGGTGGTTATTGAAGTACCTACCAGCCAGGACACCTATTTTCGTAAGCGCCGGGAGTTGGTCCAGATGGTGGCAGTGCAGTTGGGGCTGATTAACCCGGAGTAGTAATAATATAATAATAATTTTGAGCCCCCTTTGTGTGTTATTATGTTACAAACAAGACCCGTCACAAAGTGGCGGGTATTTTATTGGGGGATAGGTGCTTGAAATCAGCATGCAATTGGCCAGGATGTCCAGAGGTTATTAAAGCAGGGCAGCGCTACTGCAAAGAACACTGGAAGCAACACTGGTCTAAACAAAACACTGCAAGAGGTAAGACCAAAGAGCGAGGTTACGGTGGACGCTGGCAGAAGATAAGAAAGAGAGTGTTAGCAGACGAGCCTTTTTGCAGGGAGTGCAGCAAGCAAGGCAGGATTACTGGCGCTGATACAGTCCACCACATTGATGGAGATGTGTGGAACGTCAAGAGGGAGAACCTTGAGCCACTGTGCAAGAGCTGTCACGATAGCATAACAATCAAGGAGATGTCTGCCAAGGGGTAAGGGGGGTCAAATTTTCAGAAAACTTCCCAGCATGACCGCGATGGTAGCCATCTCCGAGTCCCTGCAGAATTGAGGAAAGGGGGTTTCGGTGTGAAAGGAAGGAAGCCTAAGCCGACAAATCTGAAAGTTTTGGAAGGAAACCCGGGTCAAAGGCCGCTCAACGAGAATGAACCTAAACCAAAGCCTGTAGCTCCGAAGCCACCGACCTGGTTGCGGAAGGAAGCGAAGAAAGAATGGAAGCGGGCCGCCAAAGAACTGGAGCAGCTCGGCCTGCTCACTCAAATAGACATGGCCACATTCGCTGGATATTGCCAGACCTATGCGAAGTGGAGAGAGGCAGAAGAGTTTATCCAGGAGAACGGCAGCACATATGAGATACCGAAATATGGGGAAGACGGAGAACTAATATCTGTATACTATCAGCAGTATCCCCAGGTAAGCCAGGCGCGCCAATACCTGGAGCAGATAACTAAACTCTGCGCTGAGTTCGGCATGACACCGAGCTCCAGGAGCAGGATAAACCTGCCGGGCCAGCAGGATGAAGTTGATGAGATGGAATCACTGCTTAACAAGAAAAGTCATAAGTAGGTGACGGGTATGAGGTGAGGCGAAATGCCTTTTAATAAAGATAGAGCAGAAGAGGCTGTCAGGTTCATTTCCCTGCTTGAGCACACAAAGGGGAGATGGTCCAGGCAGCCTTTTATATTGGAGCCTTGGCAGGACAAGATTGTCCGTGATGTATTTGGCACGCTGCGCAAAGATGGCAAGCGTCAATACCGGACCGTCTATGTAGAAATACCCAGGAAAAACGGGAAGACCGCTTTGGCTGCGGCCTTGGCTTTATATATGCTTTTTATTGAGAGCCAGAACGATACGGAAGCAGAGGTTTACAGCGCAGCTGCTGACCGGGACCAGGCTTCATTGGTTTTTAACCAGGCGGCCAGCATGATTAGGAACAACAAAACCCTTTTGAAGAAGTGCCATATTGTAGACAGCACCAAAAGGATTGTGTTTCACAGCACGAATTCGTTTTATAGAGCTATCCCGGCCGATGCAGCCAGCGCGCATGGCTACAATGCGAGCTGTATCATAGTGGACGAACTGCACACGCAGGCTAAACGTGACCTGGTGGACACCTTGATTACATCCCAGGGCGCGAGAGAAGAGCCGCTGGCGATATTTCTAACCACAGCCGGCTATGATAAAAACTCAATTTGCTATGAGTATCACGAGTATGCGAGAAAGATACTGGAGGGCAACATCAAAGACGATAGTTTTTACCCTGTGATTTACAAGGCCGATGAAAAAGACGATTGGCAGAGCATCAAGACCTGGAGAAAAGCGAATCCTAACTTGGGTATAACCATAAACGAAGATTTTCTGAAGCAGGAAGCACGCAAAGCAGCTCAGGTTCCCGCTTACCAGAACACGTTTAAGCGGCTGTATTTAAACATCTGGACTCAGCAGCATTCCAGGTGGATAGACACGAATTTGTGGGACGAACAGGCAGGCATGGTCGTTGAAGATGATTTAAAGGGCCGGACATGCTACGGCGGTTTGGACCTTGCGAGTGTATCTGATATGGTTGCATGGGTTTTAACCTTCCCGGCAGAGAAGGACTCAGAGAAAATGAAAGTGCTGTCTCGTTTCTGGTGTCCTGAAAATAAAATATACGACACCAATAACAGGTATAAGGACCAATATCAAAAGTGGGCTAAAGAAGGTTTTCTGAAAACAACGCCGGGAGATTATATTGATTATAAAGCTGTGAAAAAGCAGGTCCTGGAAGACGCGAAGAAGTTTAACCTGAAAGATATGAACGTGGACAGGCTTTTCCAGGCACACCAGTTGGCAGGAGAGCTGGAAGAGGAAGGCTTAACGGTTTTAGGTATGGGCCAGGGCTTCATGAGCATGGCCAAGCCGATGAAGGACCTGGAGAGGTTGCTGCTGGCCAGGAAAATAGAACACGGCGGCAATCCTGTTTTAAGGTGGATGGCCGATAATGTGTCTGTCCGTCAGGACCCGGCGGGCAACTTGAAACCGGATAAAGCCAGCAGCCAGGGCAAGATAGACGGAATAGTCGCGCTGGTGATGGCGCTGGATCGAGCTATTAGGCACCAAAAGAAATCAGTTTATGAAGACCGTGGAGTAAGAAGCGTATAAGGTGGTGTAGATAGATTGCGAATACCCTTTTTAAGTAAGTGGCTGGAAAAGCGAAGCTTGTCTAATACCAGGAATCCAGCACCTTGGCTTGACCGTATGTTTGCGGGCCAACCATCCCGGACAGGTGTTGATGTGAACAACTACACCGCCATGCATTTGACGGCAGTGTATGGCTGCGTAAGGATTATATCAGAGACAATAGCGTCGTTACCTTTAAAGGTTTACCGTAAAAATGGCCAGGGCGGCAAAGAAGAGGCGCCGAATCATGCGCTGTATTCGTTGCTGCATGATGCACCGAACGAAGAGATGACGGCCATGACGTTTAGGGAGATGCTGCAGGCTCATGTTTTGACCTGGGGTAATGGTTATGCGTATATAGACCGGGATAATGCCGGGAGGATAAAAGGGTTGTATCCTCTCTTGCCGAACAGGACATGGCCTGACAGGAAAAAAGACACGAATGAAATTATATATTGTGTATCATTCTCGGACGGGCAGTTCCGGTGGGTCCCTAAAAAGGATGTTTTCCATGTCCACGGGCTCGGCTTTGATGGAATGCTGGGCTACAGTCCCATCCACATGGCGAAAGAGGCTATTGGCCTTGGCTTAGCGGCTGAGGAGTTTGGCGCCAGGTTTTATGGCCAGGGCTCACATATGGGCGGTTTCGTCAGCTATCCGGAAAGCCTTAGTGATGAAGCTTACCAGCGTCTGAAGGAAAGCATGACGGAACAATACCAGGGGCTTGGCAAAAGCCACTTACTCTTACTCCTTGAAGAGGGAGGCAAGTTTGAGCGGTTGGGGATACCACCGAATGAAGCGCAGTTTTTGGAGACCAGGAAATACCAGGTCCAGGAGATATCCAGGATATACCGCGTGCCTGTCCACATGCTGGGCGACCTGGAAAGGGCCACTCATACCAACATAGAACACCAGGCGCTGGAGTTTGTGACGCAGACATTAAGGCCGTGGCTCGTGCGCTGGGAACAAGAAATCAAGTTTAAGCTGATTAGTAATAAAAACTATTTCGCGGAGCACGTGGCAGAAGGCCTGCTGCGCGGAGATATCCAGGCCAGGTATAATGCCTATGCAGTTGGCCGGCAGAACGGATGGCTAAACGCGGATGAGATAAGAGAATTGGAAAACATGAATCCGCTCCCGGAACAAAAAGGGCAGATATACTGGCAGCCGTTAAATGTGGTTGAAGCCGGCACGGAGATTGAGCAGCCTGGCGCAGGTGAACAAAATGGCAACGATGATGAGCGCAGCTTGTGTGCATGTGGTGGAGACCACAGCACGCTAGAGCATAGGGATAAAGCAGAGTGTTGGGAGAAACGGTCCGCGGAATCCAGGGATAGGTTGATATCTAGACACCGCAGGAATTTCGAAGACGCTTTCCGGCGTATTTTGAGCAGAGAGAAAGCAGATATAGAGCGCAAGGCGAAGCGCGAGCTGGGCAATCGTAACCTGGGGAGCTTTGGAAGGTGGGTTGAAGAATACTATGAAGAGGCTCCAAGGTGGATGATGCAAACACTGCTGCCGGTTATAATGACGTTTGGCGAAACGATACAGGAAGAATCAGCTAAAGAAATTGGCGCTGCTGTAGGGGTTACTAGTTCCATGGAGCGCTATTTGAATGAATACGCGGAGAGCTCTGTTGACTATTATATAATTAGCAGCAGGGACCAGATTAAAAGCCTTGCGACTGAAGCGGTTGATGCTGGTGAAGATCCGCTTCTTAAAGTGCAGGAAAGGCTTGACGCCTGGGAAAAGACAAGACCGGAAAATGAGTCACGTGAACTTTCCAGGAACCAGGCCAACGCTGTGGCAGAGAGAACATGGAAAGACGAAGGTATCACCAGAAAGAAGTGGTATGCTTTGGGGGATGAGACCTGTCCATATTGCATGGCCATGGATGGAGTCGTAGTTGATATTGACGGGAGTTTTGTCAGTGGTGGTGAAGATTTTCAGCCGGAGGGCGCAGAAATACCGATTAGGCGTAAATGGGACATAAAGCGGCCGCCGCTGCACAGGGGTTGTGTGTGCCAGCTGCTGCCGGAGTAAAAGATTAAGGCGGTGACAAAAATGAAACCTGAAATAAGGATGCTTGAAGTAGATGCTGCAGAAATGCGTGTCGAAGAAGGTGACGCCGGGCCAAAAATAACGGGCTATGCAGCTGTCTTTAACCGGAAATCACAGGACCTGGGCGGGTTCCAGGAGATTGTCAGACCGGGCGCGTTCAGGAAGGTGATAGAAAGCGCTGACATAAGAGCATTGTTTAATCATGACCCTAATTTTGTTTTGGGACGAATGAAAAGCAACACACTTACTTTGGAGGAAAACACGAAAGGCTTGCGCTTTGAGGTTACACCACCGGACAGCCAGATGATAAGAGACCTGGTCTTGGAACCAATAAAGCGCGGTGATATAGATGGATGCAGTTTTTCGTTTAGGGTCGCTGTTAATGGGGAGAAGTGGCAGAAGGTTAATGATGAAATGATGTTAAGAGAGGTTCTGGAAGTTTCTGATATGCGCGATGTGGGGCCGGTAACATATCCGGCCTATTTAAATACATCTGTAAGCGTTCGAAGCACGTGCGAGGTTATGAACGAATACTTGGCTTCACAGCGGGCGCTGGAAGCTGAAGAGGCAAGGCGAAGAGCACAGCGGGCGCTGGCTCGGAAAGAATTATCGCAAGCTAAAAAACATTTAAGAGGTGAAAAAGCATGATTGAAAAATTAAGAGATGAGCTGCGCCAACTCGTTGAGGAACTGGAGCAGCTGCAGGAAAAAGCAAATGGCGATGAAGGTTTAACTGAGGAAGAAGAAAAGCGTTTCGATGAACTGCTGACCAGTTCAGAAGAGACCAGGGAAAAGATTGACCAGGCCGAGCAGAGGCAAAAAAGAGCACAGCAGATCCAAGATTATGCTGGTGCCAGCCAGGGCAATTTTGACCCCAGGAGCGCTAACCACAGCACAGAGTATTCACCGCAACAGGTTCATACCGGAGCACAGGACCCGATGAAGTTCAGGAGCCTGGGTGAGTTTGTGCAAGCGGTGACGTTAAACCCCAGCGATAAAAGGCTAAGGGACCGGGATATTGATGTGCGTCAAAGTGCTCAAGATATGGCCAACGATATCCAGGGTGGTTTCCTGGTGCCTGACGAATTTAGTGACCAGCTGCTTACCGTGCAGCCGGATGAAGCTATTGTGCGTCCCAGGGCGACTGTATTTGGCGGCGGTGAAGCTGATTTCAAGATTCCCGCTCTGCAGTATCACGGTGAAAATATGTATGCCGGTGCTCAAGTAACCTGGATTTCAGAGGGTGAAGAAAAGCCGCAGACTGACATCAAGTTCCGTCAGATCACTTTGCAGCCTTACGAAGTAGCTGCACACGTTGAAGTGACGGACAAACTGATGCGGAACAGCGCCATGATTGAGCAGGTTGTTCGCAACCAGCTGCGCGGTGCTTTGATTGATGCTGAAGAAAATGCTTTCTTGACTGGTTCCGGAAGCAGGCCGACAGGTATTATTGACGCGAATTGCACCTTTGGCGTTACCAGGAACAGTAATAGTGCGGTAGACTATGATGACCTGGCCAGCATGTATGCTCGCTTCCGCGGCCGCCGTGGTGTATGGATTGTATCCCGTGAGGTTTTGCCGGAGCTTATGACTCTCGAAGATGGCGCCAATCAGTATGTATGGCAGCCAAATGCAAGAGACGGTTCGCCTGGCAATCTGTTCGGCTTGCCCGTATTGTATAGTGACCACAGTCCTGCAATGAACCAGACCGGCTCTGTGCTGCTTTGTGACCTTTCCTACTATCTGATTAAAGATGGTGTGGGAGTAGCTATTGCGGCCAGCCCGCACTTTAAGTTCACGAACAATATCACGGTTATCAAAGCCTTCAAGACCGTTGACGGTAAGCCCTGGCTGGACAATGTGCTGCCTACCAGCTACGAAACCGCTCCGTTTGTGCAACTGGAGAACCAGTAGTAATTTACGGGGCCCTTCGGGGCCCCTAATCTTTTAAAGGAAGTGATGGCATGAGTAAGATGCATGAAAACGTTGCTGTTGCTTGCGCGCTGGAGAAAGACAGCATAAGCGGCGACAGCAAAACAACTGGAAAGTTTGAATTGCAAAGTTACCGCAGAGCATGTTTCTATATGTTTTTTGAAGCCGCGGATGATAACTTTAAAATCAATAATGATACAGTGCAGGATATCACTGTAACGCTCAAAAAGCAAAAAGGAACTGCTGGTGACACAGGCGATGTGCGCGAAGCGGTGGATATTAAAGCCGGCGAGGCTGTTCAGAAAATGAAAGTAGAAAATGCTGATGATTGGGCCGCTGAAGATACTCTAACGATTAATGGTGTAACTTTTGAAAAAGTTGCTTCGGGAGCAGATACTGACGAGAAGGAATTTCATGACGGTGATACTTTGG
>Ga0207421_10007197_pt1 | contig 11911 bp, 11 predicted proteins | sample SodLakKL_010_SED_4_FD_187542 | JGI IMG/M metagenome (GOLD analysis project Ga0207421, IMG submission 187542) | Alkaline sediment microbial communities from Lake Tanatar, Kulunda Steppe, Russia - 8KL_010_SED (SPAdes) (version 2) | ecosystem: Environmental > Aquatic > Non-marine Saline and... | reverse complement strand
GGCAGAAGAGCTGTTTGCAAAGGCAGAACAGGTAACAAAAGAAAGACTGGAAATGTATAAAAACCTTGCTGCAGCGCAGGCGGAGAATAAGGAGTAGCTTTATTAAGTATAAGAAATTAATCTGAAGATATAGAAATGAGGCGCGGTTCAACCGCGCCTCATTTCTATATAACCCCGCAAGACCTACGGTTGCCTGCTGAGGAATATTTTGCATCATGATTTTCTCACTGCGGCCAGAGCAAAATTTCTTCCCGGCTGAGCCTCGGCCTAAGAGAAGGTGATTCTGCAGGATAGCCTACCGGTAGCAGCGCTACTACCTCGACCTGTTCCGGCAGCCCCAGGGCTTCGTGGACCTGTTTTGGGTTGAACAGCCTGACCCAGCAGCTGCCCAGGCCAAGCGATTCTGCTGCCAAAACCATATGCTCAACGGCAATGCCAAGATCTACATAAGCTCCCGCAGGTATTACTACCTCATCAACCTTTTCGGGCATTTTTCTCTTGTAAATATAACCGGCTGCTTCCTCACTGATTACATTCATTTGGACAAGTTCTTTCATCCTTTTCTCTACCAGGCCTTTGGTATAAGCTTTGCGATCAAGACAGCAAACAAAAACAGCGGGTGCTTCCAGGACAAAAGGCTGGATCACGGCTCCGGCAATTTTTTGTTTTTCGCTGTCATCAGTTAGAAGTACAAAACGCCAGGGCTGGCGGTTCGTACCCGAAGGGGCCAGCCTGGCTGCTTCAATAATCTGATCCAGGTCTTTTTCTGCTACCGGATCACTTTTATATTTCCTGATACTGCGGCGATCTCTGATTGTATCAATTAAACTCTTACTCAAAAAAAATCACTCCCTGTTTACTTTTTACCCTTGCTGAACAAAGAAGATATCCGGCCTTTTTTCCTGGACAGATCCACTTTTTCAAGGGCTTCACTGGCAGCCGTGTAACCTGCATTAATTAAAGGTTTGACTTTACCGGTATCATGAAAAGCAAATTCACTCAAATCCGGTTCTATAACGAGATCTGAATAGTCAGAAGCATTTTGATCATGCTGGCGTCTAATAACGTCAAAAGACTGAATCAACACTTCAACTAAATTAGCGGGCTCTTTCTGCAGAAGACTCTGCGCTCCTACATTAACGGAAATTATATAATCAAGTTTTTGGTCTTTTAACAGGGATGCAGGAATATTATTAAGCAATCCACCATCTACGAGCATATAATCTTCACTTATTACAGGAGTAAATATTCCCGGTATGGAGCAGCTTGCAGTTACTGCTTCGGCCAGTGCCCCTTGTCTCATAATTATTTCTTTTCCGCTAATTATGTCGACCGCATTAATTAGAAGAGGGAGATCTAAATCTTCAAACTTTATATCACCGAGGTACCGTTTTATAACTTTCAATAGACGTTCTGACTCTATGATCCCCCTGCGAGGCCAAGAAATCTTCACCAGGTCTTTCCAGGACATTGACTCAGCAACTTCCTGAAGATCATCTACACTCTTACCTGAGCAATAAAGAGAGCCCACAATACTGCCGGCGCTGGTTCCGGCACAACAGCATAGATTCACATTACGCTCTTCCAGGTATTTAAGAACTCCGATATGGGCTATGCCCCTGGCAGCGCCCCCGCTTAGAGCCAGACCAACCTTCATAACATCATACCCCCTAAAATATTTCTCGGTTAAACTGCATCCTTAGTCTGACCTGTAAGTTTAATTCATCCTGCTTATAATCCTTAAACCTTCCAGGGTCAATAAAGAATTAACCTTATAAATTGTTTCTGATTCCCGGGCGATCATGGGAGCAAAGCCACCTGTGGCAATAACCTTTGGCTCCTCAGGAAATTCTTTCATCATGCGGCGGACAATGCCATCTACCTGCCCGACGTAACCGAATACTATTCCTGATTGCATGCTGGAAACTGTATCTTTCCCAATAACCTGCAATGGTTTGATAATCTCTACCCTCGGTAATTTTGCCGCTTTATCAAAAAGCGCTTCCAGTGAAATGCCAATGCCTGGCGCGATCACACCACCCAGGTACTCACCATTTTTAGATACGGCGCAAAATGTTGTAGCTGTTCCAAAATCAACAATAATCAGCGGGCCGTCATAGAGGTTATAAGCTGCTACGGCATTAACGATACGATCGGCTCCCACTTCTCTTGGATTATCTGTTACAATGTTTAAACCGGTTTTAATTCCGGGCCCGACAACCAGGGGTTCCAGGTTGAAGTATTTATTAGCCATACGTTCGAGAGAATACATCAGGGGAGGAACAACTGACGAAATGGCAACCAATGAAATATCTGATAAATTTATGCGGCTGTTATGAAGGAGGTCCTTAATAACCATACCCAGTTCATCTTCGGTGCTTTCCTTGCGGGTAGCCAATCGCCAGTAAACCAAGATATTCTCTTCACGGTACACACCGAGCATGATATGGGTATTTCCGACATCAATGGCTAATAGCAATTGTATTCCCCCCGAATTTATAGAATAGAAACTTAAGCAAACATCAGGCACATACACTATAGCAAAAAGAACATGATTTGAAAAGAAATGCTAAAATATAGTAAGCAGCCAGCCGGGCGAACAGCGTGAAGGAAAAACATCTGCCCCGTCGAAGTTAAATAATTATAATCAATCAGCCTATCTCGCTATGTACTACCCGGCCCGCTTAAGTAAACTGAAGCGAGCATAAAGTACAGGATTGGAAATACCGTTTTAGCAAAGCCTGAAGCGAACGTAAAGTGAGGGCAATAAATTAGGCGACGAAGTGAAGCCTAGAGCAGGTTGGACAATTGCAAAATATTAAATATTGACATCATGATTTACACCGGGAGGAACTATTTTGTTATTAAAAAAGCTTGGCGCCAGGAATTATTTTGTAGCCATGATTTTTTTACTGGTCATTACAATCTTGCTGATCATATCTGCTTTTATTATTACGGCATTTATGCCCGGTTCACTGGCAAGAGTACCCTATCAGTATGAAATGGAAGCGGCTTATGAATTCGAGCCGTGGTCTTTTGAAGTTGAAGAACTGGCTGCAGCATTCCCGGATGGGGGAATTATTGTAAACCTTAAACAAGCCGGGCGCTATAGAAGCGACCTGCTGCTTGGTGAAGGAACGTTTTATGACCGGGACAAATTAGTTGGTAACGATAATACCGGTGGACTGTTTATTGTCACTGAAAACCAGGTTTTTGAAGAAATCAGGGGTGATAATATATTTATACCGATTGAGGATGAGACCCTATTAAATCACTTAGAAGAGATCTCAGACTCTCAAGCGGGTATTCCCACCCTGTGGGAAGATACAATTCCGTTATCTTTTCACAAAGAAAACAGCCTTGTCTATTACTACTTTGTTTCTCCTGAAGGTAAACCTGTAATGCCTCCTTCATCAAACTACTCTGACTTAACAGTATTTGGAGCTTTTTTGGTTTATATCCTCTATCTTGCCATTTTAGTCATGGTCATAACCATGCTTTCACCCGACCACCGCTATTCAAAATACTGGATGCAGCTTGGCAAAACCAGGCCGAACTTTTTCAGCCTGGCAATTATTATCCCGATAATAGCATTACTGATCACCAATAAACTGGCCGTAAACTATTTAGGCTACCCCAACTTATATCAGGCGGCAGGCTACGCCCTGGTTGTTTTGGTGTTGATTCTATCTAATATGCAGCATAAGATTGATTATCTTGATTTTGGACTGCGCAGGGAAAAGCTTAAATATGGTTACTTTTTGGCCATTGTATCTGCTGTACTGATCCTGCTGGCCGTTCGCGGCCTCCCTACCGGCATTGCTATTGAAAGCACAGACCAAATCTTGAAACTACCGATATTGTTTTTCCTGCTTGCTCTGCCCCGGGAGATGATCTGGCGGGGTTATATCCAGGCTAAACTTAGCCGCAGGTTTGGTGTGAACATCGGATTGCTTCTGATGGCAATACTTGCAGGTGCCGTTCACTCAACTTCCCTGGCTTTATCTGAACCCTGGATGTTTTACTATCCCTATGCCTATTTGGAAATAGCTTTACTTGTTCCGGGAACAGCAGTAATTTTCGGCTACCTTTATTTGCGAACTGAAAATATCTTAGCATGCACATTGCTGCACAGCCTTATTCTTTGGCTGCCCGGCATAATTCTCTACTAGCAGAAAGGCGGAGTTAACGTGGACAAAGAAAAAATTGTAAAAGCGGTTGAAATGATTTTGGAAGCTGTAGGGGAAGATTTAAACCGTGAGGGACTTCGCGGCACACCTGAACGTGTAGCTAATATGTATGCTGAGCTGTTTGGTGGTTTAAACCAGGATGCAAGCTCTCACCTGCGAACCTGTTTTGTTGAAGACGGTCACGATGAAATTGTGCTTGTTAAGGATATATCTTTTTATTCAATGTGTGAACATCACCTCCTGCCCTTTTACGGCAAGGCACATGTTGCCTATTTACCCGCAGGTGGCAGGATTGTCGGTTTAAGCAAATTGGTCAGGGTAATCGAAACTGTAGCCAGAAGACCGCAGCTCCAGGAACGTTTAACTTCAAACGTTGCAGACATTATAACAGAAGAACTGAAACCAAAAGGGGTTGTTGTCGTTGTGGAAGCGGAACACCTCTGTATGAGTATTCGCGGAGTTGGAAAGCCGGGCTCTGCTACTGTTACATCTGCAGTTCGGGGTCTGTTCAGGCGCAATCCCAGCTCAAGGATAGAAGTATTCAGTTTAATCAGGGGTAATGCTTATTAAAATTACCGGGGGAAGGTTCATGAGTAAAATTGAAAAAATAATTGCCAACCCTGCTTATAAAGATTTTCTGCAGCGCAATAACAATGCAGAAAAAGAAAGGATCTTTTGCTGCCACAATTTTGACCATGTGATAGAAACTGCCCGATTAACCTATATTCTTATCCTGGAAGAAGGCAATCCCTTTATTTCCCGGGAAATAGCATATGCTGCCGGGCTCCTGCACGATATCGGTCGCTGGGCTGAATATCAGACAGGGGAAGACCATGCCAAAAAAAGCGCCGAGCTGTCAAAAGAACTTCTAATTGAAGCCGGCTTCAGCAGTGATGAAACCCGCTTAATCCAAAAGGCAATCAGTGAACACCGTGACAAAAATTACAGTCTCAAAAACAGGCCTGTTTTGAGCGCTGCCCTGGCCCGGGCAGACAGCATGAGCAGAAAATGTTTTTGCTGCAGTTCCAAAGAGCAGTGTAATAAGCTAGAACAGCAACCTAATAGAGATACACTTCTTTATTAATGTATGGGAGGTCCGATTTGTGAAGAACCTGGATTTGGGTAGTATAAAGTTGCCCCTGGGCAGGCGGACTTTAATCATGGGCATTCTAAACGTTACGCCCGATTCATTCTCCGACGGCGGGCGGTTTGACCATGTTGAAAAAGCGCTGGAGCATGCCCACCAGATGTCTGCTGATGGAGCAGACATAATTGATGTTGGCGGTGAATCCACCAGGCCGGGGCATACACGGATTAGTGCTGAAGAAGAATTAAGCAGGGTTATGCCGGTAATTGAAAGGTTAAAAAAAGACCAGGGCTTTAAATTGCCCCTCTCAATAGATACATATAAGCCTGAAGTTGCTAAAAAAGCCCTGGCAGCCGGAGTAGAAATGTTAAATGATGTCTGGGGCTTGAAAGAAGATAAAGAGCTTGGCAAAGTAGCAGCCTATTACCAGGTTCCTATCTGCCTGATGCATAACCGCAGCAGCACTGATTATAAAGATTTGATACCGGATATTATATCTGAATTGAAAGGATCCATCGAATTGGCCCACCTGGCCGGAATTGATGACAGCCGGATTATAATTGATCCTGGGATTGGTTTTGGTAAGACATATGAACAAAATCTTGAGGTAATGCGCTCGCTTAAAGATTTTAGTGACCTGGGTTATCCCCTGCTGCTTGGAACTTCCCGTAAATCAATAATAGCAAAAACCCTAAACCTGCCTGCTGATGAGAGGATCGAGGGAACTGCCGCAACTCAGGCCCTGGGGATAGCTGCCGGTGCAGATATAATCAGAGTTCATGATGTTAAAGAGATGAAGCGTGTAGCAATGATGACAGACGCTATTGTCAGGAGGTAATTCAATGGATCGGGTTATTATAGAAAGAATTGTTTGTTACGGTTATCACGGTGTTCTCCTGGAAGAACAAAGTTTAGGGCAGGAGTTCCAGGTTAGCCTGGAACTGGGAGTAGATCTATCCAACCACAGTGAAGACCGGATTGAAAGTGTAGCGGACTACAGGTCCGCTGTTTCCATTGCAGAGGAAGTTATGTATGGACCACCCTGCCGGCTTCTTGAAACACTCGCATCCCGTATAGCAGATAAACTTTTGACTATTGAAGGCATTATTGAAGTCACAGTTGAAGTTCGCAAACCGAACCCGCCTATTCCTGGAGTGCAGGGTGGCGTAAGCATTATTTTGAGCAGGAACAAATAAATAGCAACAGCTTCACATGGCTTAGGTTAAATAGTCAGAATAAATAAGGGGTGAAAAGCAATCATTAATAAAGCATATATTGGTCTCGGGACCAACCTGGGAGATCGTATCGAAAATTTAAAACAGGGTATTAAACTGCTTGATGCAGAAAAAGAAATAGAATTGCAAAGCATTTCTGCTGTTTACGAAACCGATCCGATCGGCGGACCAGTGCAGGGCCCCTTTCTTAATGCCTGCGTTGAAATCAGCACTGACCTGTCACCAGAAGAACTTTTAACCAGGATGCTTTTCATAGAGGACATGCTGGGACGGATCAGAAAAGAAAGATGGGGACCGCGCCTGATAGACCTGGATTTACTGGTATATGAAGAACAAGTAATTGATACTGAGTTTCTTCAGCTGCCTCACCCTAGGATGGAAGAACGTGATTTTGTAATGGTACCCTTAAACGATATTGCGCCGGACTTAATTATCCCCGGCCTAAAAAAAACGGTCAGTGAAATCCTTGCCAACCGGAAAATTGGGTCTGACATAAAACTGTATGCTCCGGCAGGTTGGCAAACTAACTAGTATTTTAAACTGTATAGCCTGCTTGTAACTGCCCAGCCTGCTTAAGAATGCTTACACTAACATAAAGCACAAGAATGGAAGTACCGTTTTAGTAAAGCCTGAAGCGAACGTAAAGCGAGTGCAAGAAATTAGGCGACGAAGTGAAGCCTGGAGCAGGTCGTCCTACAAGGATGTAGGACGCCTCGAGAAGGGCCCGGATGGCCCGTCGAGAGGACAACCAAAGCGGAAGGCTAAGACTGAGTCGGATCCTAATTATGCACGCAGCGATCAGAGAGCGAAGGCTTACTATAACGGTAGAAAAAGGGTACCCCAGTCGAAAGGCTGAAGCTAAGCCGCTGCAGTTCCAGCCTAAAAGATCAGCGAGCGCCGGCTTCTTAAGCAGACTTGCCAGTTACAGATAAATTTTCATAGAAGAGGGGCGCCTTAAAAGGCGCCCCTCTTAAATACAATTTAATTGCCAGAGAAGTTCCGGGTTTAGAAGAGGCCCTGAACCTTTCCGGTTTCAGTATCCACGTCGATCTTACGGTATGCCGGGTTGGCAGCGGTACCGGGCATCAGGGAGATGGCCCCGGCAACGGGCACTACAAAGTCAGCGCCACCGTAGGTAAGGATATCACGAACATTAAGCTTCCAGCCTTCGGGTACACCTTTCAGAGCAGGGTTATCACTCAGGCTGAGATGAGTCTTAACCATGCAGGTACCCATCTTCTGGATCTTGGGATCTGCTTCCATTTTCTTCGCCTTTTCAAGGGCATCAGGGGTGTATTCAACGCCATCAGCGCCATATACTTCTTTGGCAATCAGGTCGATACGCTCGCGAAGCGGAGTTTCCAGCTCGTAGAGATACTTGAAGTTTGTCTCTTCCTCACAGGCCTCGACAACTGCTTCAGCAAATTCCTTCGCCCCGTCTCCACCATACTGCCAGTGCTTGGAAAGTGCAACCCTGGCTCCTGCTTCTTCAGCAAGGCGGCGCACAGCGTTAACTTCATTGTCAGTATCAGTGTAGAAGTGGTTAATGCAGACCACAGGGCTGATACCTGCTTTCTTGACCGTCTTGATGTGGTGGATCAGGTTGGCACAGCCTTTTTCAACCCACTCAACATTTTCGCCCTTGTAAGCGGGATCAAGCGGCTGTCCCGGCTTTGGTACCGGAGCGCCTCCGTGGCACTTCAGCGCACGAATTGTAGCAACGATCACGGCACAATCCGGCTTCAGGCCGGACATGCGGCACTTCAGGTTCCAGAACTTCTCGAAACCGATATCGGCAGCGAAACCAGACTCGGTAATAACATAGTCGCTCAGCTTCAAACCGACACGGTCGGCGACGATCGAAGACTGGCCGATTGCAATATTCGCAAAAGGACCGGCATGAACAAACACCGGCTGTCCTTCAATGGTCTGCATCAGGTTGGGGTTAATCGCTTCAACCATCCAGGCGGTCATAGCACCGGCAACATCAAGGTCCTCAGTGGTAACCGGGTTTCCTCTATGATCGTAAGCAACTACAATTTTACCCATCCGCTCACGCATGTCTTTCAAGTCATTGGCAACTGCAAGAATAGCCATAACCTCGGAAGATACGGCAATATTAAAGCCGGAGCTCATCATGAAACCGTCTTTTCTTCCTCCGAGGCCCATAATAATGTTGCGCAGGCCCTGGGCACAAAAGTCGATAATCCAGTTCATTGACACATTTTTGGGGTCAATGTTTAAGCGCTTGAGACCACTGCGCTCCAGGAATGCATCGGTTGAATTGGCTTCATGTTGTAAACGGGAATTCAAAGCGACCATGCCCAGGTTGTGAGCATTCATAATCGCGTTGATATCTCCGGTTAACCCGAGAGAGAAAGGAGTCAGGGGAACACACTGGGCCAGACCACCACCGGCAGCTGAACCTTTTACATTCATAGTCGGTCCGCCGGAAGGCTGGCGAATGGTTGCCAGGACATTCTTACCCAGTTTACCCAGACCCTGGGTCAGGCCCATGGTTGATGTTGATTTCCCTTCACCAAGCGGGGTCGGGGTAATCGCAGTTACATCAACATACTTACCATCAGGCTTGCCCTTCAGTCTGTCTAGAACTTTCTTGTAGTCGACTTTTGCCACATAGTGGCCGTGGGGCAGGAGCTCTTCCTCTTCAAGTTTGAGCTCTTCGGCCAACTGGTAAACTTTCTTCATGTTCGTTTCCGCAGCTTCCGCAATTTCCCAGTCGGCATGTTTGGTTGGATCCAATGGCATTAATACTACCTCCTTATTGTTTGAATTTTTATCAAACTTTATATGTTTTACGCAGACAAAGTGTTTTATTCAACATTTTAAACGTGATTCCTGCCTGGAAGTTAATCATTTCACTTATTTTTTTTCAAATCATTAAGGGAAGGTATTCCGGCGACTGTTTCAGCTTCTGTAACAGCCCTGACAATAGCCTTTGAAACCGCTTCGGCTGCCATAATGCCGACCAGGTTAACATCGGCATTTAGGTCGCCTTTAGAAAGTGCGAAGATTGTATCACCATCCCACATGGTATGAACCGGCCAGATGGAATGAGCCATTCCGTCATGAGCCAGGTGACAGACTTTATGTAAAGCAGTGCAGTTTAAGGAAGCATTAGTGGCAACAACACCCAGGGTCGTATTACCTGAAAAACCACCGGCTGTAATTTTCGGCAGCAGCTCAGCCGTAGACTCCATGATGCCAGTTTCAGGGTTACGAGGCCCGGCTATTAGTTCCCCTGCACGGTTATAGACATCACCAAAAGCATTAACCGCAACCAGTGCTGCAACAATCAACTTCCCGTGCTGCACAGCAGCCGAACCCTGGCCGGATTTAACTGCCAGGGGCGATCCGTATATTTTCCCAACTGTTGCACCTGTTCCGGCTCCTACAGATCCCTCCTTGATTGGCCCGTAATCAGCATTTACACAGGCCTGGTAACCCATAGCTGCATCAGGCCTGACCCGGCCGTCCCCGACAAACAAATCAAATAAAACTGCTGCCGGGACAAGGGGAATATGAAACTGTCCCGCCGGAAATCCGCAGCCCTTTTCTTCCAGGTAACGAACCACACCACCGGCAGCATCAAGCCCGAATGCACTGCCTCCGGTCAACAAAATAGCCTGTACTTCTTCTACCAGCTGCCCCGGACGAAGCAGATCAGTTTCCCTGGTACCGGAAGCAGACCCCCTCACTTCAACTGCAGCGCGAGCTCCATCTTCTACCAGGACAACAGTTGAACCGGTTGCAGCTTCCAGGTCAGTTGCTACCCCGACCTTTATTCCCTCGATATCTGTCAAGCCGGATACCATTATGAGTCACTCCTTTTGTCAGCAAAATTACATAAAAAAAAGGAGCCCGGGGGCTCCTGGAATACTTTTTATTACTTCGGATTATCTTTCTGCTCAGCCTGCTGCTGAAAAGAAGCCCGGCGGCTTTCTTTACTTTTTTCATCTTCCAGCTCATCATCTTTCGAAGTTTCGGAATCTGCATGGCCTGACTCAGTTTCCGCATCAAATCCTTCTTTTTCCTGCTCAGAATCAAAGCTTTCATCCGAACTTTCCGCTCCTGATTCTAAAGACCCCTTTTCTTCTGAATCAGCCTGATCACCCTGATCAGAATCGGGACCTTGATCTGTGCCAGAGCTATCCACACTTAATGGCGGTAATTCTCTTCCTTCAACTAGAGCTTTAATTTCCGCAGCATCGATTGTTTCTCGTTCCAACAGGGCCTGGGCAATTTTTTCAAGCTTGGAGCTTTCTTTTTCCAGGATGTCCTGTGCCTTTTGGAAGCAGTCATCGATTGTTTTCCTGATTTCCTGGTCAATTGCCTTGGCAATTTCCTCGCTGTAATCACGATCTCGTCCCAGGTCGCGGCCTAGAAATACCTGGTCCTGTTTTTTGCCAAGAGTAATCGGCCCCAACGTGTCACTCATACCGTACTCCATGATCATCTGTCGAACAATTTGCGTGGCACGCTCAAGGTCATTCTGGGCCCCGGTGCTCACGTCCTTTAATACTAGTTTTTCCGCCACCCGTCCACCGAGCAGGGTACTGACCCTGTCCAACAGCTCAGTCTTGGTCATGTAATAACGGTCTTCTTCGGGAAACATCAGGGTATAACCACCTGCTCTGCCGCGGGGAATAATCGACACTTTATGCACAGGATCGGTATGGGGAAGCAGGTAGCCTACCAGGGCATGTCCCGCTTCATGATAAGCGACAATTTTCTTTTCAAAAGGAGTAATCACCCGGCTCTTCTTCTGGGTGCCGGCAACTACCCTCTCAACAGCTTCATCGAATTCTTTAGGTCCTATAGATTTCTTATTGCCCCGGGCAGCTAAAAGAGCTGCCTCATTAACCACGTTTTCCAGGTCGGCCCCGGTAAAGCCTGGCGTACCGCGGGCCACAATTTTCATATCTACTTCGTCAGCAATTTTCTTATTTCTGGCATGGACTTTCAGAATCTCGGTCCTACCATTAACATCAGGCAATACTACGGCTATTTCACGGTCGAAACGCCCCGGCCTGAGCAAAGCCGGATCAAGAATATCGGGACGGTTTGTGGCGGCAATAATTATAATACCTTCATTAACATCAAAGCCGTCCATTTCGACCAGGAGCTGGTTGAGGGTTTGTTCGCGTTCATCGTGTCCCCCTCCCAGTCCGGCTCCTCGCTGACGCCCGACAGCATCAATTTCATCTATGAAAACAATACAGGGTGAATTTTTCTTGGCATTTTCAAACATATCACGCACCCTGGATGCCCCGACGCCGACAAACATTTCGACAAAATCGGAACCGCTGATACTGAAAAAGGGCACACCTGCTTCTCCTGCTACAGCCCTGGCCAGCAGGGTTTTACCGGTACCCGGT
>Ga0207421_10007196_pt1 | contig 11914 bp, 13 predicted proteins | sample SodLakKL_010_SED_4_FD_187542 | JGI IMG/M metagenome (GOLD analysis project Ga0207421, IMG submission 187542) | Alkaline sediment microbial communities from Lake Tanatar, Kulunda Steppe, Russia - 8KL_010_SED (SPAdes) (version 2) | ecosystem: Environmental > Aquatic > Non-marine Saline and... | reverse complement strand
TCTATCTCCAACTCTTCGGATTCTGCAATATTTTCCGCCATGGCCCGTTTCAAATCCGTGGTCTTTTTAAAGTCGTTGTCGTAGTGCTTTTTAAGCACCTCTTTATTGGTCTTGTTGATGATGGAGAGCTTTTCCTTATCCGAGGGTTTCCCCTTGCACAGGAGAAATTTTTCCGACAGATAAAAAATCTTTTCATCATTGATCCTTGCTTTTTTTTCCTTCAGCAGTAGGTTTCCCTCCTCCAGATCCAAAACAAACCCTTCTTCGATCCGCTGATTGATATTGGCAATGGTCCGCTGGTATTGAATAATGGAATTAATGTTCCCATCCTCCTGATGGTCCACCTCATGGGTAAAGGTTTGTTTGTAATTAAACTTCAGCACCCCTAAATAGGGCCGGTCTTTTTGACGAAAGGCTACCACCGCCAGATCCGAAGAAGGCACCTCCGGGTTTTTCATCATAAACTCATATAAACTTTTGGCCAGTGCCTTGCTCATGGAGACAAAGGTGCCGGTATCCTGCTGATACCCTTGTAAAATCCCTTTAACCGGATTTTCCCGATCCTCTAAAAACTCACATTCCTTGATTTCCGGATCCTCTAGTAAACGCTTTAAGTGCTCTCCTAAAAATAACTCCGTCTCCGCACTTTTAGGGTGCTCCTTCTCCGATAATACAGGCATTCCCACCTGGCTGTCTAAAATGTGTAATATGCTTTGGGTAATATAAACGTCTTCCATTTTCCCTCTCCCTGCTTATAATTTGTATTGGTAGATCCGAACTTTTTCCATGTCTTCCGTCCATCCGTAGCCCATCTGTTCCCAGCCGGTTTTTTCATAGTAATTCACCAGGTCCGTATAGAGATAAACCTTGGAATAATCCTGTTTTCTGCAATAATCCAAAATAAACCCCTGGAGCTTTTTCCCGATGCCACGACGGCGGTAGGCCGGGTCCACGTAAAGAGAGGCCAACCAGGGAAATAAATCCTGTCGGCTCATCAAGTCACACCGCCACAGTCCCACGGTGGCCACGGCTTTGCCCTCCTCGAAGGCTACAAAGGTTTGGGGCAGATTATCGGGGTCCATGCTATGATGAATAATCATTTCGTAGCGTTTGTAGTTCTCCTCATTTCCAAATTCCTTCCAAAGCCAACGGACCACTTGGTCTTCGTACTCCCGGCATTGAGACAGCCGTTTAATTTCCATATTTTCCCCTCCTAGACTATGGTTTCGGTGTATAAAAAAGCCTCCATCGGCCCCGCCAAAATCGGGGCCTCGAAGGCCGCTTGCCAACCCTTATTGGATTTCCAATACGGTTTCCTTTTCCCTTTCACTTAGGACGTTTTCAAGGTCCAATAAAATGACCATTCGGTCTTCCAGTTTCGCAATTCCCTCAATAAACTCCTCCTGAATATCCGTTACGATTTTCGGAGCAGGGTCCACCATTTCCTGGTCTATGGTTAGTACTTGGGAAGCTTCATCCACTAAAAAGCCCACTTGCTTATTGTTTAAATTGATGATGATAATTCGGGTTTGACTGTCAATGTCTCCCTCGGACAGCTCAAACTTCTTTCTCAGGTTGATAATCGGAGTAACCGCCCCCCGGTAGTTGATGATTCCTTCAATAAAGCTTGGGGTGTGGGGGATTTTATTGCATTTTTTAAATTCGCTGATTTCTTTTACATGCATAATATCCACCCCGTACTGTTCCTGTTCCAATGTAAAGATTACGTATTGTCTTTCTGTCATTTTCATTCCTCCTAGGCTCTAATTTTATGTAGGTTAAGTCTTTAAAAGACTGTAAAAAAGATTTTAAAATATTATATCACAATTTTCCCTTTCCCACAGTCCAAATCCCGATTAATCTTCTCCATTTCTAATTTTTTCCCATTCTCTGAGTTTCTTCTCAAAGGCCTGGGTATTGGCAGGGCTGGTGGAAGGCAGCTTAATAAACTCCTGGGAAAAACCTTCAAAACCGATATGCTTTTTAAAAAGCTCGTAGGCCTTTCCCCCGTTAAAACAGACTTTTTCAATGGATTCGTGGTTTTCCAGCAAGTCCTTTAAATCATTTACCCCTTCTTCTTTGATGTCCGCATCCAGACTGCCCTTCCGGCGACAGTGTTTGATTACGTCCCATAATCCTACCCGGTTTCTTTTGATCATTCGAATTTTTCCGGTGTAATCCTCGGGCACTTCCTCTTTGAAAATTTCCCCGAGCAACATCCAGAATTGATTGCGGGGATTTCCATAATACTCCTGCTTTCCCAGGGATTTTACTCCCGGCATGGAACCCAGAACCAAAACCCGGGTATCCTTTTCCAGTATGGGAGCAAAAGCTTCCATTCTTTCCCCTTGCACCTCCCCATGACGAAAACAACCGGTTATATGATCGTTGACAAGGCCCGTGGCCTGCATATGGGCATAAAGAATGGTGGAGCCCACAAATTTAAATCCCCGTTTTTTCATATCCTTAGCCAAGGCATCGGATACCGGGGTCTTCGCCGGAACCTCCTCTTCTGTTTCCCAGCGGTTTACCACCGGGGTATGGTCCACAAAACTCCAGATATATCTGCTGAAGGAGCCGAACTCCCTTTGCACCTCCCTAAATCGGTTGGCATTATTCACGGAAGCTTCTACTTTTTTACAATTTCGAATAATCCCCGGATCCTGTAATAATTCTTCTATTTTTTCCTCGGAAAAATCCGCTACTTTTTCCACATCAAAATTTTCATAGGCCCTTCGGTAATTCCCTCTTTTTTTCAGGATCGTCAACCAGTTCAGTCCCGCCTGGGCCGACTCCAATACTAAAAATTCGAAGTGAATCCCGTCATCGTACACGGGAACTCCCCACTCCTCATCGTGATATTTTTCATAAATTTCATTTCCCCAACACCAATTACAGCGCTTCATAAGCTTCACCACCCCATTCATTCTACGATAAAACCAAGGGTTTCCAATCCTATGTTTTCTCATTCAATGGTTTTAATCCAACCTAAAGTTTCATCCCTCCCCTCTTTTCCCCAGCTAATAAAATCCATCCTCCGGGGATAGGTTTTACATTGACTCCAGTCTCTTAATGCGGTCCGTAATAGGAGGATGGGTAGAGAACAGATTGCTCTTCTGATTTTGCCGCCCTTTCTTTGAAACCTGTGAATCCTTCTTTAATGGTTTTGAAATGTATAGATTTTCCGTGGCCTCATTGGCGGATCGGAACACCTCCGTATCTCCGGAGATTTTTCGAAGGGCTCCCGCCAGGGCTTTAGGGTTCCTGGTAAGAATGGCGCCGTTGGCATCCGCAAGATACTCTCTTTTTCTGGAAATCGCAAAGTTTAAAATCTGGGCAAACAGAGGGGCTAAAATAATCACCACAATTGAGCCCAACAGGATCAGGGCCTGGGACCGACCGCCTCCCCGTCCCTGACTTTGCCGACTGTGTCTTCTTCCCCCTCTCATGGAGGACCAAAAAAGTCTTCTCTGTAAGAAACCTGCCAATAGAGAAATCACCCCCACCAGCATAATGGCGGTGGTGGATATTAAAATATCATAATTGACCACATGGCTGATTTCATGGGCAATCACCCCTTCCAGTTCTTCCCGGTCCAGTTTGTTGACCAGCCCCCGGGTAAGAGCGATGGCGGATTTTTCCGGTTTTCGCCCCGTGGCGAAGGCATTTAAGGACTCATCCTCAATAATGTAGACTTTCGGAGGTTTACTCATCCCCGCGGCCAGGCTGACAGATTCCACAAGATTGTAGATATAGTTCGTATCATCCTTTGGAAGTTCCTTGGCGTTGTTCATTCGTAAAATCAGTTCCTCCCCTTTGGTAAACAGGATGATTAACTGTACCGTAAGAATGAACCCGGCAATCATCAGACCCGCCGTGCCGCTTCCCAGGAGAAATCCTGCGGCATAGCCCACCACAAAAACAAAGGCGGAAAAAAGAAACAGCAACAGCCAGGTTTTTCGTTTGTTGGAATCCACTGCATCAAACATATCCAGTTTTTGATTTATATCCATGGTTTTTCTCCTTTAATTTCGTTATTCACAAATCCTTCCCGTGAGCCTCTCCCAACTCTTTCCATGGGAAAAGGCGATGGTTTTAGTCAAACTTCACCTTCGGGGCTTTTCGCACTTCTTCGTTTTCCACCTCGAAGAGTTCCATGGCTTTAAAGCCGAACATGGAGGCAATCAGGTTTGCGGGAAATTTTTCAATTTCCGTATTGTACCGGGTAACACTGTCGGAATAATACTGGCGGACCGAGGCCAGTTTATCTTCCATGCCCTTCAGTTTTTCCTGGAGGTCTAAAAAATTGGTATTGGCTTTAAGATCCGGATAACTTTCCCGAAGGGCAAATAAGGATTTCAATGTGGACTGCAGTTGATTTTCCGCTTTCGCCGCTTCTTTTACATTTTCCTCGCTTTGGGCCGCCATCAGTTGATTCCTTGCCTGAATAACCCGTTCCAGGGTTTCGGATTCATGCTTCGCATAGCCCTTCACCGTATTGACCAGATTGGGAATCAGGTCGTTTCGTTGCTGGAGCCGTACATCAATTTGGGACCAGGCATTTTTGACTCGATTCCGTAAGGTGACCAGCCGATTGTATTTCCCCGCAAAAAGCAAAATGATCACTGCGATGACACCGATAAGAATAATATATTCCATTATCAACACCCCTTTGCATATATTTTAACATTTTTTTGCTCCAATGTGTTTTCTTTGAAGGTTATATATATGCTCTAATTCTACTCTTTTAGCCCCTTACTGTCAATTAAATCCGATACTTGGCAATCCTTTAAACAAAAAAAGATGCCCCCCATTGGGACATCTTTTTTTATGAGTAATTTTCGCGAGGATTCTTCGCTTAAATTATCGCTCTGCGTTTTCTAAAGCTCGTTCTACAGCCGTCATCCAGTTTTCGCTTGAGCCGGTTGCTCCCGTGAACACGTCCACATCGGCACTATTGGCTGCTACAAACTCTTCTGCTAGTTCTTCTCGAGCTTCATGGTACTCTTCGTATCCATAATCTTCATCTTTGAAATCTTCTCCGTCTTCTTCATCTAATTGAGTGTCATGAAGCACTACATCAACGATTTCATCATTTTCGATGGTTACAAAGGCAACCGATCGTCCTCTTTCACCTAAATCACTGGCTCCGAAGAAAGTTCCGTCAAAGTACATGCTGTCATCTTCAGCGTCTACTAGAGCCATTTCTAAGGCTCTTTCAACCCCTTGCATCCACTGTTCGCTAGAGCTGGTTGCTCCGGTGAACACTTCAACGTCAGCACTGTTGGCCTCTAGGAATCGACCGGGCATTTCCGCTAAAGCGTCATGGAAATCATCATATCCGTAATCTTCATCCTTCTCAACGCCGGTTCCTCGAAATTCCGCTAACTCCACATCAACGATCTCATCGCTTTCAATGGTGATGGTCACTTTACCGAAACCTCTTTCGTCGGTATCACTATAAGCGGTATAGGTACCGTCTTGGTACATATTGTCTGAAGCTTCCTCTTCGTCCGCTTCTTCCTCTTCATCTACTTCTTCACCATTTTCAACTGCTTCTCCGCTTTCACCTTCATCTCCCGCTGCATCTTCTCCGCAACCGATGAACACGAATAAAGACATGGCTAATACCATTAGTAAAATTAAAATCTTTTTCATTAATCTTCCTCCTTAAGTGTTTTTGTGAATTGAAAAGTATTGTTTGTTAATACTTTATCGTTATTAACAACTTCTTGTTAAGAATACCATATATTTCTTATTATAACAATACTTTTTCGCAAATTTCTCAAGAAATATTTCTTCTTATGCATATAACCCCTAGGATCTAGCCCTCCACCAGTTTTTTCGATTTATCCGTGCAAATTTCCACCGCTTCAATAATCGATGCCCGAAAGTGATTTCTTTCCAAGGCATAAACCGCCTCGATGGTCATGCCTCCGGGAGAACACACCATATCCTTTAAATCTCCGGGGTGTTTTCCGGTTTCCAGTATCATTTTTGCCGCGCCCAACACCGCCTGGGCCGCAATCTCATAGGACTGCTTCCTCGGCAAACCCTTCAGTACCCCGCCATCTCCCAGGGCTTCAATAAACATATACACATAGGCGGGACCACTGGCACTGATGGCGGCCACTGCGTCTAAAAACTTTTCTTCTATCTCATCCACTTTTCCGATGCTCTCAAAGATGGCCCGGACTTCTATTAATTCCCTGGGTTCCACATTGGCATTCGGGGTAATCAGCGTCATCCCCGCCTGAACCAGTACCGGCGTATTCGGCATGGTTCGAACAATTTTCCCCTTGGGTCCCAGATGCTCCTGTAAATACTCCAGGGATACCCCTGCGGCAATGGAGACCACCAACAGCTCTTCCTTTTCCAGGGCCTTGATTTCATTGAGCACTTCCCCGCATTTATGGGGTTTCACCGCTAAAATCAATATATCCGAATGCTCAATTACCGCTTTGTTGCTTTGGGTGGCCTGGACGTTAAAATCCTTCTCAAAGGTCCATCGTTTATCTTCATTGGGATCGCTGACCATTAAGTTTTTACGAAGACCCGGATCCACCTGAAGAATCCCTGAGACCATGGCATAGGCCATGTTTCCTCCACCGACCCAACCGATTTTTTTCTTTTTCAATACTTTTTCTTCCATATTATTTTCCTCCTAAGTCAAATAAGGTTCCCTTAGCTTCACCTTTTTTCAATTTTTCAATGATATGAGGCACCTTTCCGTTGCTTAATATCATGGGAATTTTATAGTCCCCCACCTTTCTTGCAGCTTCAATTTTCGTCTCGATGCCCCCGGTACCGAAAAGGTTTCCGCAACCGATTTCAATGCTTTTTCGAAGTTCATCGATGCTTTCCACTAACTCCACCAGTTTGGCATCCTCACAGGTTTTGGGATTTTTCGAGTAAATCCCGTCAATATCACTAAGCATAATCAAAAGATCAGCGTTCCAGATATTTGCGGTATAGGCCGCCAAGGTATCATTGTCTCCGATTTTTATTTCATCCACACAAACGCTGTCATTTTCATTAATGATGGGAACAACCCCTTCCTCCGCCAGGGTAAACAGGGTGTTTCGAATATTCAGGGAACGGCTCCCTTCCAAAAAGTCCTCCCGGGTATAAAGAATCTGTCCGATATGAATTCCGTGTTTTTCGAAGACCCTTCGGTAGGCATCCATCAATTCCACCTGTCCAATGGCACAGAGGGCCTGTTTATAGTTAATGTCCTCTTTTCGCATCCATTTTCCGATGGTGGATACCCCGGCGATTCTCGCCCCCGAGGATACGATCACCACCTGCTTTCCTTCCCTCATCAGCTGGTGCACGTCCTCACCCAGATTCTCCAGAAATGCTCTGGAGATGGTTCCATCGTCCTTCGCTAAAGTGTTGCTTCCGATTTTTATTACGATTTTTCTGCTATTTTCCATTAATTGCCGAATCATGGTTTTCCCTTCTTTCCAGTGCTCTTATTCCACACAAGCACTTATCTTCGAATTTTTAGCTGCCGGTTATATTGTTTTTCCTGTTTCTAAGTTTCAACTACCGAATCTGTCCCTCTCCCCGGGCAATGTACTTCGTCGTTACCAATTCCTCTAATCCCATAGGCCCCCGGGCATGAACTTTTTGGGTGCTGATCCCCATTTCTCCCCCAAACCCGAAGGCCCCTCCGTCGGTAAACCGGGTGGAGGCATTCACATAAACCGCCGCTGCATCCACTTTCCGCTGGAATGCCTGGGCATGCTGATAATTATTGGTTACGATGGCTTCCGAATGTCCCGTTCCGTACTGATCGATGTGTTCAATGGCCTCTGGGAGATCCTTCACCACCCGAACCGCTAAAATCAGATCCAGGAACTCCTCTTTCCAATCCGCCTCCGTAGCTTTTTCCACGGAAATATACTTTTCGGTCAATTCGCAGCCATGAAGGGTCACCCCCTCCAGTTCTTGGGAAAGTTTTTTGATAAAGGCCTCTGCCACCGCTTCATGGACCAACAGGGTTTCTAAGGCATTACATACTCCCGGCCGTTGCATTTTTCCGTTTTTCAGTATTTCCATAGCCATGGACAGATCTCCCTCAGCGTCCACATATAAATGGCAGTTCCCCACCCCGGTTTCCACCGTGGGGACCTTGGCGTTTTCCACTACGAAATCGATCAGACCTTTGCCTCCCCGGGGAATAATCAAATCGATCTTCCCTTTCATATGAAGCATTTCCAATACCAGTTCCCGGCGATCATCATCGATAAATCCCAGAACCTTCGGGGAAATCCCCGCCGCTTTCAGCCCCCGGTGAATGGCCCCCACCAGGGCCCGATTGGAATTCAAGGCACTGGAGCTTCCTCGAAGGAGGACGCCGTTCCCGCTTTTAAAGCCCAGGGCGAAGGCGTCCACGGTGACATTGGGTCGGGACTCATAAATTATTCCCACCACCCCTAAGGGAACCGTCATTTTTGACAGCGTAAGACCGTTTTCCAGGGTCCAGGTTTTCCCGCTGCTCCAGACGGGATCTTTTAAGGCGATCACTTCTCGAAGGGCTTCCTTCATTGCTGTCAGTCGATCCGAATCCAGAGCCAATCGGTCCACCAGGCTCTCTCGGACTCCTGCCCTTCGAGCTTTTTCCAAATCCTCCTTGTTTGCCTGGAGTATGGTTTCCTCTTCTGATTCCAGGGCTTCAATTACCCGCTGTAATCCTCTGTTTTTTTCTTCTCCCGTTAAACTTCCTAAGACTTTTGCCTCTTTTTTAAGCTCTTGCACCATGCTTGCCAGATTTTGATCATAACTTTTCATAACAACCCTTCCTTTCGATTATTGGTTTCTAACGTTCCTGCTATCGGTGATTCATTTCCTTCGGCCCTTTTGTTTAATAAATATCAATAATGTTAAATAAATATAAAAAAACTCCCATCCCCAAAGGGACGAGAGTATGCTCGCGGTACCACCCTAGTTGACCGATTTCGGCCCACCTTGTTACGTTAACGGTTTTTCGCCGGGATCTACTTCGGAACGGGTTCGAAAAAAAGAGGTTCCCAGGGCTTTCACTGTTTCCCTGTTCGCTTAATAACATTTTTCTCTACTATTTTCCTTCAACGTAGCTGCATTATGAATTTGTCATAATATTTCAAACTAATGATTGATTGAAAATAGTATATAGAATCCTCCGGCCACTGTCAATGCATATTTATTAATTTTTTCATAATGTTTTTTTTATATCTCCAAGGTGCTTTTTTTGACGGTTTTCATTCCACAAAGCGCATTTCGTATTTCTCCGGGGTCCCGGAAGGAAAGGTCCAGGTGTACAGAAGAATTCCCATAGCTTCTTTCGATGCTTGAATAGCGTGGGGCTTACCGGAGATCACATGATAACTCTCTCCCTTAGGCACCGTTACACCGTTTATTTCACAGGGGCCTCCCAAATTGATATAAAGCTCGTCCACCCCTTCATGGACGTGTTTGGGGTAATCGGTACTCGGGGATAACAACACAAAACCCAAAGTAATTTTCTTCGGAAGAATCGGTGCCTCGGCCCCCAGCACTTCTCCGAAGGCAAAATCCTTTTCCAATGCCCTGGGTAGATTTTCATAACCGTACTGCCAGCAGAGTTTCCCCTGGTGGTTTCTCAAAAATTCAAGGATTCCCTCTCCTTCCTCTGAAGCCCCGGAGATTTCCTTTTTCCCCTGGGGTTTCAGCCCCTCACAAACTGGTTTCATCTTAGGAACGTAGCCCTTGATTTCAAAGCATTTTCTTCGTTCCTCCAACTCCCGGATCACCTGTTGTATATGAAAGATTTTTTTCAAGTCCTTATTCTTTTCCCTCTCTTCCCAGTTCAGCACTTCCTGATAAAGCTTTTGAGTGTGACCCAGTAACTGTTGCAGTTCTTTTCGCGCCGCCTTGTCCCATAACCCCTCCATCATTTTCTGGCTTCCTTCGGATAGGCCCAGGGAGGGTGAGGCTGTTTTATTTGAAGCTTTCCCACGGTTTTTCCCGGGAATCCTTCAATAATGGAGTCATCCTCAAATTTGCTCCGCTGCTTTATCAGGGTTCCCGCTTTCACCAGACAGTTGCTGCCCAGCTCACTGTAGTCACAGACGTTGCTTCCCGATTCCACGATGGTTCCCTCCTTAAGAGTGGTGCCGTGGATAATGGATCCGGGACCGACCACTACCCGGTCCTCAATAATCAGCTGATTATCCGGAAGTAAATGGAGCACGCAGTTCTCTAAAATCTGCACATGATTGCCGATCCGCACCGGACCGTGAGAGTTTCCGATAATCCTTACCCCGTCGGCGATAACGGTGTTATCCCCAATGATCACGTCCCCGTTTATTTCCGCCCCGGGGGCAAGATAACTGTTCTTTCCGATCACCGGCTGCTTTCCTTGAATCTCATAGGTCTTTCCCATATCCCCTTCCTCCTTTAGCTTCTCTTCGATCCGGGTCCCTTCAAAGGGGGAGAGTGTAATGTCTCCGCCTCTCATCTGTTTAATTCTCTTTTCATCCTCCCCGGTGAGTTTTCGAAGGACCCGAGCGGGACGTCCCACAACCACAGACTTCTCGGGAATCTCCATTCCTTCGGGGACCAGGGTTCCTTCTCCGAAAATACAGTAGTTCCCCACTTTGGACCCGGGCATAAATATTGTCCCGTTGCCTACTTCGCATAAGTGGCCAATGGTACTGTTCAGCACCACGCATTTATGGCCGAAAACGGTTTTGCTGCCTACCGTTGTGGGCATTTCCTTCGAACCCACTAAAACCGAATTTTCCAGAGCCCAAGTGTGATTTCCCAGGCTAAGACTCCCCGGTTCTTCACCGCCTCTTATCACGGTTCCCTGGGCGATGTAGACCCTTGTCCCAAGCTCCATGGAACCCTTAAGACCGGCGGAATTCGCAGTATTGATTGTCATCCCTTCAACCTCCCTTCAACCTCATGGAATCCTTTATTAAAGGTTTTACTTAAACAGCTTTTTAAACAGTTTGAAAATGTCAAAGGAAGTTCGGCGGTAGACTTTATTGTAGGCGTACTTTTTGGGATTTCTGGCCCAGCCCTTGCCTCTGGGCATTTTAATCCCCGCCCGGTGAACAATCTGCCGCTTCGGACTGATTCTTGCAGAAACACGCTTTTTCATACTGGGTTTTCGAATACCAAATTTCATTTTTCCATCGCCCCTTTCATATTTAAAAAAACTCTACATCCTATTGATTCCCAAGATTCTGAATAAATATCATTTTTTTGAGTATACATTAAGTATGTACAATAAAAAATATGTACAGTAAAAAACTTAAGAAAGGAGTACAACCATGGACAACAAAATTCAAGATCACTTCAGTTATTTCCAAAAACACTATCCCGACATCTACCAGGCTTACGAAACCTACGGCAAAAAAATCCACGAACAGGGAGGGCCCCTGGATGAAAAAACCCGATGGCTGATTAAAATTTCCGTCTCTGCCACGGAAGGCTATCCCTTCGCACTGAAAACCCACATCACCAAAGCCATGGCCGCGGGATGCAGCCCCGAGGAAATTCAACACACCTTGCTGCTCCTCGCCCCAAGCGTGGGCTTTCCTAGAATGATGGAGGCTTTGCTGATCTTCCGGGAAATTGCAGAGCAGTAAACAAACTGAAAAAAGACCTCCCGTTCAAGTTGTTTCTGAACCGGAAGTCTTTTTTTATTCTTTTTTTTTGCTGTTTATTTGCTTATTTTGCTGTTTATTTGCATTTTTTGCTGTTAAGTTTTTATAAATTGTTTCGTTCACAATGTTTTATTTTCCTTTTCTAAAGGCTTTTACAATCAAAATAACCCCTACCACTATTAATCCCACGGGAAAAGCATTGTTTAGAACCGGTTCGATCAAATCCTGATCCATAAATTCGACGACAAATACAAACAAAGCGAATCCTCCAAGGG